>Ga0315318_10000583_pt1 | contig 15009 bp, 19 predicted proteins | sample M1200m3416metaG_FD_203703 | JGI IMG/M metagenome (GOLD analysis project Ga0315318, IMG submission 203703) | Ammonia-oxidizing marine archaeal communities from Monterey Bay, California, United States - M1 200m 3416 | ecosystem: Environmental > Aquatic > Marine > Coastal | place: USA: California... | reverse complement strand
ACAGGCACTCCTGTAGCCCCAGCCAGGCCTCCAGCAGGGGCCGGCGCTTCGCCTCGTCCTCGATCTCGATCAGGAGGGCGCACCCCAGTTGTCCCGGCCCACCGAGCATGGCGTTGTAGATGTCCAGTTCCTCGCGGATGCCGGACTCCCGCACGATCCGCTCGGCTCGCATGATCTCCTGGATCTGGTACCAGATCGTGTCGTGGTTCTCGAATAGGAACGTCAGGTTCTCGCCTAGGTGGATCCGTCGAGACTTCTTGAGTTCCATGACCGCCGCCCGGACGGTGTCCCGATCGTCGGCATAGGACTGCCAGTCGAGGACCTCCTCCCGTCGGACATGGTGCGGGGCAGGCGGCGGGCCACTGCTCATCCGGGCTCTCCCGCCGGCGGTTCCGCTTCCGACCCGGGCGGTGGCACAGGGGTCGGGAAGCCGTCCGGTTCGTAGGCCCGGGCCAGGATGGTCATTGGATGCAAGGGTCGACGGTCGGCGTGCTGACCGAACTGCAGGGCGGCCAGCGGGCAGTCGGTGGCCCACACCTGGGCCGACCCGTCGCCTCCGGCTGCCATCCCGTCGAAGGCTTTTTGCCCGATGCGCACCGAAGACTCGAAGCCCTCCACCTTCATGGCATGCGTGCCGTCGTGCCCGCAGCACTCCATGGTGGTCGACGGCTTCACTCCCGGGATCTTTCGGAGCAGGTCCCGGCCCTTGAAGCCCACGGCCTGGGCCCGCAGATGACAGGGAGCGTGGTACGACACGTCACCCGGCGTACTGGCAAACCGGTTGTCGAATCGCTCCTCGTCGCGGATAGACCACAGGAACTCCGACGGGTCCGACACGGCCTCGGCCAGGCGACGGGCCCGCTCCCGATCGGCGGGGGCCACCAGTTCCGGGTACTCGCGACGCAGCATCATCGAGCAGGTCGGGTTGACGGCCAGGACCTTCTTGCCGGCCACCACGTGGGGTTCCAGACGGTCCAAGTTGGTGGTCGCCTTGTCTCTCAGGGTGTCCAGGTCGCCGGACTCCCAGGCCGGCATCCCACAGCAGACCAGACCCTCCTCGCAGGTGACGTCCACACCGTTTCGCTGTAGGACCGACACGGTGTCACGGCCCACGTCGGGCTCGTTGTGCTCGATGTAACAGGTGGGGAAGAGGACCACTTCGCCGGCTGTGGGATCGTCGGAGACCAGGCCGACCCGTCGGGCCCACCGGGTGAACGGGGTTCGGGCGAACGGTGGGAGGTCCTTGTCGCGGTGGATGCCTACCACCTTCTCCAGGAAACGCCGGTGCAGTCGACTGCGGGAGTTCAGGGTGTCGGCCAGCCCGCCGGAGGATCGGGCGAGCCGGGCCGTTCGGTCCGGGTCGCCAAGTACCCGGTCCCGAAGATTCTGCCCATCGCGTCGGTGCCGTTGGGCCTTGTACCGGTGGACCAGCTTCGGGAAGTCCAACTGGAACTCGTGGTCGTCGCGCACCGTGTACGGACACTGCACCTCACACAGCTTGCACTGGAAGCACTCGTCCATCACCCGTGCCGTTTCGGCATCGGTGATCGAGCGCACGTCGCCGTCGTGGCGGTCGTCGATGAACGAAAACAGCGATGGGAACGAGTCGCAGTACTTGAAACACATCCGACAGCCGTGGCAGATCTCGAACGTACGGTCGACCTCTGCCTTGAGCGCGCCGGGGTCCCAGTAGACGTCCTCCGAGGGGTCGTAGGACAGGCCCGGGGTAGGGGCGTACGGAATGTGGTCGGCCATGGGCGGTGATCTCTCCGGCTTCCGTCCGACGCCGGCTACTGGGTCAGACGCGACACGCCTGTCACCCCCGGGAGAAGCGACCGGCGCGATTCACCACGGGACAGGGCGGTCGACGGACCGTTGGTCAGCTGATCCCGTCGAGCAGAGACTGGAAGCGACCGGCGTGGGACTTCTCGGCTTTGGCCAGGGTTTCAAACCAGTCGGCGATGTCGTCGTGGCCCTCCTCGCGGGCCGTCTTGGCCATGCCCGGATACATCTCGGTGTACTCGTAGGTCTCACCGGACACCGCGGCGGCCAGGTTCTCCAGGGTGTCGCCGATGGGCAGGCCGGTGGCCGGATCGCCAACCACCTTGATGTAGTCGAGGTGGCCGTGGGCGTGGCCGGTCTCGCCCTCCGCGGTGTCGCGGAAGTTACCGGCGATGTCCGGGTAGCCCTCCACGTCGGCCACCTTGGCGAAGTAGAGGTAGCGGCGGTTGGCCTGGGACTCGCCGGCAAAGGCGGCCTTTAGGTTCTCGATCGTCTGGCTGCCGTCGAGGCTCACGGTGTTACTCCTGTTTCTGTTCGATGGGCAGGACTGGTCAGTTGGGGCTGCCGCGGGCACCGTAGCCCTTGCGGACACTTTGCTGGGATTTCCGCTGGGGTCGTGGGTCACTCCTCGCCGTAGCGGAGCACGTCGGGTCCCACTAGGGCGGTGAACAGGGCCAGGACCTCGCCCGCTTCGGCGTGTCGCCCGGTTTCGTCCTTGGAGTAGAGGGCCGTGTCGTCGACGGTCACGTCGAACACGCCGTTCTCGCCCGTGACCAGCCGAAGGTCCTCAATGACGTGCTGGTAGTTGGCCAGCAGGTCCCCAGCCGCGCCCACGGCGCGGGAGGAATAATCTCAGGGGACGCAGTAGGTGATCTGGATGTGGTGGTTCGCCATGCGCCGGACATTAGACGCGGCCAGGCGGTCGGGTCGTGGCTCCGGCCACCCAGAGGGCTCCCGGGCGGGCCGCCAGGGTGCACGGCATCGACCCGAAAGGCTCTCCGTCGGCTCTCACCAGCGGGTCAGCGTCGACGGCCTCCATGCGGACCTCGGCCGCCTGGTGGACCGAAACGTCGGGATGGTCGAGGTGGGCGCCGGTCCGGACCTTCCCGAAGGACCGCAACAGATCGAGGCGGCCAACGTCGCCGACGAGGCACACGTCCAGCAGCCCGTCGTCGGGAACGGCATCAGGGCAGATCCGCATCCCGCCGCCGAATAGGCCGGTGTTAGCCACCACCAGCACGGCCGCGCGCTCCTCGCGCTCCTCGCCATCGAGGACGAGCCGAAACAGCCCCGGCCTCATCGTCGGGATCCCGAGGAGGGTGGCCACCGTGTAGCGGGACGGTCCCCGGGGGACCCTCATGGCCTCGGCCCGGACATTGACGGCTGCCGGAAAGCCGGCGACACAACTGGTTACTGCATGGGACGGGCGAGAAAGCGACCCGTCGTCGTCCACCTTTGTGATCACGTCTACCGCTGTCGGGGCTTTCAGGGAGCGGTCGACGCGGTCCTCCAGGGACCCTCCGGCCAGGCCGAGGGCCTCGGCGGCGTCGTTGCCGGTCCCGCCGGCCACGATGCCCAACACGGTGGACGTCCCGGCTACCGCCCCGGTCGCCAGGTGCGCAATGCCGTCTCCGCCGAAGGCCACCATCCGCTCGACGCCCGCCGCTACCGCGTGGTGGGCGGCCGCCTGGGCAACCTCGGCCGACGACGAGTCGAGGACTAGCGGCTCTACGCCGTGCTCCCGGAGCCGGGCTAGCACCCGGTCCACCTGGCTGGCGGCCCGCCCTTGGCGGGCGGCCGGGTTCACCAGGAGTGCCACCTGTGACATGGGCCCATCATCGTCCATCGGTAGCCTCGGCCCCATGACCACACCGCGGGCCATCCTCGGGACCACTGTTTCAGCCGTCCTCCTGGTCTGTGCCTGCGGTGGGGGTGGGGGCGGTTCGGGAACCACCAGCACGGCCGAGGACGGCGTCCTACGAGTCGTCGCCCTTGACACCCAGGACTTCAACGCCGACGGCTACCGGGTGGCTGCTGGCGAGGTCACCGTCGAGTACCAGCTCTCAGGGTTCCAGAACCACACGCTGGTCGTCGAGGGCCGGGAGGACGAACTGCGCCTCGAGGTCGAAAACGGGGGGACGGACTCCGGGACCATCACCCTGGAACCAGGCCGCTACATCCTCTACTGCGACGTGGCTGGTCACCGGGAAGGTGGAATGGAGGCCCGGCTGCTCGTCGGGTAGTCCGGAAAACGGCCACGGCCCGCCCCAAAGGGCGGGCCGATCGGCGTTCAGGCGCCCGGGATCAGGCGACGATCTCGAAGAGCAGGTGCAACACGACGGTGATGACCAGGCCGTACACGATGGTGTCCTGGTGCTTGTCCAGCACCTTCTTGTTGATGGCGCTGTCGTAGCCGCCCATTTTGCCGAGGGCCGAGAGTTCCATCACGATCCAGATCACCGCGAAGACGATCCAGATGGTGGCGCGGGCACCGGAGTCCGGGCTACCGAACTGCGGGCCGAAATGGCTGGGCCACATCATGAAGAAAATCAGCGGGAGCGAGAACAGCGTGTTGACCCGGCTGGCCCGTCCGGCCCGCTTGGCCGCCGCCGGGGCTTCCGAGTCGGCCTCGCCGCCCTCGGACACCCGCACCGAGGAGCCAATGGCGATCTTCTGGGCCGGCCAGATGACCATCCAGACGTTGGCTGCCATGGTCGTGCCCAGCACGAATCCGAAGGCGATTCCCATACCGGAGGCCGACCTCCAGTAGTCGCCACTGTTCAGGACCTCCTGGTGGGCGAGGATCCAGATGCCCGACCCCCAGGTCAGGGCAGCCGCCCAGCGGAACCACCACAGGGTCCGCCAGGTGATTTTGCGCAGTGCCTCGCCTCGGGCCCCGTCGCTCATCTCACCGAAGGCCGCGCCTTGGATGAAGTTGAAGAAGTACAGGAGGCCGATCCAGGTAATCCCACCCAGATAGTGGGCATACCGGCCGACGGCCTGGCCGCCCCCACTTCCTCCCATCCAGTCACTGAACAGTTCCACGAAGGTCTCCCTCGGCTCGGTGTGGGCGTACGACTCTGATCATGGCATGCACCACGCGCGGCGACAACGACCGGGGAGGTGCAGCCACCGTCGACCGGCAGGCCGGTCAGTCCACGAGCACGTCGGCGAAGCGGTCCCGCAGGGTCTTCTTGGAGAACTTCCCGACCGAGGTCTTGGGGACCTCTTCGATGAACTCCACTCGGTCGGGCAGCCACCACTTTACGACCCGGCCTTCAAGCCACTCCAGAACCTCGTCGGCGGTCAGGTCAGTCCCCTCGACCGGGACCACGCAGGCCATGGCCCGCTCGCCCCACCTGGTGGACGCCACGCCGATTACGGCTGCCTCGACCACGTCGGGGTGGGCCATGATTTCGTTCTCCAACTCCACTGAGCTGATCCATTCGCCGCCCGACTTGATGAGGTCCTTGGTGCGGTCGACGAGGCGGATGTAGCCCTCGGGATCGGCGGTGGCCACGTCGCCGGTCTTGAGCCAACCGTCGTCGGTGAACGACTCCGGCGCCCGGTCGTCGTTGTAGTACGTGCGGGCCACCCACGGTCCCCGCACCTGAAGCTCGCCGCTGGTCTTACCGTCCCACGGGATCTCTTCGCCGGTTTCCGGTTCGGCAATCCGGAAGTCGACGGCCGGCGCGATCAGACCGATGGTGGTCCGGAGGTCGGCCTTGGCCTCGTCGTCCAGGTCGTCCAGCGTGGACTTGATGTTGCAGACGGCACCGATTGGACTGGTTTCGGTCATGCCCCACGCCTGGAGGATCGGCAGACCGGTGGTCCTGCGGTAGCCCTCGGACAGGGCCTTAGGGACGGCTGAGCCGCCACAGGGGATGGCCCGCAGCGCTGACACGTTGCGGCCCTCGAGTTCGGGGAGCACTCCCATCCAGATGGTGGGCACGCCGGCGGCCACCGTGACCCCCTCATCCTCGATGAGAGTGGCCAGCGCGCCCGGCGACAGGTCGGCACCCGGCATGACCAGCGTGGCCCCAGTGGCCACCCCGGCGTGGGCCAGACCCCAGGCGTTGGCGTGGAACATGGGGACCACGGGAAGGATCACATCCCGCTCGTTGATTCCCAGGGTGTCGGACATCATCACCCCGAAGGTGTGCAGCACCATCGACCGGTGGGAGTACACGACCCCCTTGGGGTTCCCGGTGGTTCCCGACGTGTACATCATCGAGCCGGCCCTGTTCTCCTCGAAGGTGGTCCAGTCGACTGGCGAGGCGGCACCCAGCAGGTCCTCGTAGTCGTGGACCTCCTGAGAGATGGCGTCGCCGTCCGGTGCCGGGGCGCCATCGTCCATGAGGACCACGTGGCGGACCGTCTGGAAGGTCTCCATGAGTGGCCAGATGAGGCCGGCCACCGAGTGGTCGAGGAAGATCACCTCGTCCTCGCCGTGGTTCACGATGTAGGTGAGCTGTTCGGGGAACAGCCGCAGGTTGAGGGTGTGCGACACCCGGCCGGTGCACGGCGGGGCGAAGTAGAGCTCCAGGTGGCGAGCCGTGTTCCAAGCAAAGGTGGCCACCCGGCCGTCATCACTGATGCCCAGGTCGTCCAGTACACCACCCAGGCGGCGGGTTCGTTCGCCCCACTCGCCGTACGTGATCCGCTGGATCCCCGTCGGAGTGGCGGTTAATACCTGCTTGTCGGCGAACAGCCGGGTGGCACGGTCGAATAGGTGAGTTAGGGACAGCGGTGTGTCCATCATCAAGCCGTCCATAGTGGGGCTCCCTCCTCTTCGACGCGTGTGGGGTCGGTGGACTGGTGCCGCGGACGGTACCAGTCGGCTCGGATCCACTCTCAGCCGAGAGCGGTCAGCACCCCGAGGGCCGTCAGGATCCCATTTCGCACCAGGTCTCTCCAGGACAGCGGCCGCGACGACCAGGTCCCGAAGCACCCGCAGGAGTCCCGCCGTCCGGCGCCCAGGCGGCCGGCGATCAGCGTGGTGAAGGCCACCAGCAAGGCCACAGCACACGGCCCCCCGGTCCGCCGGTCCACAACAAGCAGTAGTGCGGTGGTCAACTCTGTGACCGGCACAGCTACGGCTAACAGGCGGGGGTTCGGTAGCCCGAAGTTGGCCAACGACTGTCGGGTAGCCGCCGGGTCGCGGAACTTCAGGATGGCGGCAACGGTGAACGTGCCAGCCAGCACGACGGCGGCCACGGCAGCCAGGGAGCCCGGCACGTCTGGCACCCGTCAGTATCCGAGGGCCACGTCGACCGGGGCCAAGAGCACCTCGCCGGAACAAAAGCGGCTCACGTTCTCGGCCACGAATGGCTCCAGGAGGCTAAGGCCCATCTCCGGGGTATTGGCCACGTGGGGGGTGATGAGGCAGCGTGGTTCCGACCAAAGTGGATGTCCATCGGGGAGCGGCTCGGGGTCCGTCACGTCCAGCGCCGCGCCACCGAGAGAGTCCGATCGCAGCGCCTCCACGAGGTCCTCGGTCACCACATGGCCCCCCCGAGCGACGTTCACCAGCCAGGCGTGGTCGGGGAGGGCCGCCAACTCGGCCACTCCAACAATCCCTGTGGTCTCGGCAGTCAGAGCCAGGGCAACCACCAGCACGTCAGTCCGCGGCAGAACTTCGAACAGGCGGCCGGTTGTGATGGTCCGGTCGGCACCCGAAAACGCCTCGTCCTGGCGTCGGACGACGGTCACATCACAGCCAAACGGTGCCAGCAGAGGTAGAAGGTGTTCCGTGATGCCGCCGCCACCCAAGACGGTGATCCGGCTACCGGCCAACACCCGCCCGACGGGGCCGGACCACGAGGTGGCCCGGGAGTACCCGTGGAGGTGCTTCTGGCCGGCCAGGATCATCCCCAGTGCCGTTTCGGCCACTGCCGGGGCATAGACCCCCTTCCCGCAGGTCCACGTCCAACGGTCATCCAGGTGGTGGGCGAAGGGCTCGATGCCCGCGTAGGGCAGTTGGATCCATTCCAGGTTTCGGGCGTCAGCCACCACCTCCGGGAAGCTGTCCACGCCTGCCGGGTCGGCCCAGACAAGTCCCTCGGCGTCGGCCGGTTCCACGAGCCGACCGCCGCCGGCCGTCACGGCCCGACACATCACCTCGTACATGGCCGGACGGGTGTCCGGGGCGACAGCGATAGGACGGGAAGTCATCGGCTCGACAGCCTTCCGGCGGGAGGTATCGCCTCCGGCCGGGGGGTCGGCGGCGTCGGGCGACGCACGACGACCGCGGGGATCAGCCCAGCGCCGCCGTCCCGGCGTAGGGAGCCGGGTCGCCGGCGGCCGGGATTTCCGGACGCGACCATCGGGTTATATCAGCCAGGCTGGTTGCCGCCTCACGCCAGGCGAGCGGATCCCAACCTTCGGCGGAACCGATGACCGAACCGTCCTGGCGGATAACCACGAAGGCGGGAAGGATGGCCAGTTCCATGGAGCGGGCCAGGGACCGGTCGGGATCGGCCAGGGTCAAAATCTCGTCTGTGAGCGGTCCGAGGAAGCGGGCAGCGCCGTCGCTGTCGGTTCCAGCCACCACAAAGGCCACCCGCACGTCGGCTTCCCGAAACACGGTCAGGATGCGCCGGGCGGTGTCCAACAGCCACGAACTCTCGTGGGTGAACGGATCCACAATCACGGCGGCCAACGGAAAAGTGGTCAGCAACTCCGACAGGTGGCGGGGCTCGTCTCCCACCGCCTGCAACTGGATAGAGAGGTCCGGTGCGTTGGCCACGGGCGTCGACGCTAGCGCGGGGCTGGGCGGACCGGCGGGACGACGGGAGCGCTCGGAGGCGGCCACTACGGTCCAGGAGGTGCCAGCCGTGGACACGACCATCGGCCAGCGGATGCTGCCCGCTGACCTCCTCCGCTGGGGGTCTCAGAACCGTCGGAACCTGCCGTGGCGCGACACCCGCGACCCTTGGGCCGTACTGGTGGCCGAGGTGATGCTCCAGCAAACTCGGGTGGACCGGGTGGCGGAACGGTGGCCGCGCTTTCTGGACCGGTTCCCGAACGTGGCGTCCTGTGCATCGGCCCCGCCGGCCGAGGTGATCGCCGAGTGGTCAGGACTCGGCTACAACCGGCGAGCCGTTTACCTCCACAGGGCAGCCGAAGTCGTGATGGCTCGACACGGCGGCCAGATTCCGACCGAACGGGCCGAGCTGGAGGCTCTCCCGGGTGTCGGCCCCTACACAGCGCGGGCCGTCCGAGCCTTCGCCCACGAGGTCGAAGCGGCCGTGGTGGACACCAACGTGGCCCGGATTCTGGCCCGGTGGACCGGCCGGCGCCTCACGGCTCGGGAGGCCCAGAACCTGGCTGACCAATCGGTCCCCTCGGGGCGGGTTTGGTCCTGGAACCAGACCCTGCTGGACCTCGGCGCTCTGACCTGCACGGCACGGGCCCCGGATTGCAAACGCTGTCCGCTGGCCGCCCGGTGTGCCTGGCGAGGCGAGGGTTCCGATCCGGCTCGCGGTTCCGCCGGGGTGTCAGGTGGCCAGACCCCGTTTGAGGGATCGGACCGCCAGGGTCGAGGTCGGTTGGTCGCCGCCCTAGCCGGAGGCCCGGTGGCCGACGGGAGACTGGCCGATGCCATGGGCTGGCCGGAAGATGCCGACCGGGCCCGCCGGGTCGTCGGGACGCTGGTGGCCGACGGCCTCGTGGTGGTCTGCGCCAGCGGTTACGCGCTTCCCGGATGGGAATCGGGTACCTGAGGCCGGGGCTCCCAGTCGATCCAGGTCAGGCCGCCGTCAGAGCCGACACCAGCGCCTCAACGGCGCCGTCGGCCAGGTCCTGCATCTCCTGGTCGGTCCGGTCCTGGATGGGGTGCGCCGTGAACACCCGGGCCACATCCAACCCGAGTGCCCGGGCCTGTTCCTCGGCGGCTTCGGCAAACGGCTCTGAGGCCACCACCACACCTGCCAGCCCACGGCGTTCCAGGTCGTCGATGTCGTGCACACTGCACGTCGTGCAGGATCCTCAATCGGCGAGGGCTTCGATGACCGCCGCACACTGGGTGGCGATCTCGTGACGCAGGTCGACAGGGGCCGGCTTGGTGAACGTTGGCTTGGCGTAGCGCAGGACGATGGCGCCCTGCTCGCCCAGGCGCTCGGCCACCCGGTCCAGGAAGATGTCACCCCGCGGCTTGCTGATGTCCAGCAAGCCCACCGTCACACCGACCAGGGAGGTGGGGCGGGGGCTGCGGGTTCGATCCGATGGGGCCGTGCCGGCAGTCGGATCCAGGACGACGGTCGGCTGACTCACGGCGTGATCTCCCTGCTTGTCGGCTCGCTGCCCATCGGGCCGTTCACCCAGCCTCCCACAATGGCCGAGAACAAGCCGGCCGAACCACCGGCATGGACGACCAGAAGGCCACCCGGGCGAAACTTGGGGAGAGTCATGCCGGCAAGCCCCTCGGGGAGCCCTTCCTCGATCCCGCCCGCCCCGGCCAGGATGTCGTCGGCTTCGACTGTCAGGTGGCCGGCCAACTCGGCCATGAACCGGTTCCGATCCCAACCGGCGTCCCGGAACCGGGACATGTGTTCCGGGGAGAGCACCAGCATCCCGTCCATGCCCATCACCACCCGGGGCGAGACGCTTGCTCGCAGGCCCTCGGCCAGCGCCCGGACCAGAGAATCGGCCGACCGACTCTTCTGGTCGACCAGGACCCGGGGTGCCTCACCGCAGAAGGCCGTCACCACATCCTGGGACCGGTCGAAGCCACGATCCTCGGACAAGGTGGTCCACGGACTGCCCGCCTCGTCCTCGGCGAAGCAGAACCCCAACTTGGCCATACTGCCGTGGGTGGCCCGGTCGATGCCGCCGGGCGCCCCGCCGCCGACGTTGCGGACCACCAACTGAACGGCCCGCCCGATGGTGGCGTTGGCTCGGTTCCCCTGGCCGAGGGCATTCACGCCGCTGTTCATCCCGATTCGCGATGACACCGGGCCGTTTACCACCAGGACGGGCCCAACCCCCATCGTGGTGGCCAGGATTCCGTGCATGTTGAACTCGTCGGTACAGACGGCCTCCAGGGCGGCCAGCACGACAGGGAGGTACTCGGGCAGGCAGCCGGCCATCACGGCATTCACGGCCACCTTCTCCACCGTGCACTCGACGAGGGCAGGGGGCATGACCGCCACCACCTCGTCGGCCGCCCGAGTCGTTCCGTCCAGCATGCGGGCCACCCGGGCTTCGGTCGGGGGAACAACAGGTAGCCCGTCGGTCCACCCCCGGTCGAAGAGGGCCTCGGCGTCGTCCTCGCCGGATCCCAGTTCAACCCGACGGGAGGCCAGGCCCGTGTCGTTGAACCGGAGCCGGAGTTCGTCGATCCGCCCGGGATCGACCGTCAGGGACCCTCAGCCGGGCTTGAAGGCCGGCAGGTCGGGTCCAAGATCGGCCACCCCCGTCAGATGCTCCCACCGGTCTCGGTCCCATCCCGTTGTTCGCTCGACCTCCCGGCCAGCCTCGATTCGCAGCAGGGTGGGCACGGCCTCCAGATCCAGATGCCAACTGATGGCCAGGTCGGTGTCGTCCACGACCCAGTCGGCCACCGCCGGGAAGGTCGCGTCGTCCTGGGTGTAGGCGGTCAACCCGGCTCGTTCGGACAGATCGGCCAGCACCGGCGCGACTAGCGCGCAAGCCGGGCATTCTGCCTTAACGACGGCCACTAGGCCGTCTGACAGGCCAGCGGACCCGACATCTGCAACCACCGGCCGAGTCTCGCGTATCTGGCCGACTGGCCCGAGATCCGGTGGAATTCGAGCAGTCGGTCACCTGAGAGATGTGTCACATCTGCCCCACCGGGCCCTAACCCGTCCGTACCCTTCACGATCGATGGGGGAGTCGCTCGACGTCACGTTCTACGGCGTTCGGGGATCGACCCCCTGCCCGTGCGACGAGAACCGCCGCTACGGAGGCAACACCTCCTGCGTGGTCCTCGACGTGCCCGGCGGGGAGCCGATCCTGTTCGACCTGGGGACCGGCCTGCGCTTCTACGGTGTGGCCGAGCAATGTGCCGGTACGCCGTTTCGCGGAACGGCCCTAGTTAGTCACCTCCACTGGGACCACATCCAGGGCCTACCTTTCTTCGCCCCCCTCCACTGTGACGGCGCCCACCTCGACGTGTTCGGTCCCGCCGAGGGAGGGTCCTCGCTGGAGGCGTCGTTCGAAGCCTTCATGAACCCGCCCTACTTCCCGATCTGCATTCGGGACCTGGCGGGTGAGATCGCTTTCCACGACGTGGACGAGATCTCCTTCGAAATCGGCCCAGCCAAGGTGACGGCCCGTTCGGTGCCCCACGTCGGTCTGACCTACGGCTACCGGGTGGACTGGAACGGCACCAGTGTCGCCTACGTGAGCGACCACCAGCAGCCCGTCGACGAACCCCAACGGGTGGCCGATCCAGTGCTGGAGTTAGCCGACGGGGTGGACCTCCTCATCCACGACGCCCAGTTCACCCCCGAGGAGTTCGCCGAGCGGTCCGACTGGGGCCATTGCACCGTTGACTACGCCCTTGAGGTGGCCCACCAGGCCGCCGCCAGAGAGCTGGTGCTGTTCCATCACGACCCGGCTCACGACGACGACACCGTCGACCGCCTCCTGGCCGGAGCCCAGGAGCGGTGCAGCCACCTGGACGTAGTGGACGTCTCGGCGGCCGCCGAGGGTCACACCATCTCGCTGCACCAGTCGGGGCACCTGTCCACCGTCTGATCCGGCGCTAGCGTCCAGCCTCGACCGACCCGGACGGCACGGAGGTAGCAGGTGGGATCGGAGATCGACGGCGACCTTTACCGAAAGGTCCTGGGGCGTTACCCCACCGGGGTGACCCTGGTTACCGGGATGGACGGCGACGAGCCCCTGGCCATGGTTATCGGCTCCTTCGTATCGGTATCCATGGACCCGCCCCTGGTCGGGTTCCTACCCGGCAAGAGCTCTCACACGTGGCCACGGATCGAGATCAGCGGGTCGTTCTGCGTCAACGTGCTATCCGACACCCAGGAGGACCTCTCCAACGCTTTCTTCCGCAAGGACGGAGACCCGTGGGAGGAAACGGGCTGGGTACCAGCAGCTTCAGGGTCTCCAGCTATCCCGTCATGTCTCGCCTCCATCGACTGCGCGATTCACGACGTCGTCGATGCCGGCGACCACTGGTTCGTTCTGGGCCGGGTCACCGACCTCAGCCACGTCGACGAGGGTTCACCACTCGTGTTCCTCGGTGGCCGGTACGGCGGGTACCGGCCCCCCGTCTAATGGCCGTCTACGCCCTAGGCGACCGGGTACCACAGGTCGACTCCACGGCTTACGTCCATCCGCTGGCCGTAGTGATCGGCGACGTGGTGCTGGGACCCGAGTCCAGCGTGTGGCCCCACGCTGTGATCCGGGCCGACGACAACCGCATCGCTATCGGAGCCCGGACCTCGGTCCAGGACAACGCCGTGCTTCACTGCACAGGCGAGCTGGCCACCATCGTGGGCAACGACGTCACCCTCGGCCACCTATGCCACCTCGAGGGGTGCACCATCGAGGACCGGGCGCTGGTCGGCGTAGGGGCGGTGGTCCTCCACGAGGCGGTCGTTGGTCGGGGGTCGATCGTGGGGGCCAACGCCGTGGTACGCAACGGCCAGATCGTGCCCCCGAACTCCATGGCCCTCGGCGTGCCGGCCACCGTCCGCGAGGGCGTGGTGCCTGAGGACGCCAACATGGTCAACGCCATGGTCTACGTGCAGCGGGGTCGTGAGTTCCGCGAGTTGCTGCGTCGGCTGGACTGACCGGGTGGCCGTCGACGACACGGGGCCCGACCCGACGGACGGGTTCGAGAACCACCGGTTCCAGTCCGGTGACCTGAGCCTGGTCGCCCACCTGGCCCGTCCGCCGCTCAGCGGGGACGGCCGGCCCGGCGTGGTGATCTGCCACGGCTTTCCCAGCGGGCCAGGCGGCGGAGCCAACAGCGTGTCCACCTTTCCCGAACTGGCCTTCCGCATCGCCACCGAGATGGGTTGGGTGGCCATGGTCCCGTACATGCGCGGGATGGGTGACTCGGAGGGTGATTTCAGCCTGGATGGATGGCGAGACGACGTGGTAGCCGCCGCTGCCGACCTCCGCGGCCAGGACGGCGTGGAGGGCGTCTGGGCCGTTGGGTTCGGGACCGGCGCCTCGCTGGCCATCTGTGCTGCGGCGGTCGATTCCGAGATCCGAGGTGTGGCCGCCTTGGCCGCTCCGGCCGACTGGTCGGACTGGGCGGCTAACCCGCGTCATCTCCTCCTCCACGCCCGCCAGGCCGGGGTGATCACCTCCGAGGAAGCACCCACCGACTTCGGACGATGGTCCGCGGCCCTGCGGGATATCTCAGCCGAACGATCGGTGGCTGAACTGGGGACCCGCGACCTCTTGCTGATCCACGGCAGCGACGACGAGGTGGTGCCGTCGCTGGACGCTCGGGTGCTGGCCTCGGGCCACGGAATTGCCGACCTGCGGATGATCGCCGGGGCCGGCCACCACCTGCGCCACGACCCCCGAGCCATCGCCATGCTTCTGGGTTGGCTGGACCGCCAACGCCGCCAACACGGCTGACCAGTTAGCCGGGGCGCCTGACCGGGTACCCGGAGTCTGTCCCAGACGGTTCAGCGATCGCCCACGGCCCTGCTCACTGGGAGAAAGGTCGGGGATCCTGCACCAATAATTGTTACTATCTACGTAGGAGAAATCCCGATGGGCCGCCGTCGGATACGAACAGAAAACCGCCCTTCAGGGAGGCGCCATAGATGTCCGCAACCGACCTCGGTCTTGACCTCAGTCGCTACAAGCTTGGCTGGAGCGACGAGGAGGACTACGTCTTCAAGCCCCAGAAGGGGCTGAACGAGGACATCATCCGCGAGATGTCGTGGATGAAGGGCGAACCCGACTGGATGCGGGACTTCCGGCTGAAGTCCTACGAGCGCTTCGGCCGTCGACCGATGCCCTGGTGGGGCGGTGACCTGTCGGGCATCGACTTCGACGACATCTTCTATTACATCAAGCCCACGGAGTCGCTTTCCGACGACTGGGACGAGGTCCCGGAGTCAATCAAGAACACCTACGAGAAGCTGGGAATTCCAGAGGCAGAGCGCAAGTACCTGGCCGGCGTCACCGCCCAGTACGAGTCCGAGGTCGTGTATCACCGCAACCGCGAAGACCTTGAGGAGCAGGGCGTCATCTTCTGCGACATGGACACCGCGC
>Ga0315318_10000582_pt1 | contig 15034 bp, 10 predicted proteins | sample M1200m3416metaG_FD_203703 | JGI IMG/M metagenome (GOLD analysis project Ga0315318, IMG submission 203703) | Ammonia-oxidizing marine archaeal communities from Monterey Bay, California, United States - M1 200m 3416 | ecosystem: Environmental > Aquatic > Marine > Coastal | place: USA: California... | reverse complement strand
TTTTAGAAGGCCTCCACTACCCAACCTCAGGTTGGTAAGTAAATGGTAGGTTTCGACGAGGCGCTCTCGATACTCGAAAACCCCACTCGACGTCAGATTCTCAGGAAACTGGTCAAGGAACCTCACTACCCCCTGCAACTCTCTGAGTTACTGAATGTAAGTCAGCAAGCGGTGGTCAAGCATCTCAAGGTCCTAGAAGAGTCTGGGTTCGTAGATTCCGAACGTGTGCCATCCGAGAAAGGAGGGCCCCCGAAGAAGATGTACAATGTCAACCAATCCTTCTCCTTGCGTCTCGACCTTGGACCTGATTTGTTCCGCGCAGAACACAGGAAGATACCAGCCGGAGGGCCGATGCGTCTCTCGAACAGGCTACCGTCTGAGTTGAATGGAGTGGTCGACAGACTGGGTACTCGACGCAAACTCCCTATGGCTGAAGCAATGGGGGTCCTCTCGGAATTGGACTCCGCTCTTGAGCGCATAGACGAACATCGTGACGCTGTGATAGCTCTCCATCAACAAGTGATGAGGAAGGTCTCTCCAAGTATCTCCGAGCAATCTGGATCCTATGAGGAGAGGCAGTTGGCGCACGCCATCATGAATCAGCCTCGCAGGCCCCTCGATCTAGATGCCTTCTCACAGGGCCTGCGTATCCAGTCGATGGATGCAGAGGAAATGATGGATGCTTTGCGCGAGCGCCTGATGCGTGATTTCGCGGCCAGCCACGGACGCCTCGTTGCGGCGCGCGAAGGCACACCGTTGCCATGGTGGCTAGCACGCTAATCAGAAGACCACGTCTTCATCGTCAAGGTTCGAAATCATACTGGACTTCTCGGCGTAGCGGATTTTCGCCTCCTCCCTACGACTCCACATGACCACTGCGACCACTCCGACTAAAGCAACCGTTGCGCCGAGGATAATGGTCGGCACGGTATATTGGGCAACAATCTCAATTCCAACATCTAGGATACCTAAATTTGAGCCCATCGGCCTCGAGACCTTCTTGATGTTGCTATCTATGGATTCATCAGTCTCGACGATTATGTTATCCGGATCTACGACGACTACGACATCATGGCTTCCAGCTTCAACCATGTAGAGCAGAGCTATCTGAGGTGGCTCCCCTCCCTCGCAAGGCGGGATAGAATTAGGATTGTCACAAGGCATTATCGCCTCAACAATCTGCCTGTAAGCGATGTTTTCCTCATCGCACCCGTTCCTCTTGATGTCTGAAGGAGATTGGTCAACGCACAGGATGATGTTAACATCGGTGGCGTGCGTGTTTCCAGCGTTGACAATCTCTACATTGACCGAAAGCATCTCCCCAACTTCTCCAGTGAATTCGGTCACGATGACATCGATAATCTTGAGATCGGGGGCCCTAAGTCTCAGTTCGATGATTTGCTCGTTGGTGTCGCAGTTGGGGTGGTAGTTGTCCGGCAAGCCGTCTTCGTTCGCGTCGAGGGTGCAGGAGTCATCCCATACAGCGGTCTCATCGTGATCGCCCCCCTCCTCCGAGGAGCCAAAGTCTGAGATGACCTTGATCCCAATCTCTCGGTTTGCCAATTTAGCGGCCGGTTCAATCTGAATTATTACGACAATTTGTAGAGTCGAATAGGCTTCCATCACTGGCATGGTGATTGCATTGGTACGGGCTGATAGGTAGCAGCCTTCTGGGGGGTCCTCGCCCAGAATCTGGACACTGCACGGGCTTTCGATTGGATACTCAGTGTCGAAGTCCTCGAGCAATGCATAGCTGATAACCCAATTGTCCAGCAGAGGGCCCATCGAAGGGGACGTCTGCCATGAATATGGATCATCGCGGTCGTAGAGAGTGTAGTTGTGCAAAGTCGGCTGGTCGTTGACATTGCCGAAGTTAGTGATATTCATGGTGAATCGTACAATTCTACCAGGAGCTGTGGTCTTGATTCGACTCTCGACCATAGGATCGACCTCTATCCGCATGTCATGGAACTCTACTATCTCGATCTGCAGTTGGATGATGTCCCTCAGTTTGGTACCCTCGTAGGGCTCCTCACTGAGCACATGTAGAATCATGGTGTACTGGTCGGCGTGAATCATCTCGGGCACGTTGAGCACAATCGGAACGGTTTGCGACTCATCACGATCCAACTCTTGGAATAATATTCTAGGAATTTCTATATCCCAAACTTGAGAAATGCCGGATGAGTCGGTTATTGAATTCACAATAATGTCGTATCTATCAGCCCCATTGCCGATATTGTCGACAGTGGTGTCCAACTGATATATCTGGCTTGGATACAATGACAATATGGTCTCTGGAACACTTGCATCCAAATTGTACTCCTGAATTACATTGGTAAGGAGGACAACCGAGTCTCTAACCCTTGGTGTTCCCTCTAAGTGTGCTTTCACGGTGACAGAATCACCGAGGCCTGCCGTCGCATTGTATGGAGCACACATGATAGCAGTGACTGTGTAAGGAGTATCGATAATAGACCAATAACGGGGGGAATGATCAGGAATGCTGTTTCCTCCTGGAGCTTGTGAGAAGTCAAGATCTACTGTCCAATGATCGAATCTCCAGGTCTGTTCGGAAATCTCAGGAGGCCTCTCCTCAGGCCCTCCGGGTGTGGTGAAAATGATGTGTCCGGGAGTGAAGTGTTTGGTCACATCTATATCGAATTCTGAGCAGCTCCCGGGTAACACATACTGAGTAGTGTCGCCCATCTGGAAAACTATGTTTCCAGTGCTCTTGATAGAGACGTTAATCCAGAGCTCAAGAACATCAAAGGTACCTTGCTCGATTGAGAGCACAGGCTCCCCTGTGGACCAACCTTTCAGATAGATAACGAAGGTCCCTGGATCCTGTGAAGTCGGAACTGAGACCTGTAGATTCCGAGTGACTGACTGCCCAGGATCCAACGATAAAGAGGTGGGGAATGTCAGACCCCAACCGAAAGGCAGGGCCCATTCGACCTGGCCCTCCAAAGTAGATGGATCGTAGAACGCGTACGAATCATAGACGTTGCCAGTATTAGTTACTGTAATGGAAAAGAACGCTGATTCTCCTTGTTCGACGTCGACTTGGTAGTGACTTGTGTCGAGGTCTATTCCATGTACAACGTCCATCAACGTCAGCGTGATTAAGTCGTCATTGATGGCTGGATCTTTGTGAGAAACTGCGGCAACTGTTATCGTAGCTAATTCATCTGAATGGGCTTGATATATCGTAGGTGCGCGTACGCGCATGTACAAGTGAGCGAAATCTCCCCCACGCAGGAATACTGGTGTGGAGTCGAAAATAGGTGTGTGGTTAGTTGCGAAAAACAACGTGGCTGTCCAATTATTCGGGACTCCTTGCAACGTAACTGTGAAAGTATCAGATACGAGATTGACAGGTCCCGGAGTAGGGTTAGAGATGGTCATGTTGAACAAAGTCTGTTCGCCGGGCTCAATGGTGTGATAGTAAGTCTCAGTCTCTGCAAAAGAAACATCAACGAGACCGGTGAGTACGTGCACATAGCAAATGGTGTATGAGCCTCCATTACTCTGATCATTGCATTTGTTGGTGTCAGACCAAGCTATGTGCGCTCCGCTGCCCATATCATTCACAAATGCTGGTGGCTGACCGAGATCGGGGGCGGATGGTGAATTAGGGCCTAGTTTATCTGATTGCCACTCAGTCACGGACACAACCTCCCATGGGTCAAATACACCTGAGGCCAGAGAATTTAGTGGGAACCCCTCCGGATAGTCGTCATTTGTATTGTTCAACTTTGCATAGACTATGGACTCACCTTGACTTTCATTGGAATTCTCCAGCCATGCAAAGTGAACGTTATCGAAAGAGTCCGTGATAATGCTGGGCATATGCGAGTTGGCCCCATAAGGACGGCCGGTTGGAATTCCATCGACGCCTTCCACATTGGATATAGCGGAGTCGACAATCTGTTTGATCCCATATGGAGGAAGGCCATCTGGTGCCCCATCCCAGTCACCAGCACCCCGGAGACGCAAACGGGTGTAGTAGATTTCATAGTTGACATTCATGTCAAAACCATATGCTCGCCCATCCATCCAAGCTAAGTGGGTGTTGCCCGAATTGTCCACAGAAATAGCAGGGTGCAAACTGTAAGCGTCATTGAGTGTTATTCTAGTGTCGTTGACTACAACAAGATGGCCATAACCTAATCCATCCAAAGAAGGGCCTAAATCTTCAACGTATGAGTTTCCTTGGATCTTTGTACCTGTATCCCCCTTCGACCAACCAGGAGGCTGGTTATCTAAAAGAGAAAGTGGGTCGAGGATGGTCATGAAAATTTCACGAGAGTTGTTAGTTGAGAGATAGATCATCGCCTCGACCATCAACTGCAATTCAGCCGAACTGGATGCAGAGTTTGGGAAACTGTACATCTGCCCCTCTGCATCTGTGAGGCGAGTGTTTGTGCCGGGGCATGTCCTTGTGTTCAGACTGACAAATCCATTCGGGCATTGGGCTAGGTCCATCATATGAGATCCGACTTCGGTGTCGCCGGATCCAAAACCTGCTGCAAGGAGGGGGACTGGAATGATACCGGCTCGGACGCATGCATCGTGGGCCTCGTTGATGCTTTGGATATCATCTGACTGCTGATTGGGAGTCCCGCCGTACGGTCCTTCGTCAGAGACTGGAATTACAATCTTAGTCGCGTTAGGATTCCAGCGATGGTCTAATTGTGTTGGGGGATTCCCAGGGACATTTCCCGCTATATCCTTCCATGAGAGGCACGCCCAAGTGGATCCGGGGCCCCAGAACTCACTGTAGTACCCGCCGTCCTGTGGTAGGTTGACCGCCCCGTTGTTGTAGACCACCTCGGTGAGTTCCCTAAGGCCGCCAGAATCATCTCCAGGGACCAAGCCAAGAGGGGTTGAGCGTGGACCTTGGCTGCCGGATCCTCCGGTCTGATAAGCTGCGGCACAGTTGCCGCTGGTGGCGGCGCCGGGCCAATTGCCACTGAGTGCATACAACGTCTCATAGACGGTCATGTTAGCAGTGAGAAGCATTGGCTTGAGGCCTTCGAAGTAGCCACCGCTGGCGAAAGTACCGCCGTAGAAAACAACGCACATATCTGCCCACTCGGTGTTCATAGAACCGGAAGTGTCGATTGGGGCCACTATCTCGACCTTGCCGCCTCTGGTATCATCCCAAACAATCTGCACGAAGTCATCCGCGTCGACGGCGACATCGGGATGTCCCTTGTGGCCGATAATCGGAGTTAGTAGAGTCTCACCTACAGCGACTATGGCGTCACGTGACAGTATGTCGGGCTCAATCATTGAGTAGTAGATCTGGGGCTGTTGGTAGAACTTATTCAGAGGTTCAAAAGAGTCTTCCCAGACTATGTGTGCGTTGTTCTGCGAGTCAGTTGCAATTGCCGGCCAATCGCGATTCTGTGTGTGAACCGAGACTTCAAAGTCGTTGATGATTGAGATTACATCGTCGGATGCTGAATCACCGTCTTGATCATCTTTAGATGGATCAATCATCGTGTAAAGAATTGTCCATTGGGACGATTTATCCGCCCAGGTGATATGTACATTATCATCTCCGTCAATGATTATGTCCGGGTGCCAAGCACGATGTGCTCCGGGATTGGATATCTGTGTCTCGGCAATCAGAACCTCCCCTCTCGGATCATGCATCTGATACCAAAGGTGCTGGGTGTTGCGGCTCCAGACAAAGTGTACGTTGCCCTCCGAATCAGCATCTGCAGCCACCATCTTGTCGCTGGCTGAACCTCCGTTTACAATCTGAATCGCGTCAGTCAAAACCACTTCACTAGCCTCAGCCTGTGGAAATTCAATTACCGCGAATGTACTCATCATCATCAAAAGAACCATTGTTACACTGTTTCTCATCTTTGCAGTTTCCATTATCTAACCCTCCAGCATGGTTGCTGTAACATACTAGTTTGACTTCCAGCGATACTTAACCTCGACCCCTTGCCGTCACCCGCGCGCGTGAGGGAGCGCGCGATTCGGAGAGGAAGTTCATGCCCATTCTGAGGGGTCGAAGTCGCGACCGAAACTGCCTGTCTCATCAGTGTCTATCTCGCTTACTTCTGTATGCACTTGAGGCTGACTGCTCCTGCTCTGCGCCTTCTTGGCAATCCAGTCGTCAACCGGTCCGGGCTTGCCAACACCTGGCCCGTAAGCGAACTTAATCTTGTGAATCAAAGCGAGCTTTGTGAGCCAGAGATGGCGCATCGTGTGCATGAACTCGTTCTGTGTCAGGCCGTCGAACCAAATCGGTCGAGAGAGGTTGAATGCCTGCAGAGGACCGGGGACACTATTCTCCTTTTTGCCCACATGAAGGACCCAGTCAAGATCCGCCTGAGTGAGATGTATCCTAGTGTCGTGAAGCCATCGCTCCCAATCCCCGGCCTCTCCTTTGGAGTGCTCAGTCATCTCGTCCTGCTGACCAGCGTCAACCCGAGTTACTGAGTAAATCAGGATGAGGTTGCGGTTCTTCGGGATGACGACATTGAACACGTGGCCCTGCTTGGTCGGGGGGTACCGGACGTGAAGATGTAGCATGGCCTGCTGGTCGGCAACGTCTCGGGCTTCGAGGCGTTCGCTCTGCAGCCACTCGCGCACCCTATCGGCAGCCTCGCGCGAGTTCATATAGACTACGAGTAGACCGACCTATTTGAGAACGACGAGTTCAGAATCTATCTGCGTAATCAGTTGTTCTAGCCTACTACCTTGGGCTGAGTTGGCCAGATTGGTCCTTCTCTTGGAGTCGCCATAATCTGTCCATAAGTCATAGCCTCTCAAGAAAAGCAAATTGGAGAAATGGAAGATGTCTGCCAGACTCAGATGTACGAGAGGAAGAGAGAGGAAAACCAATATCAGTAACACTGGGTGGAATCCGAAGACGAAAAACCCCGCAATTAAAGTGATAATTGGCCACATTATGAGGGGCGAGAGTAATGCTCCAATCATGTGGTGAGTTGTTCTAGCATCGATTCCCTCGTCGGAGCGATCGCCGGCGTACCATCCTACTAGCGCCTGCAATCCGGTCGATGGAATCGAGATTGGTGAAGCTAGTGCCATCATTAGGACACCTAGAAGAGCAGGAGCAACTAGGGTTCCTTGCCTTATTTTGCCCTCGGGGTTTAGGCTGCGCGCATCTAGATCATTTGAGTATAGGATTTGTGCGGCTTCGCTTGCAGTATCCAATACTGAGTCGAGAACTGTGGAGTTCCTGACTTCACGAGCGGCGAGGACTTCTTCTTTGTAGGAGTCCAAACTCTTTCCATCTCGAATTGCTCGACGGTGGCCTAGGATGTGCCAGGCTCTGTAAGTCTCCCAATCCGGCGCGTCAGGAGTGATAGTTGCGAGTTTTTCGTACAGTTCCTCCTTGAGGGGGATTACATTCTCTGCTGGTGGTTCTATCCATTCACCCTCGGCTATTCTCCGGTGAGTTTCCTCATCTCCAACAAGAGGGATGGGTAAGGGCTCTCCGAACTCGACGTAGATATCCGTCCTGAACCAGTGGTGGCATCTGTAGTGAAGTCCGACCGGCTGAATCATTGGGTTGTCCAAGCCCCGATGGTGTGCTATGCTGGCTGCATTCAAGGTGAATCTCAGGGGGCCGGTTCGCAGGGCGTGTAGATGCGAGTCCTGATGCGACTTTCCTTCTGGCATAACAATAGCAGCGTGGCCTGATGCGATGCAGTTGGCCATCGTCAGCATGCTTCTTTGATTGATTTTCGTAGCTAATTCCTTGTCTGCAAAACCGCCTTCAATCTCTGCCTTCCTAATTACCGGTTGAGAGCCCATTCTACGAGTTAGCCAGCCAATCACTGGCATGGTCATGATATCGTGACGGCCTATGGAAATGATTCTGCGAGATTGGGATTTCATTATCGCCAGCGGGTCAACTAAACCATTGATGTGAATTGAAGCGTAGACTAATCCTCCCTCGTGCGTAGGCTCGTGGTCAATCTCAACTCTTCGGAAGAGGTACGACCAGGCCATATAGACAGCATTCGAGAGTAGTAACCAGAACGGGCGGTTTCCTGGGTGTTTACCACTGTGATCCCAAGGAACTTGCATGAGTTTCTGGGAGTTTATCCTCGTAGCACTGCTGGACAGTGCCGGCAGAACATCTGGCGCCTCGTGAGGTTCGGTCATGATGTATGCGCGGGGCCGGTGGTTGAGAACGCACCGGGTCATTTCAGATGGTTGCGGATGCGCTCGGCGAGGATTGTGCCCTCTTTGGGGTCTAGTTGGGTGGTGACAAATGGCCAAGCCAGACCGCTGCCGTCGTCGTGTTTGGGAATGATGTGGAAATGAACATGGAAGACTGATTGAAACGCTGCCTCACCGTTGTTCTGTAGGATGTTGAAATCACGAGCATTGGAGGCAGATAGAACGGCTCTGGATATCCTTGGAAGAACTCTTCCGACTGCAGCGGATGCCTCGTCCGATAGTCCGTCCAGAGTGGCGCTCTGCTCCTTGGGAACAACGAGAGTGTGCCCGACGCTGCACGGATTGATGTCGAGAAAGGCGAATACGTGCTTGTCCTCGTACACCTTGTGACAAGGAATCTCACCTTGTATGATAAGTGTGAATATGCTTGGATCGGGGGTGGTCATGCTATCCCTCGGAGTTAATTATTGCCTCGGCCAGAGTGAACATACCCTCGAGATGAATCGCGGTTACTAACTCGGTGTTCATCACCATGGAAGGGTCCGTGACCCCTATTCCCTTCTCGCGCAGCCCGGCAAGGTTAGTCGCTGCCACTTCGAGTGCCCTCTCATCGCGAGTGCCATTGAGATTGCTCATGACTGACGACATGGCAGTCGAAACTCGGCCTACCGACTCGCCGTTTCCTCTCATCAACGACGCCACTCTGTTCTGTTCTACCTGAATCGACTCCTCAACCAAAGATGAGCCGCCAAAGGATGCGTTCGATGCCCATGCTCCAGCGTGCTCTCCTGCGCTGTTGCCAGTCACTAGGTCCTCAAGCAACTGGTTTCCGGGCAGCATGCCCGCTCCATGCATTCCAGTGTTGGCTGAGCGACCTGCTGCGTAGAGTCCTGTAAACCACATACTGCCATCGTCGAAGGTCACTCTGCCACTCTCATCAACAGGAGCGCCTCCGGTCGTAGCGGCGACGCTTGAGGACAATGGGATGACTTCGGTGGCTATGTCCAAACCGGCCCTCTCCCTCACCCTTCTCGTGGTCTGAGCGAACCACGGAGATGCCGAAGCATCCAGTGAACGTAGGTCGAGCACGCATCCCTCACCGTCGATGACTGCTTCGGGTCCTGCATCCTCGCCGCTCTCCTTGCGCAGCCTTCCCCCCGAACCCAATAAATCGAGAGGGAGGTGCGTGTCCGTGCCACGTATAGTGAGTGGATGATGAGGGGAGTTGGCCATACCAGATAGAATTACACCGGCAGAGGCTGCTAGGGCGGCGCCGGTACCAGGTCCGTTTGAAGGGGAAGACCACATTCCCTGATGGCCTTCTGTGGCTAAAATCACAGCTTTGGATTGAATTGAAGATACTTCTCCTGTCAGGAGATCCAGTACTACGACACCACGCACCTGCTGATTGTCCATCACCAAAGAGAGGGGGATTAGGTCCGATCGCCGGGGGACACCTCTCTTGATGACCTGCTCCTCGAGAATACGGGTAACCTCTCTGGTTGTGCTATCTCCGCAGCCTGTCAGACGAGGCCTGCTGTGACCCGGTGCCTCTGAGGCGTATGGCAGTCCCCCTTCTCTACGTCGAAGAACCAAACCCCACCTCTCGAGTTCGGCTAAGACTGATACCGCCTCGCCACAGAACCGGGCTGCTGCGACCTTGTTGGTCGATTCTCCGCCGGCTGTGACAGTATCGTTGCGATGTGCTGTGGAGTCAAGCTCGTCTATCGAGGCCGCCAAGCCTGATAGGGGAGCTGCGCCAGAAGAAGAACCGACGCCAGAGGAGTCGATTAACAGAGGGATTGTGCCAGCGTCTGCAGAAGCGATGGCTGCTCGCAGAGCTGCGGGGCCGCTGCCGAACACGACGATGTCCCACGACTCCATGTTCACTCCGTTGATCGCAATCGCAGTAGTGTCATGAACGTGACGCTCGGGGCTTTGTCCCGAAACGCCCTCAATCAGCTATGGAGAGAGCTAGTCTGCGAACAGCCGAGGCTGCGTCCGACATCCTCTGACCAGCGCTCTCCTGTTGCGCCTTAGAAGACAGGGTGGTCTGCACCACAACTGAAGAGAGAGTCTCACCATGCTCTCCCCTCAAGGTGACTTGTACTGGGTGCGATCCTAGTTGTGAGTCCGGCCAGGCAAGGCCGATCCAGAGCACGGTGGCGTCATCCAGCAGACGTCCTAGTGTATCGACTTGATCCGTAACTCTGGCCCTGTCAATGCTGCGGGAGGCTCTGGCCTCGACTCTGATCGTCTGCAAAGCGGGCTCCCCTTCGGCCACTACTACATCGACCTTGACGTTGGTAGTGGCCCCGGTTTTGTTGTGTAGCATAACAAACAGATCGGCCCTACCTTGAGAGCAGCGTGGAGGCAGGTCAAGGTCCAGTCTCCACGGCGTCTCATTTAGTGAATGGTCACCTCTGATGGCCGAATCCTGAAGTCTATCTATTAGCCTGAACAACCCCGGTTCCCAAGCCTTGGTGTGTGCTAACAAAGTCCGTAGCGACCTCAGATTGAACTTGTTTGATTCGTCAATCAAACTGTCAATCGCTGTGACTTTGAAAACGCGTTTCGCCTCGGTCATCAGTCGGGCGTCGTCGAGTAATCCCTGTTCATTGAGATGCAATGCTTGCAGAAGTTGCTCTACAGCCGAATCTGGGGTTTGACCCCCTCTCACAATGTCCATCAAAGAGAGTTTCCAATCGCCCCACGCCGCAGCAGTCTCCGGATCTAGGTGCGCTACCATCAAGTCGGACAATGGCCTGTCCAAGGTGCTGTCATGTAAAGTCGGGGCGTGTAGAGAGAGCAAGGGGAACGAATTGGAGCGCATGGGTATAGAATCGTCCAGAATTAATGAGTTAAGGAAGCACAGAACCCCCAGAGCCAACGAAGCACCCAGAAGCAGAGACCCCAGAGCGTCTCCCGTGTCGAGATCCCTCACTGCAATCAACGCCACCCCTCCGAGTGCTGCTGAGAGGAGTCGGATCCTCTCCCTCAGAGACCTCTCCCTCAAGGTGTTGAGGATTCGCTCAACACCCGGATAGGCATCCATTGACCTTTGACCTCCATCTCGCAACCTGAGTCGGTCGCGCGCAGACATCCTCGCGAATGTCGCTGCTAGATTAGTGGGAATTAGTAGCACAATAAGCAGAGTATAGGAGGTGATGGCCGCATCATAGGAGGCGAAATCCCACTTGACCAAAAGCAGACCGGCGCAGAGGGGGGCCACCAAGGAAAGGGTTTGGCGAATTAAAGGAGTGTGGGCGGATCCAGAAACGCGGGTCCAGAAGCGTCTGCTGGCATCTCTAGTCGCCACTCTGCGTGAGAGAGCCCGCTGTTTCGAGTCACCGAACTTGCTCGAGTCCGAATATGGTGTTGGTAGCTTCGATAGGGGGCCCTCCATGGAGCTTCGGAGGACACGGGATGCTTGATGGCATCGGCGCTATTGCTGTCGATAGAGGGTGATTTCGCGAGCGTCACCTTTCTTGGGGGTGAGGGGCTGGCGCAAGCGGGCGCGTAGCACAGTCTGGATAATGCACCGGCCTCCTAAGCCGGGGACCGCGGGTTCGAATCCTGCCGCGTCCGCCACTCCTCACCCGAAAGCGAGACCGTGATTCTTACCAGCTGAGGCCACTCTGTGCAGGAAGTTCTCGAATGGAATCCTTGCATGCATCGAACGGTTGAGTTGGGCGTCGCAGTCAGCCAATGCCCCCAACAATTGCTCACGGAGAGAATTAGGGAGAGAGAGTCTGCGACCTACCAGAACATCATGGAGCTGATAGACCACATCGTCGGAGTCCATTCCGTGATCGTTCATCATTCGGTCGATTTCAGCCAATGCCCCGGCAAGGACTTTCTTCTTACGGCCGCCCCGGTTCTCCCACCTCCACTCAACCACTCTCCCTCTCAAAGCCAGCTCCAGCAGATGTCTGCCGGACTGTAGGGTGGTTGACTGGACTAAGGTGTGAACTGCCGAGCGATCGTGGGCGAGTCCCCTTAGGTGAAGCATCTCCAATGTGAACAGAGCCTTCCTGAGATTACCTTCGGAGATGTACGCAATGTCCTCTAGGACTCCGTCTGCGGTCTCCACTCCCTCTAATTCAGCGACGGAGCACATAGCAGACAGTATCGTCCCACGCTCAGTCGCTGGAATCCGTATCATCTGGGTGCGCGAGCGCAACGCGTCGATAATCCTCGAGGGGGCTCTGGCCACAAGAATAAATCTGGAAGCGTTTCCGACGGTCTCCATCATCCTGCGTAGATAGGCCTGCCTAATCGAGCCGAGATGATCGGCGTCCTCGAGAACGATGAGACGGCTCACAGGAAGGACGCCGGGGGTGATTTTGATTTCTCGGCCAGCCGGGGCAATGTCGTTCAGGGAGCCAGTGGACATTTCTCTGTCGAATGCATCCAAGCTGAGTCTTCCAGCTAGGGTGTCACTTGAACCAGTACCGCCGGGTCTGAGGAAGTCCTCGAATGTGCTCATAGCGCCGCGTTGCCGGACGAGATCTCGGGCCTGCAGCACATGTGTCGTAGAGCGCCACCCCCTCCCGAGGATTTGGCGGGCGACCAAACGCCACGCTGCCGTCTTGCCCACACCTGCTGGACCAGTTATCAACAGGTGTGGCGGGTCCACTGAGAGGCTGGCTGAGAGTAACGCCTGCCGCGGTTTGATGGGCACAGCCAGCTGCTCGAAGGTACGGGGCGAATGGGTGTTCAGCCAGCCCGTCACGAGAGGCCGTCGGATTGGCGGGTCTTGAAGACCGCGCTGTTCACTCGGCCTTCAGTGTCTTGTAGCGGCCTTCCTTACGGGGTTTGACGAAGACCCTGTATCCACACTTGCGGCAGGAATGACCGGTGGATCCGGCCTCACTCCAGGCCAATGCGCCGCAGCGCAGGCACTTGTAACGAATCTCGAGTGGGTCCATGGTCGATTCGCAATGGCTGCACTTAGGAAGCTCGGAAGGGCTCCAAGCCCTTCGATCGGTGCGATTGCAGTTCCTACACTTGTGGAGAACGAGACGGTCTGCTTCGTTGGACATCGAGCCGGCGACCTGCCGGGCCTTCTTCAATCTGTCCTCTGCCTCACCGGGCCCTGCGGGCCCGTTCACACACCCTTACAAAGTTCTCGAAAATCCTCGCACCATACTCTGAGTCGTTCACTTCTGGATGGAATTGAAGCCCAAATCGATCTCCGTGCTCATTCTCCATACCCTGCACTTCGCAGGACTCACTATGCGCGGTAATCATGAAGCCAGGGGGCACCTCCGTGACCTCATCGTTATGGCTCTCCCAGACCATCTGCTCGTCTGGAGTTTTCTCGAAAAGTGCGCCACCGCCCCGGACGAGAGAAATGGTAGCAGCGCCGAACTCAGGTTTTGGTGCCTCAGCGGCGCTACCACCATAGAAACCAGCCATGAACTGGTGGCCAGCGCAAATCCCGAGGATGGGGATGTTCATGCCGAGATACCTTCCGCAATTGCCCAGTTCCCCAGTGAGACCTACGCGGGCTGCACCTCCCGATAGGATGAGTCCGTCCACGGGCCGGAGTTCCTCGATAGGTGTGTCGTTGGGAATAATCTGGGTATCAACACCTAGGTAGCGCAGCATGCGCCACTCACGATGAGTCCACTGGCCACCATTGTCGATGACATCAATGACGAGAGGATGCTTGCCCATGTCAAACCGCAGTGCGGCCGGATGATGAACAATACCCTGTCAAAGATTGAAAAAGAGGTGCCTTGTCGAAGGGGCCCTGCCCTGATGGTGTAGTGGCCTATCATGCAGCCCTGTCGAGGCTGCGACCCGGGTTCAAATCCCGGTCGGGGCGCCACTCATTCGCCCGTCTGCTCATCCCACCAGTTGGCTTCTGCTTCGGGCTCTGGCTCCGGTTCTGGATCTGATGGGGGTTCGGGCTGATGTTTCCAGCAGTAGTCGGTGGATCTGAATGTCAAGGCGTAGCAGCCGTCGTACGAACAATTGGAAAGTGCGTTCTGGCTCTCAGTAAGTCGCTTACTCCGGTTGCTTGATGGGGTTGGAGTGCTCAATTTGGTGGGTGGTTTTTGAGCGTTTTTCATAGCGGAATCGCCACCTGCGAGCCCAGCGAATAGTATATGGCACAGCCCGGAACAAAGCAATTCCCCGATAAGCTGAGGAATCATAGTGGTTCATTGAAGAGGGCGAAATAAGTCTGTCTACGGCGTTGGGGGCATTCATGTCTCAGAGGAGCACTGTGGATATGGGAGGTGCATGGGTGGTAGGAAGAGGTTTGTGCAGTCACGGTTGGCTGTAGACAAGCCTAAGAGGCTTGAAGAATCGAGACTTAGGGTTACAGGCATCAGGGAGACTGGACTTGGAACATAATCCTCACCAGTTTGAGTGATAATCAAGTTGATGGCGTCACCGGAGGGAATGATTACATCCATTCCGAAGAATTCCATTTTGGCAATTACCGTCTGACCGGGTGTCAATATCTCACCCTCGCCGCCTCCATCATGAAATCTCAAGTCCATCACAGCATGCCCTAGATGCATGCCGCTGCTTGCTTGAACCATTTCCACGAAAAGGTGACCACTGCTTGCGAAGAGGGATATTGTGGCCTCGACGTGGAAAGTAGGTGTCCCAACAATGCGGGTCTCGACATCAAACTGAGGGCACTCGACAATCAGACTGGAAGTCGTCGTGATAGTGTTGCTGCCGCCCATCGAACAGGAATCCATGTCAAAGTAAATCCACTCTTGATCGGGGGGTGGATAGTTTGGTTCAATCCTCCACCCTCCTGTGTTATCCTGAACCTCGGCAATCAGTCTGGGCTGGGGCCCCTTGTCTTTGAGGTAGAAATTGAACCACTCCA
>Ga0315318_10000581_pt1 | contig 15046 bp, 17 predicted proteins | sample M1200m3416metaG_FD_203703 | JGI IMG/M metagenome (GOLD analysis project Ga0315318, IMG submission 203703) | Ammonia-oxidizing marine archaeal communities from Monterey Bay, California, United States - M1 200m 3416 | ecosystem: Environmental > Aquatic > Marine > Coastal | place: USA: California... | reverse complement strand
CACCTGAAAGATACGCTGGGGGATGTTTTCTAATTTGGTTTATTATTGCCTTTCCAGTTTTTATTGACCAGGAGTACTCTTCCAAATTACCATCAAAAAATAGTTCATGCTCCATCTGTCAATCAAAAGGGTGTTTTTTGTCTATATATTTTGAATTCATGACTTAATGATCAACATCGAAAGAATTGTGCATGATAGAGTCTCATACATTTTTTACTAATATGGTAGATGAACTTGTAGAATTCTCTGAACATGATCCTGAGTTATCAGATGGCATTAAGTGGCTTGATGGGCAGGCACAAAAAAAGGGACTCACCTTTTATGACATGGTTTTTGAAATCCTATACAAACACGATGTTAATTCAAAAGCAAAGGATTGGCTTAATTCTCGAAATTAATACTCGTTTTATTTTTTTACTCTTTTTTCTATAGGAATATAATCAATGCCTTGTGGTCCAGCATATTTTCCTACATATACAGCCTTTGGTCTATATAACATTGGTTTTGGTGCTGCTTCTGCAAATTTTTCCTCAATTACATGCGCTGCCCATCCAGCAGCTCTCGACATAGCAAAAACTGGTGTGTTAAGATCCATTGGGATGCCTAGCATATAATAAACTGATGCGCTATAAAGATCTACATTTGGAAAAATTTCAGTTCCCTTAGTTTTTTTCATTATATCAGATGTGGTCTGTTCTATTTTGTTTGTTACACCATACCATGGCTGACCAGTTTTTTCTGATAGACGCTTTGATAATTCCTTAAGAACTTGTGATCTCGGATCTACAGTCTTGTAGACAGCATGCCCCATTCCCATAACTCTTTCATTATTGGCAAATTTTTCCTTGATATAAGATTCTACATTATCTTCATTCTTTATTTCAAGAAGCATCCTCATTACTTCATAATTAGCACCTCCGTGAAGTTCTCCACTCAATGCACCCACTGCAGCACTAGCAGCAGAATACATATGTGCACGTGTTGACGCGACTTCTCTAGCAGCAAATGTTGAGGCATTAAGAGTGTGTTCAGCATGTAAAATCAGGCAGACGTCAAATATTTTTTCTATTTCTGACTCTGGTTTGTCACCAGTTAACATGTATAGAAAATTGGCCGCATGGTTAAGATTTGAGTCTGGATGTATAATTTCTTGATTATTACGAATTCTTTGCCAACTTGCGATAATTGTAGGAATCTTAGCAATTAGGTTGATAGCCCTTTCATAACTTGCACCTTTGTTTGAAAATTCTTCATCATAGTAACCGCCAAAAGCCGCAACAAATGCCTGCAATGCATCCATTGGATCTGCATCCTTTCTCCAATTGCCCATATTAATCTGCATTTGCTTTGGAATAGTTCTTGCCTTCGATAGCCTAATCCTGAAATCATTGTATTCATCTTTAGTTGGCAATTCATCATGCAGCAGAAGATAGCAGGTTTCTTCATAGTTGGAGTTTTTAGTTAAATCCAAAATATCAAAACCACGATAAATCAGCTTGCCTTTTTGCCCATCAATAAATGAGATTCTCGTGTCAGCAACCTCAATATTTCTAAGCCCAATGTTTTTTGTATCCATAATTAACTTATGAAAATTGCATTTTTAAATTTTCAACTGTATTACGTTTTGAAAATTCAGTATTTTGTCTAATCTGTTAATTCATCAAATTATAACTCAATTTTTAGCTAAATTGACATGTCACAGGAAGAACGCAAAATAATGCAAATTATGGATAAAATCATTATTGAGGGTGATCCTAAAAAATTAGCAGAGATACAACGAATCGACATAAACACTCAGCTGGATGGGGTTTGGCTTTATGATATTTGCACTCCAATTAGAAAAGTGTCTGAAAAACCTGATATCAAAATAAGCAAATTTAAAAAAAATACTAAGTAGCTTTCTTGATTTAAATGAGGGTTGATCTCAGGTATCGCCTATATGCCTATTAAATTAATTAAAAAATCAGCGCAGAAAAAAACATTGGTAAATACTAAGAAACCAAGAAGGACAAAAACCATTTGTGTATCACATAAAGAAGATGCAGATGGCATTTCTTCTGCCGCATTAATTAAACAAGTCTTTGGTGGGGATTGTATACTTGTAGATTATCCTGGGATGACTGATGCATTAGAACTATTACGTAATGATCAATCATTAAAAAAATTATTTATTTGTGATCTGGGATTGAACAAACAAAATACGGATGGTTTTATATCCTTACTTACTGAATTAATTAAAAAACGTATTTCTGTAACATACATAGATCATCATGACCTTGATTCAAAGGTTATTGCCAAACTTAAAAAAATAAAAGTAAAATTAATTCATAATACTACTGAATGTACTGCGGTTCTTGTGTATGATGCATTTAAGAAAAAATTACCGGAACATTCTTCATTTATTGCTACATGTGCTGCAATAACTGATTACATGGAAGAAAAACCTATCGCCACAAAACTTTTACAAATGTATGACAGACAATTTGCATTAGTCAATGCTACTGTTTTAACTTATAATATCGTAGGACACCAAAAGGATCTTGATTATCTTTTATATTTGGTTGATGAACTAAGTGAATCAAAATATCCCCATGAAATCCCGAACACGTTTGAATTTGCTCAAATTCAAGTTGCGAAACTTGCTGGAATTATATCTAAAGTTAAGGAATCTATGAAAATTTTAAAAAACTTAGCCTATATGGAAATACTTGATTCTGGAGCAAGCGGTGCTGTAAACTTTGTACTTGGGCTTTCAGGAAAGCATGTTGGTATTGCATACAAGGAAAGAATTGATCATGGAATATATGCTGTTTCAGTAAGAGGTTCTCGTTCATGCAAAGTACACCTTGGCAGATTAGTGTCTTCTATATCTACTGAACTTGGTGGTTCTGGCGGTGGACATGATAAGGCATGTGGAGCAGTAATTCCAAAAGATAAAATTAAAAAATTTGTTTCAAAAATGAACTCACAGTTAGGAAGCAGTTAAACCTAAACTTGTGACTGAAATCAAGCAAGTGTAAAAAATTTAACTATATCTTTTACAGATATTTACTCCTTAGACTGCCTTCGTATAATTTGAAGGATTATTGTTAAGGTAATTTAGATGAATATGGCACCACAAGAATTAGAAAAAAACGCAAGTCAATATGCCACATCGGCGATAAAATATGATTCCCAAGGAGCGCGTGGAATGGCTGTTACTCATTACCAGAAGGCCATTGATTCATTACTAAAATTGATGCATCTTTATCCTGATAGTAAATTAAACAAAATATACACAGAACGAATGAAATCATATAAGACCAGAATCGAGGCTCTACAAGCTACTGGTACTGATATCGAACCAGCGGTTGATCCTACGGCATCACCACAAACACAACAAGAAAATCTATCCAAGAGAACACAAGATAATTTTAATGATATGGTAATGAAAGAAAAACCAGATGTAAAATGGCTCGATGTAGTTGGTGTTGATGATGCAAAAAATGCTTTGCGTGAATCAATAGTTTATCCAACGAAAAGAAGTGATCTTTTTCCATTGGGTTGGCCAAGAGGAATTTTATTGTATGGTCCACCAGGTTGTGGTAAGACAATACTGGCTGCAGCAACTGCAAATGAGCTGGATGGTTATTTCATTAATGTCGATGGTTCATCTATGATGAGTAAATGGTTAGGTGAGGCAGAAAAAAATGTTTCAAGATTATTTAAAATGGCACATAGTTATGCAGAAAGAGAGGGCAAACCTGTGATTTTATTTATTGACGAACTTGATTCCCTTTTAGGCGAACGAACAAATGAAATCGGTGGAGAAGTAAGATCCAGAAATCAATTTTTAACAGAAATGGATGGAATCAATGGTAAAGGAAAAGATACCAAATTATATGTTATTGGTGCAACCAATAAACCTTGGAGTCTTGATCATCCATTTTTGCGTAGGTTTCAAAAAAGAATTTATGTTTCACTGCCGTCAGTTGAGGCCAGAGAAAAACTTTTTTCACTTTATACAAGTCGGTTAAAAATTGATAGTAGGGTACGTCTTCACACATTAGCATCAATTTTTGATGGATATAGTGCAAGTGATATCAAGGACATATGTCAGGCCGTTCAGCTTAAAGTTGTCAATGAAATGTTTCATTCATCTCAATACAAGGAGCCAATAGATGGGGATACACCATCTCAACCATGTAGTATACTAATGAAGGACTTTAGGGAAACCATGGCTCGACGAAAGCCAAGTGTATCCATTGATATGATTAGGGCTTACTACAAATGGAGTGAACAATTTAAGGCATTATAACCATAAAACTGCCTAAAATTTTTCATCGATCATTTCTCACAAAACTTTTCAAAGAGTAAAACCTAGATTTTATACATGATATGCGTAAATTGTGAAAATCACAAACACTACGAATGTATTGATTGTTTAAATGATCATAATACACATCTTTGTAATTGTGACTGTCATCAAACCGAGCATAAGCATGATTCATGACAGAAAAAATATGAGCTAAGTGAGAAGTTTTAACCCCCTTATCACTATTTCGTATTTTTAGCTGATCCCACGTGAAAAATAAGATTCATAAACTCCAAAAATGATTTACGAGAAATCACGGATTAATTATGAAAACATTTGGAACGCTTGAATATGTATTAGACAAATACTCTGGAACGTGGGCTTGGAAAGTAACTGGCGCACGTGCAGTAATGATGGCTTCAAAAATAATACAGGAAACGTGGTATGGCGATGGTCCAAATGAGGCAATAATTCCAGATAATCCAAATAACGTAAAACAACTTAAATGGATTATGGATAGTTATCCATTGGAAATTTTATCAAAATCTATTTGGCAAAGAAAGGTTACACCAAAAATTCCAAGCAAAACAACGCAAACAAAGACTGAGAAGCTCTCAAAAGTTACTCCTGGCAAACAATTTCGTGGTAAGCTGTTAAACTTTCAAAAAGAGGGATTAGATTTTCTTTTAAAATCTACTGGTAAGGCATTGCTTGCTGATGAAATGGGTCTTGGTAAAACAGTGCAAACGCTTGCTTATATTGCCTCAGAAAAGCAATCATTACCCGTACTTGTAGTGTCTCCACTTGTCACGCTAAATAACTGGCAACGTGAAATTGGTAAGTTCATGAAAAAAAAGAGTGGAAATGGGCGAATTATTGAGGATGGAATACCAACATCAACAATGATACGCAAAGGAAAAGCAGAATTGATTGGCGATTTTGATTTCTATATCATCAATTATGAATTGCTTCATAAACGATTTAATGATTTATCTAAATTAAATATTAGAACACTTGTATGTGATGAGGTACAACATTTACGTTCTAAAACCACACAAAAATATGCTGCAGTTAAAAAAATTGCAGCAATGAAATCGGTAAAATATAGAGTTGGTCTTTCTGGTACACCCATATATAATCGCGGTTCTGAAATATGGCCAATTGTTGATATTTTAAAACCAGGGCTCTTAGGAAATTTTAAGGAATTTTGTGAATATTTTTGTTATCTAGATGAAAAGGGTAAAGCAATTGTGGTCCCAAGTAAGCGTAATGGTTTGCGCCATTTGCTGACGGATCATATAATGCTGCGTAGAAAAAAATCTGATGTCTTAAAAGAATTAAAGGAAAAGGTTAGATATACAGAGATAATTGATGCTGATGGAAGTTATTACCAGGACGAACTAAATAAAATTTGGAGTAAACTGGAGAATGAACAAAAAACCGCAGAAACCGAGTTTCTCAAACATGCATCATATCAAAGAGCAATCCAAAGCGAAAGACAGGCTGCTGGTGTTGCAAAACTTCCCAGTGTCATCGAGTTTGTAAAAAATATCATGGAAATTGAAGAAAGTGTAGTAGTTTTCTGTCATCATAAAGCTATTCATAGATTACTTCACGAAAGTTTACAAGAATTTCATCCAAGCTCGATTATTGGAGGTCAAACGGATAAAGTCAGGCAATCAAACATAGACCGTTTTCAAGATGGAGACACAAAATTAATGATTGCTGGTTTACGTGCTGGCAATCTTGGAATAAATCTTACTCGTGCTAAATATGTAATATTTGGCGAATTAGATTGGAGTCCCGCGATACATCGTCAGGCTGAGGATAGACTACATAGGATAGGTCAAAAAAATACAGTTTTTGCTTATTACCTAATCGGCAATGGAACCCTAGATGAGCACGTTGCTAATATTTTAGTCGATAAAAGCTATGAGATTGATACTATAATGGATGAAGTACATGAATCATTTGAAAATAAGGAAAAAGCAAAGTTAATTCTTGCACAAATTCACGATAAAGTTCGTTCTAAGTAATCTTTAGTTGATGATTTTAAAAAAAGTGAATATGTTCCTAGGCTTTACCAATTCGGAACATGTTTGTATTACATTCAGGGCAGGTGCCTTTTGTGGCAGGTTTACCGTTTTTGAGTGTTACAGCAGTTGCACCTTGTATTTCCCTCTTTGTTCTACATTTTACACAGTAGCCAGTTGTCATACGAAAATTAAGTATAAACCTGTATTAGCAGGAGTTTGTTAAGGAGATTTCACATTTTTGTGACTAAGATTTGTACCGATTTAGGATTTAGATCACATTTGTTTTTAAAGTATTTTATGAGATCTAGATAATCAAATAAAATACGAGTGTCTATCACGAATATTAAATGAATTACAAATATGAAGTTTCATTTGGAATATTATTTTTATTATTTTTACCGTTTAATGCTTATGCAGATTCTGTAAACATGTCGATCGATCTTCCAATATACACGAAGTCTGATATTATTACAATTTATGGTTCTATTACTTCTGAAACAACATTACAGATTTCTATCACTGGACCGGCTGATGAGATCGTTGCGAATGAATCTGTTTTAATAACATCAAATGATTTTTCATATAGTGTTATTCTAAGTGATTACGATCTAGAAAGAAGTGGAATACATGTAATTTCTGTTATATATGATGGCAACCACCTTGAAAACGAATTTTTCTATGATTCTGGTTATAACGTAAATCCAATGGATGTCAGCAATGAACATGATACTATTAGCGAGTCTGATCAACTACTCATATTTTCAATAAGTTGTATAGTAATTATCGGTACAGTTATTTTTCTTGCACGCCATTCAATTATTAGAAAGAAAACTGAATATGATACTGGTGAATGGAATTCAAAAAAAAATCGTGATTACGAAAAATACCATTCTGATTGGATGAGTGATGAAGTTAATTTTGAGCGCGACGTAAAAAAGAAACTTACTGATGAGGAGTTTAGAAAATCATTATTATCTGATAACCTTCCTAATTATTACAAAATTTTGCGAATCCAAAAAAATGCAAACCAGACTGAGATAAAAAACCAATACCGACGTCTCGCAAAAAAGTGGCACCCAGACAGGGAAAAAAGTCCTGATGCTGAAAGGAAAATGATGCTAATTAATATGGCATATGAAGTAATGTCGAACCCAAAACGAAGAAAAATGTATGACCAGTATTTTTCTGAATGATTGTTTAATTATTCTTGGCACATTTTAATAATATTCATAGTTAATTCAGTCTTAGATTGTTTTTGAATACTGCTAACTAAATTAACTATTATTGAAACTGAACTCCATTTCCCAACTCCATCATCCACACTAATCTTAAGATCCTTGAATTCAAAATTTGGACCAAGCATAAAATCAGATAATGAGTTTGCTAAGCTAGAATCAAAAATAAGAGCCTTGATTTGATAAACAAATTTATCGGAAATATACACACCACCTCTTAACGCTCTTTTCGTAAGCGGGGTGCTTTTTTCTGAGATTTTAATATCTTTTAGTTGATATCTATTTCCTTTGATATATAACGAAAAACTTAGTGGTACTAAATTTTGAATTTCAATTAGTTCAACAATTAAATTTGTCTCTTTCATATTATGTACAATAAATTTTTGATATAGTTTAGTAAAAATTTAGTGAAAATAGTTCGTTATTACCCTAATATTCTTAATAAAATTTAAGTATATTTTTCACCAAGTATGATAATTGAAACTAGAAAAACCATTTAATCCAGATCTTCTCTATAATCACATAGTTCATTATTATATTGATAAAAAAGGCTACGACAAGGAAACAGCTAATGAAATCGCACAAAAAATAATAGCAAAAGAAAGTCAGCGGCGTATTTGTAAAGATAAGAGATGTCACCATATGTTACACGAACATGTTAAAAATCAGGGGGTATGCTTTATACTTCATTGTGCATGTACAAAATTTATCAAGTAGTTAAATCATGTAAATAATTTGGATATTTAATTTGACATCAACTGACGCATTAATTACTTTGGGAAAATCTCAACTTGAAAAGGGGAATTTTGATGATGCGTTGAGTTCCTTTGAACAAGCTATACTTCTTGATCAAAAAAATCCTGACTTATGGAACTTAAAGGGTATTGCGTTAAGAAGCCTTGGGCGTTATAATGAAGCTATAGATTGTTTTAACAAATCACTCGAGATTGATCCTCGTGATAAAAATTCTTCATAATAAATTACCAAAACTCAAAAGCCGCAATTCCAAAATAATATCCGCTAAAAATTAAGGCAATGCTCCATCCACATGAACCAAGAACAGTATATGCAAAGAATTTTATAAATTTCATTTTAAGTAATCCTGCCGGGATGGAAATCATTTCTCTAAAAACAGGTATCATTCTTCCAAATAATACAGCTTTGTCACCATATTTTTGAAACCAGTTTTCTACTCTAACTAGTTTTTTTTCAGAGACTCTAACATATTTTAGATATTTCAATAATGCAGCCCTACCTAATTTTAAAGCAATTAAATAAATTACCGTAGAGCCAATAGATGCACCGATTCCTCCAACAATTCCTAATATGATTAATTCAGGCAATTCAAGACCATTTTGTGATGCAATAAAGCCTGCAGTAGGAAATACTACCATTGTTGGTATTGGAGGAATGACTGTCTCAATTAATGCGGCTAGAAACACTCCCGCATAAAGATAGTCTGTAATTAATACGGTTATCCATTCAATCAAAGTTTCAAGAACCATAAAGTGCTACCATGTTATTCAAATTTTAGTTTGGTTTATACCTTCTGAAGCTTTTGTCAGCTATAAGCACGACTTAAAACATATTATTTACGGATAATATGAAGTATTAATGCAAAGCAAAACTAACAACCTGTTAAATATTGCATCTGAATTATGTGAAGATGGAAAATTTGTAGATGCATTGAAATATTATGATAAAATTTTGAATACTGAACCGAATAGTACTAAGGCTAATATAGATAAGGGTGTTACACTGCAAAATTTAGAACGCATTAGCCAGGCAATACAAATGTACAAAAATGTATTAAATACAGAACCAGAAAACATAGACGCTCTCATAAATATGGGTTCGGCTTTACACACTTTGGGAAAATATACGGATGCGATTTCTTATTATAATATTGTATTAAGATTGGACAAAAAAAATATTTTGGCTCTTACATACAAGGGTCTTTCTCTTGGAGAGTCAGGTGACATTTCAATGGCTATAAAATATTTCACAAAAGCACTGTCAATAGATTGTGATTATGATCTGGCACAAATTAGCCTTAATACTGCAAAAAAATTCATGCATTCCAATTAGTCACATTATAGCATATTAATTTTCAACATCGGTCTGTTCATATTTTTCAAAAAATTCTTTATGAGTTGATTCTTGGTGCATCTTCAATTCTTCCATGTTCTCTAATACCTTGTTACATATGAAACATTTTGGTTTATCCTCGTCAATTAATGGAAGCACCAAATGGTATGTTTTCATGCTAGCTCTACTTATCTATTTATTAACAGATGACTTACGTCCTATGTGCTGGAAACACTAATTGGTGAATCGAAGGTATTAGAACGTGCAGCCGCTGGCGAAGAATTATCTTTTCAAGACGGCATGGAACTAATGGATTACGACAATCTCCATTTGTTAGGTGCAGTTGCTGATATTTCACGGCGAAAGCTTGTTGGAGACAATGTTACATTCACTACATCCTCATATCTGAATTATACTAATGTATGTGCTGCAAGTTGCCAAATATGTGCATTTTATAGAAAAGAAAGTGATCAAGATTCTTATACATTAACTCTAGAACAAATTGAAAAAAGAGTATCGGCGGCAAAAAGTATGGGAGCATCGGAAATACATATTGTAGGTGGTTTTCATCCAAAACTATCACTTGATTATTACGAGTCGATGATGAAAACTATCAAAAAAAGCCACGCTGAATTAAAAATCAAGGCTTTTACTGCAGCAGAAATTTTCTTCTTCGCTAAGCTGACAAAAAATTCTGTGAAAGAGGTATTATCTAGATTAAAAGATGCTGGACTTGATTCATTACCAGGCGGGGGAGCTGAGCTATTTCATCCAGAAATTCGTCCGGAAATTGCTCGTGGAAAATGTTCTGGACAGGAATGGCTGGATACGATGGAGCAGGCTCATGATCTTGAGATTATGAGTAACGCAACAATGTTGTATGGCCATATTGAAAAACCAAAACACATTATTGATCATTTAATAAAAATTAGAGAATTACAGAAAAAAACTAATGGATTTATAACATTTATTCCACTTAAATTTAGTTTAGAAAATACAGAGCTTGAACAAAAGAATCAGATGACGCAGGAATGTTCATCAATTTATGATTTGAAAATTGTTGCACTCTCACGTCTGATGCTGGCTGGCATATTAAACAATATTTCAGTTTATTGGGTAGCAGATGGAAAAAAACTTGCACAAGTTGCATTAGCTCATGGTGGGAATGATCTTGTTGGTACAGCATTTTCTGAGGAAGTATACCGTGCTGCAGGAAAATCAACTAGTTCGTCACTTGGAGATCTTGTAAATTTAGTCAAAGAAATAAAGAGAAAGCCCGCACAGCGTGACACATTTTTTAATATTCTTAATACATACTGATTTTACGTTGTGGGTTTTTTTTCAGTTTTCTTTGCACCAGTTCCTCTTTTTCTTCTTGCACCAAAACTGATCAAAAGCAACAAAAATCCTATTCCAATTAGTATCCCAGATAATGTTTTATAGTCAGCATTTTCTCGTTCTGCCATAAGAAAGTCTAGTTTTTCATCTGCGGTCATACCAGCTTCACCTATAGGTGTTGCCTCTTCAAGATACGATGTGATGACAACGCCAACTGCCAGCATCAAAATACCAGACACCATTATTTTTTTATCAATGAGCAAATCTGCATTTTATGTATAATTACCCATAATTATTAATTTGTAATAAAATAATGAAAAAATGTAAAATTTATTTATACAGATCAAATTCAGGCTTTCTTTGCTGAATTTTAACCTCTTTGATTATTGCTTGTATCACTTCCGAGTGGTTGTATGTTAAATGCCGCATAAATTTAACAGACAAATCATTTCTTATGATATCATCCGCAACAAAAGACTCCTCAGTCGTAAGATTGGCTATGAACGAATCACATTCGTCACAAAGATCAAAGTCAAGAAATAATTTCATATAATTTCAAACTTAAAATTATTAATAAATATCTCTATCGAAATGATCTTACTAAAGATCACATACTAGACATTAAAATCTTCATCAGCTATTGATAGCAGCCCAGAAAAGTCATAGGTTGGGTCACTTCTATTTCTCAATTTTGATTTCAATGTTATACAAAAGGAGGTTTTGAATATAAGCTCCGCGAATAAATCATCCATTTTTATATACTTACGCTATTTTTAGTTCAAACTCTGGAACCAAGTTTTTTTCTCTTGCCATCTCAAATAATCTTCTGATAGATTTTTCACCATCTGTACCCATGTTAACAGTAACATCATTTACGTACATTTTTACAAATTTCTCTATCAAATCACGTGGTTTTCCTCTTCCATATTCCATAGCATAATCAATTGCATCGTTTGTATGTTGAAGACCAAATTGAATTGATTTTTGCAAGAATTTATCAAATTTTCTTATGATTTCAACATCAAAATCATCTTTCATAACATTAATTCCTAATGGAACTGGTAATCCACCGGTAGTTTTGCTCCACCACTCACCCAAATCAAGAACTTTGATAATGCCTTCTTGAGAATACGATAGCTGAGTTTCATGTATGACTAACCCAGCATCAACATCCCCATTTTTAACCGCATTTGGTATATCACTGAAATTCATTTCTACGTAATCAAATTCTCCAATCATTAGTTGTAAAAGTAAAAACGCTGATGTCATCTTTCCCGGAATAGCGATTTTTGTTTTCTGTAGTTCCTGAACAGTAAATTTTCTTGTCGCAGTTACAATTGGTCCATAACCAATTCCAAAACTACCACCACTTCGCAAAATCGTATAACCAGGAATATACGCGCATGCATGGACTGAAACAGCAGTGACATCAAGTTCAGGATTTATTGCCTTTTTGTTTAGATTTTCAATATCCTCAATTACATGTGTAACTGTAAAATCAGAAGAAGAAACTTTACCAGAAAACATACCATAAAACATGAATGCATCATCAGCATCTGGGGTATGACCAACAGAGATTTCCATATTAAATCTCTAAAAATTGGATATAAATAACATTCAATCACTTATTGAAATGTGAGTGAATGGTATACTTGTGAAAAATGTGGCGAAGTTATAGAGAGTGATAAAGAAAAAACCCACAAGATTTTTTGTTATGCGTGGATTACTGAAGGTGATAAATAAATTGAACGGTGTAATTATTTTTCTTTTTGTAATAGTAACAGTATCTTTCTTCCCATTTTTGGTTGTTTATGGTGATTTAGAATACACAGAATATTTTTGCAGGTTGCATGGATGGGACGTATCTGAAACAGACAAGTCTTGTTCAATTGGTGAACGTTTAACGCCTTTTGTCACTGATAGTAACTATACAATTGAAAAGTTTGCTAGCGGATTAGAATTTCCAGTTAGTATGGATTTTGTTGGAGATGATATGCTTGTACTTGAGAAACATTCTGGAAAAGTGATCCGAATTAGCAATGACGGTGTGCTGTATGATGAACCAATATTAGATGTATCTGTTAGGTACAATTATTATTCTGGTTTGTTGGGAATCGCTACTCTGTCTGACCGTGTTTTTTTGTATTATACAGAATCCATCTCGGGCGAGGATGCAAGAGAAGGTAGTGGTGTTGAAAACTCTGTTGATGCAAAAAATAGAGTTTATCAATATGATTGGAATGGTGAAAAACTGTCTAATCCTGTTTTGATAAAAGAGTTCATTGCACAATTAGCTAATAATCATCATGGGGGGGCTATGACAAAGGGTCTGGATAATGAAATATATTTTGTAATTGGCGATGAAGGACAATCAGGCGTTTTTGAAAATAGAGCGGAAAACCCATGTTACAAAGTATCATTTGTAAACGATGAATGTACCGACGAACCAGTTTATGAGACTAGTAGCATTTTCAAAATAGATACGGAGAGGGGTAACAGCATTGAGTTATTTGCGATGGGAATAAGAAACAGTTTTGGATTAGACGTCGATCCTGTTACGGGATACTTGTGGGATACTGAAAATGGCGAACATTATTTCGATGAGATAAATCTTGTAAAACACAGATTCAATAGTGGATGGAATAGTGTGATGGGACCTACTGATAGAGAAAACCCCGATACACATCCATGTGCAGGCGGGATTATTGGTAACGAAACCAATTGTCCAGTAGAGTATAGAGGTTTTCAACCAATACCACCCACCTTTGAAAATTTTGTTTACAGCGACCCTGAATTTTCGTTTCACCAAACAGTCGGGCCAACCGCAATAGCTTTTCCGGATGACAGTTTTGGTTACTCGGACATGTTATTTGTTAGCGATTATCATTACGCCACAATATACAAATTTCCATTAAATTCTGATAGAACTGGATTCAATTTTTCTAATCCAGAGCTAGTAGATCTTGTCTTAGATGGTGATGTAGATATGCAACCACGTGAACTATTTTTTGCCTATAATTTTCCAGGTGGAATATCTGCTATTACATTTCATGATGGTGTAATGTATGTTGCAGCTCTGATGGATGGAACTATTTACAAGATTTATCCCATACAAACTACGGATACTTCTATTCCAGACTGGATAAAAACTAATGCAGAGTGGTGGGCTACCGGACAGATAGATGAAAATTCCTATGTTTTAGGACTTCAGTGGCTTATCTCAAATGGAATTATACAAATGCCAGTAACTGAACAGCTTACACAATCTGAAATTAGTATAATTCCAGACTGGATAAAAACTAATGCAGGATGGTGGGCTACCGGACAGATAGATGAAAATTCCTATGTTTTAGGACTTCAGTGGCTTATCTCAAATGGAATTATAGTCGTATAGTTACATTATGAAAAAACATATGAATATAATCGAGGCGTGAAAAATAATATATATTATTTTTTAAGATCAAACTCATATTCTAGAAATACGTAATCTCTTGATGAAAAGATAATTTATTGAAAATGAGGCTTCAGGGTTTAACCCCTGAAACTTCCTGTTGGCGTGCAAACCAAACTATGATTTGTATTTTTGAACGCTATAAATGAGTTTTCTAAAAGACCTGAAGATTTAATAGCTGTTTCTCAAGGATTATCGCCATATGCCTAAGTACAAATCAACTGAGCAAGTAATGAAGATTATCAGTGATAAAAACAAGATTAGGAATTTTGGTGTAATCGCTCATGTAGATCATGGTAAAACAACAATGAGTGATAGCCTGTTAGCACATTCTGGAATAATTGCACCATCTGCAGCGGGATCTGCACTTGCGATGGATTCTATGAAAGCTGAACAAGAAAGAGGAATTACAATTGTTCAAGCAAATGTCACTTTACATTATCAAGAAGGGGAAAATGATTATGTTATCAATATGATCGACACGCCTGGGCATGTTGATTTTTCTGGTCGTGTAATTAGAAGTCTTAGAGCAATTGATGGTTCTGTAGTAGTATGTGATGCAGTAGAGGGAATTATGACGCAAACAGAGACTGTTACTAGAATG
>Ga0315318_10000580_pt1 | contig 15066 bp, 28 predicted proteins | sample M1200m3416metaG_FD_203703 | JGI IMG/M metagenome (GOLD analysis project Ga0315318, IMG submission 203703) | Ammonia-oxidizing marine archaeal communities from Monterey Bay, California, United States - M1 200m 3416 | ecosystem: Environmental > Aquatic > Marine > Coastal | place: USA: California... | reverse complement strand
TTCCCAAGTCATGTGCCTCAAGTCCCTGTCCTTCAATCCTTCCCATTCTGACTCATGGAGAGTTACGCGCATAGCGTCAATATCTTCTTTCGAGAATTGTTTTGACTCAAGGATTTTCATGCCGCTTTGTATTTATGTTTGCGAGATTTGATCTGATTCCTTTCTCTCATCTTCCGCACAATAATTCTAGCGTCCTTTAAGTCCTGTTCCCTTGTCCAAGACATTTTTCTTCCCTTTGCTTTCTCTACTGCTTTATCCAATGACTCTTTCATTCCTCCCTTTGTGGGATTAACAAAAGTAGAAAAAGCTATCTTTATAGGATTGTTGTTTACTCTTTTATCAGTTGCCCATTCTAGGGATGGGTATGGTTTTCCTCTCTCAAAAAGACTGTCAGCAGTTTTTAAGTTCCCCTTGGAGTCCTCAATGACTCTTTCGATTGTTTCTTTGTCTAGCAAGCGATTACAACTATGCTTGGAGTTGAAGTTGGAACCATATAAACATTCCTTCCAATTATCATCAACGGTTACGCATTCGTGAATTTCTTTTCCCACAAGGACATGACCAATGCCTCCTTTTCGGCGTAAGTCTTGAAACCAATTTCCCGCAATAGAAACTGCCTCCGCTCGTCCTTTGCAAGTAACTAGCCTCTCCCATACAAATTCCCCATCTATGTTTCTGGTTGTTGCGGTTTTGGGAGAAGGATGAGGTGCATCCAACTTAATTCTAATAGAATAAGTCCTGACTTTGTTTGTGCTTGACGCTTCACCTTCCCCAAGAGGTTGGCTCGGCAAGTCGATCCATTTTGCTGTATGTTTCATGCTTCTAATACTTTGCTCCAATAGCGTGAGTTTTTACGATTCTGGTTCTTATCCCAATATAGGCATCGCGCCATGTATGGTGCTAATCCTCTCTGCTCGCTACGCTCAATCCAATCCGCTTCAATAGTATTGTACTCTTTAGCGTCCTTGGTCTGATTCAATCCATAAATTTGAAACAAGTGAGTATCCAAGCAAACAACTTTTGCTTCTGTCGGATAAAGCATCTCTATTGCGAAGGAAGTTTTTGCCTTACCCAAACCAAGAATCTTCTTGGCAAGCCTATCACGCCACTCACTCCAATCTTCACCAGAATTACGAGAGAGATAGTCAGAAGGAGAGTTCCAAAAAGTATCATTAAAAAGACCAATATAATTAGTTCGATTGTTCTGCATACCAACCCTTGTTTCTTCAATCCGCTTGAATAGATTGTCCGAATCGTAGTTCCAGAGTTGGAGTTGCTCTCCCTTCTCAAGTGTCCATTTGTTGAATTGTTTGATTGCATTGTATCCTTTGCAGTTGTTCTTCCAAGTTGTGTGGACTGACATGAAGGCAAATAAGTATCTCTTGAAAGCGGCAACTTCTGTTTGTGGTTTTAGCTCGGCCCAATAATTGTTATAGGATTCGATTTCTTTATCTTTAATTAAGCTAAAAAAACTTTTTACTCTTGTGCTGTCCATGTCTTTTAAGTTTTATTCTGGAATAATTTCCATGTTGTAGACTTTGTATCTTTCGTCAATCTTTACAATGACATAATCGTGATATTCCGCATATTCTTTTTGATATGTTGATGCTTCTTCAAATGTTTCAAAACTGGCATCGGGTACATCTGCATTAGCGTCAATTACATAATACTTGTGGGATATGTTTTGGTTATCCCATTTATCATCAATGACTGTATGAGTGCAACCGCACAACATGATGAGCAATAGGCTCATTAACATTGCCCACAATGAGCTACCTACCTTGACCTCTGTATGCTTTGACATAATTTTTACTGTTTTTGTTCCAAGAGTTTTTGTTTTTGGAGTGAATCCCTTTTCTACCTTTGCTTTTCGCGCCGAATGTAATTTTGTTTGTGCTTTTAGTCTTTGCCATTTTCTACATCTTTCAAAACTTGTTTTATGATTTTATCCAAATCTTTAGACTTCCTCTTTTCAGTCTTAATCATTTTTTTGACTTGAAGCAATGCCCATTTCTCCTGTTTTTTGATATGCGGAGTTCTCATGCGTCCTACCCAAATGTTTCTCATTCTTTCATATCGTCTAGGATTGAGTTAATGTAACGAAGAATGTCTGCCATTTCGTATTCTGTCATATCGTTTGGGCTATCTCCATTCCATGAGTACCCATATTTTGAGTAAGGCATCGTCACTATCAATTTGGAGGATGGGTAGCGTCTGTCTCTAGCCCCATACTTGTATTGTTTGCCCTTGCCATAGAAATAAGCAGAGGCAATCCTAGATTTTATGCTGTGAAACCTTACGGTGATAGCATCGCAGGGAAAAGCATCGGTAGTTGTCTTGGGGATAATCTGTCCCTTAAAAATGTTTGGATTGCTAGTGACCAAACTGTTCTTCTCCCATCTTACTTTTTTTGCAATTTGCTCAAATGTCAAAGTGGAAAGGTTATTCATAATAAAAAGAATTTTTAACGATTTTTAATGTTCATGTTTTAAGAGTGACTACTGGAGACTTACATTGGGATAACTACAAACCTAAATGCTCCAATAATCGTTTCGTGTGCTATGACTACACTAACTCATCTAACCACTAGACGCTAGACGAGAATTTTCCTCCAGAGTCGCGCTTCTGCTTTTGAGCATGGTGCAACTTCATTTTTTTAGCGTACTTGACTTGGACAACTGGATTGCCTTGCTGCTCATTCTTTGCTGCCTCGTATCCCGCATTATAGCCATCATCATATTCAGAGTCATCAAAATCGTGAGTCTCATCATCATCATAATCACCGTAATCGTCGCACATGGGTTGCTCCAACTTTTTTTCAAAGTGAGAAACAACTTTATACTTTGCTGTACGAAGTTTCTGGCAATCACAATCCAGAGGAACACTAACAACATCGGAAGGGTCGATTTCAACAACCATCAAATGACCTCCATTACCGTATTGCTTGGCATACTCCAAGCTGCCAGCATGGAATCCGCTAGAGCATCCAATGTTCGCGTCATCGCAAACACCGTTGCGAATCATCTCTAAAGTTTCTCCAACTTTGTTAGAAAACTTTCCAGAGTGCCAATCGGTATAATCGTTGCGAACCCCCTTGTATGCGAGGAAGTTGCCGTCAGGAGTCAAAGGCATCGCTTTATGCTCCAAGAAAGAATACAGTTCATTGACTGCCCTGCGAGAAGGATTGCTCATTAACTTCTCAAGAAAATTAACGAGTGGCTTATATGGTAAACTGCTTCCCATGAAGTCCAGAATCCTATCAACAACATGACCATGAACCGTTTGCCCCTTATAGTAAACAACCCCGCTTTTAATTTCGATGCTGTTTGAGGTATAGTCAACTACTGCTTTAGCAGTATCAAAAAGACCTTCAAGCCTTTCCCAATCTTCTTTGGCTAATGCTTCTTTAGCCATTGCGAACGAAGGATTCGTAGAATCCATAGTCAGAGTCTTATTTTTGATTCCGACTGTTAATGTAGTATCAGTTAATATCCAAGGTATCATTTCTTCCCTTTCTTTTTATCAGTTTCCTTTATGCGTTTTTTTTTGTAGCAAAAGTCAAATCCACAAGATTTATGTAATTTGCCAATTCTTTGCTAAAATTGTTTTCCCATTTGTAGTGATAGAAACATTGGTCATCCAATCTCTTTAACATGGTATATCTTTTTTCCGCTTTATCGCAAAGCTCATTCAACTTGAAAGTAGGCCCAACCCCGAAAACCTCTATACCGTTTTTAATTTGATCTTTAAGTTGCTTCGCCGCCGAATCTTTATCGTAACCGTAAACATGACGATTGTTGTTCCTAGCCTTGATGTTGTATAGTTGACTAATACAAGACAAAGCATCATAGACTAATTTTTGGTCTTTGGTATCCTTGTCGGGAGTAACACCAACTTCCCCGATTGAATCATTGTCAATGATTTGTACTCCCGCTTTAGAGTCCATTACCTTACAAGCGTTCAACATTATTTTCAATGGGGAGTCTTTGTCGATAATCAACCCTGTCAACTTCATTCTGTTTTTTGCATTTTCAGTTTTCGCAACTTCTTCTGCCCATCCCATTTCTTGCTGCAAATAACATTCATAACTTTGCAAATAATAATCATCAGCAGTTTTTTGAATGATTTTGTTTTTCTTGAGCAAGCTCATAAGTTTCAACCTACACCATTCGTGCATTTGAACCCAATTTTTGTTACCTTCAACCTTCTTAAACTTATTCTGTTTTACACCATAAACAGTAGGTATGTCAGCACCAAGGTTTTTCATTCTTTTCATTAAGGCGACCAATCTAGCGGGATGAACTTCATGCCCCGCTTTTCCATCTTTGTCTATGCTCTCACCAAAAAACCTGTCCAGTTTTACATAAACTCCAGAGTCACTATCAAAGTCCACTTCTGCACTTTTGAACAAATCACTTCTCGGAGTGTGGTAGGTGCTTGTGATTGTGCTTTCCAAATCCAACTCAAAGACTTTGCTGCTATGTTTTGAATTTTTGTATGTACTGCCTCCCGATACAGTCGAATTGCTAGGATAAATGTCACGCAATAAAATCTTGTCGTAATTTGATAATCCCTTGCAAGGAAAGTCGAAACCTTTTTCGGTATAAAATTTCTTTTTATCCGCATCTGAACCATACATTATCAGATAAACAGAATCATACTTTTTTGCGTCTGCTGGTTGATTTGCGTAATCCTCAAGTAGTGGAGCAATCCGATTAAGTCTGCCATAATGATTAGGTAAGTTATCCTCAATGACTAAATGTTTTTTCGATGCCACAATGTTGCCCTGCTCATTCCCTCTGACTCTTTTTCCTCTACCGTATGAGGGAGGCTTGGAATACTGCAAAACTTTAACTTCAGTATCTTTATACTTTTGAGCGTCGAAGTGACCAGTTTTTATATTCCACTTTTTGCCGTTAGGGTCAGTCCAAGATACACCAGTAGTTTTGGCGATTTCCTTTAAGGAGTTTAATGAACCTCCATGACTAAATAAGCTACCGTAGATGCTCTTTGCCTCCCAATAAGTTTTACAAGAATCCAGAGCAGATGATAAAACATCTGGCAAACTATCAATAATTTTCCCAACTCTCGAAAGAATCTTTTCTTTGGTCGCATCGGTATATTGGAGAAGTTCGCGACTAGCCGAAATTTCCAAATCCCCAATATCAAAGTTTATGATAACGCCAGCATTTAATAAATTCTGTCTATCATCATTGTAATTAAGATTAAGACTGTAAGTATCTATCGGGTAGGCAATGTTGCCCATGATTGCACAAGAATCATTTGAAGCATCATCTATAAACCATCCATCAGATACCATGACGCTATTAACATGAGTCCCATCTTTTGAAACTTGTTCATCGACTCCCACAATCTCTGGCAAGGTATTCCAATACTTGAAAAAGTCTAATGCAGTTTGCTGAAACTCGTTGTAGTCATCCTTCTTTACTGGAACAACAATTTCAATTCCATTTTCTTCACCAGAATCCTCCTGACTCATTTTGGTGATTTGACCAATTTCAGATGGATCAATGAAAGCGTTGTAGGAAGTTTTTGTTCCATTAACATACGAATTGATTACGAAATTATCACCGTAAGCAAATGCCGATTTGCAACCCAATCCTAATTGGCCAATTTGCTCGTTTGTGCCGCGCTTGGTTGACTCCCCATACATTGCATAGATTTCAGAGATTTCCTTTTCTGTTAATCCTCTCCCAAAGTCCCTGACCTTAAAGTAAGGCTCAAGTTGATTGGGGATGGTGATTTTAATTGGAGTGTCTTTCTTGCCAACTTCTATATGGGCATCGTAAGCATTACAAGAATACTCTCTAATGACTGCCAACACTTTGTTGGAGTAGAGTTGGTTTCGGAGAACATTAAAGATATGGGATAATCCGCTTTCTTTAATGCCAAAGGAGTGGGTAGTGAACTCCTGCGATTGTTGTAGTGTTTTTGTTGACTTGTGCGTAATCATAACGCAACCAAGCATAAACCCTACTTTTAAGACTGTCAACCCTTTTTTTGAAAAAAAGTTTTTTTGGTTAATAACTCAACAAATAAACCAATAAAAAGAATTTTTATTCATCTTTTAGGGTCGGCTTTTAAGAGTTTTGAGCGTCAAGTAATAACTCTAATGACATTGCGATTGCTCATAGAGAGAATCTTCTCGTTTGCTGCTTCAAGCTCAACAAAAACTTCAAGAAATTTATCCCATTTTTCATTTTCTCCAAGTTTATCCCATTGTCTTTTCGAGATAATATCCTTGGAATATATCTTATTTGGCCTTTTCGCTTTCGTATATGTCTTATTTGGCTTTTTTCTGCTCATATATATGTGTTTTTATTTGGCGTTTTTCTATTCACTTCTCTTTCTGCCGCCTTTGCCCCTAGACCCATAATACTTGTGAAGCGAATGGCAGTTGGGACAAACTATTTCTAAATTATCTAAAGACTGATTAGTGGGGTCGCCGTCAATATGATTAAGTTGAGTAGGAATTGTATTTTTCGTGAACCTGTTCGATCTTTTAGGTTTGCCTATATAGACATTAGCTTCTTCCCACCCACAATGCCAACAGGCTTTACCACTTTTACCATGAGGATTAAGCTCTATTATTATTTGTTTTAAGATTCTATCTTGACCTTGATGACTCTTTAGGTTCAAGCACTCAATACCTTCTTTGATTACGCGCTCCTTCTTTTTTCCCCATTCATAGTCATGCTGGCAAAGGTTACTACAAAACTTACCGTTTCTTCTTGTTGGTTTTTTGCCTTTGCTGATCTTGTCCAAATCTCCTAAAGTAACATAGGTAGAATCATTCTCTATGCCGCAGTTGAGGCATGGAAACTGGGCTCCTTTTCTTTTATTTGGCCTTTTCGCGTTAGTATATAGCACTTTTATTATTTGGCCTTTTTTCATTCATCTATATCTTCTCCATGTATAGAAACCTTAAACCTCTTTATCTCGTCCTCCATAGCTTCAGCTTTTTCTTTCATGGTTGTCGCTAAATGCTGAAGGTCAGACAAGCATGATAGCACACTATCTTGAAACTCGTAAGGATTGGGCTCTTCGTCGTCGCTATCGCTATCTATTATTTGCACGACTTTATTTGGCTTTTTTTTGTTCATAATTTAGTAAGGAAGTAACCTACCGAAACCCCCACTAAAAGGGAAGTGATTATCACAATCCCTATCCAAGTCAACCTTTCTTTTTTTGTAATCATTATCCCGAAGTAACCTCAGCAAAATATTCCTTATATTTATCCGATACCTCCTTGCAAATTCCTTTCCCATCCCAAATAAGAGCTTCTAGCGAAAAGTCTTCAAAACAAGTATCATTGTATTTATAACCGTCTTCAACATCAATCAGAACGTCTGGACTATACCAATCATCAGGCAAGTTATTTATTGGTTTACACTTAAGTTCGGGGAGGCGAGTACGATCTAAAACATAAGGATGATTGAAGTTATAGAAAGTTTTTTTAGCTTTCTCTAAATCTATGAAATAAAAAGCTTCTTGGGGGCTATCGGGTATATTCACGTCTCCGAGTAGCCATCTAATCCAAGCTCTGTACCCAGACCCTTGAACTATGCCCCATAAAAAGGGATTGTTTTTCAACTCATTAATCCATAAAGATACGAAACGCCTAGAGTCTTCGCAATTTGACAAATAGGTGGGAGTCATCAATATTTGCCATTGATGTCTATCAATAGCATATCTGTTGACTTCAACGATGTCCCCCGACCCTTCTGGGTTTAACTTAAGAGTGTCAAGAGGTTCAAAATCAGATCCTTCATCTAAAGTCATTCCGTCTCCATAACCAGCGTAACATCGCCAAGATTTTGTTAGCCGGTAGGGCATCCTATAATGTAATCCCATAGGGGTTGGCGGCATGGGCAGCTTTCCTCTAACTAAGCTGTCGGCGTCTAAAATAATAAAATTAGCAGAAGTCTCTTTAAGCAACTGTTCCGCCGCAAAAACCCTACTGCAAGAAAAATAAACTCTTAGATCGTGTTCGTCTCGATCTTTTAGCTCGTCAGGAAGGAAACCACATGTAGATATCGTTATTAAGTCGGGAGCAATTTCACATATTCTTTCTGGGCTTTTGAATAATGGATTATTAGGGTCAAGATGGATGTTGAAATGTATTTTATTTCCATGTTTGATAGAAGAGTAAAGTAGGCCCCGCCCATATTTATTAAAGAATCTAGAGTCGCAAGAATTAAGTATTACGTTTCCCTCTGGAAGCTTACCGGAAACAAAACTTAAATCCAAAGACTTGAAAAGCTCTGGTCTCTTATGCCATTTTTTCCCCATACGGATCAGGCTAGCTTCTATTACGCTTTCTCATTACTTTAATAAAATCTCCTTCAAATGTATTATTTGGCAAATCTTCTTTAGTAATTGGAACAAACTTTTTTGATTTAGTAAAGAAGCTCTCTTTTAGGGGCATGAACTTATTTGGCGAATTTTCGTTCACAAATATCAGTACAGCTTCGTTATGCTTGTTGGTTCAGGTTCCGTAGGTGTTTCGAAAAAACCAAAGCAATATTGGTCCTCAGGATTGTCTGGCACTTTGTTTACTTTAACGCTATGTTCTTTTATAAATAGAGAGTCGGCTTCGAGTCGACTGTCAGCGACGATAGGAATACAGAAGCCATCTCTAATATAATTATAAATTTTCATAACTAGACCAACCATTCTGGGTGTTCAATTTCTGGAACCTTGAGCCATATACTCTTTTGTGGCGATTCGCAGACTTGATTAATCATTTTCCATACAGCTATATTTTCTACTGCGATGTTACCTAGTCCTGCCCCACTTCTACTCTTTAAATGTTCTAGGGCATCAACATCTCTTTCGCTTAAGTCTACAGTATATCTATGAATAGGTGAGTTGTCTGGCTCGATAGGTTCTGTTTTGTATTCTTTTCTGTATCCAATCGACATCGTTTATTTTTTTCTTGTGATTTTTAAAACATCGACCTCAATGCCTCCCAACTCTCTTCTATCTTTGAGTCCGATTTTGTTAACGTCTGGGTCTGTTCCGTCTTTATTCGGCATCCAATGCCATTCGTAAGTATGACAACCAGTTAAAAATATAAACAATAATATAAGAACCAAACAAACAAAAATTGAGTTAACTTGTTTTTGGCAGTTATTAGGGCAATTCATCTTGATCCTCCAAAATATTCTACTGCGTGACCCTCGCTTATAAGAGTTGAATTTAGGTTTCTCTTGCTTCCGTCTCTTTGAAGTATTAACACTTCGGCTAAACACCTTCCATACTTCCCTAATCCATGGGACTTGACGAGCACTTCGTTGTCGCAATCCGCGAGGAGCTCCGAGACTCTTTCTGAAGCCGCAATGCCTCTTACTTTTTCTTCTTTGTCTCTTGTGCGTTTTTCTGGAGTATTGATTCCATATAATCTTAATGTAGAACTTACGTGAGTATGAAATCCGACGTCTATTAGGGCCTCCAACGTGTCTCCGTCTACGACTCTTGTTATTTTAGCTTTATATTCGTACATCATTTGATCCTTTCTGGCTCTAATGAATCTTTAGACTCGTTCTTTAAGCACCAAAGCCTCCAAATGATGTGCTCTGCCATCCATTCTTGGGCAGCAGTTGAACCCATATTTATTTGGTTGACGTCATTTAGTACGTCCCTAATGGCTCTTAGTACCTCTCGGTACTCTTCAGACTTCATTTCTTCTAGGCTATCGTATTTGTTCATACTATGGTTTATTATATCTATTTGGCTTTTTATTGTTCAATATTTTGATAGATTCAACTTCATAACCAGACTTTTCAACCATTTGGATTACCTCTCTATTTTTAATATAAAAAGTGGCACCTTCTTTGCCTTCTTTAAAGTCTAGAGACAATAGCTGCTTCTTCGTGTCCATCTTAAGACCTATGACTTTGATGTGTCTTTTGAAGGAGTTTTTGAGGCCAATAGCGCAACTAGGACAAACTAAGCCGAGAACCTTGACTTCCATGTCGGGACGAAAAAAGTTATCCGCACCGCGAACGGACATGACCAAAAGCCATCCAAACACAAAAGAAACTATAGCTAATAGCCTAATTTTCATTCTTCCTTCCATACGTCCTGATAACTAGAATCTAACATACTTACACCTTGTTCACAGTAATCACATAAGTCATGTCCAACTTTCTCTATCGTCGTAAAAGCATCACTTTGTCTGATTTCTCCGTAGGTTTGTTCCAATAGATTTCCTACTTTAGCCTCTAGTCCGTAGTCATTGCAACATAACTGTAAATCTCCATTGGGTATGAGTACGTTACAGTATATCCTGCCGCACCTCCCTCTCCAGTTATAGTGTTTTGTTTTATTTTCTTCTACCCTCTCATGGTCTAAAGACCCTACGTTTTTAGCTCTAGAATGTATATTATTTGCGACTTTTACTCTACCAGATAGGAACGACAACTGCGGATGGAGGCTTCCATGACAATGTAGGTCTTTTTGGAAAGGGGTATCTTTCAATAGAACGTAATCCAAAAGATCCAACCACTTCTCGCTCAAAGAATAACATACATCATTTATTTTTTCGCTTTTGGCAGAGGTTCCAATCTTCTCTCTAAGCGAGCCGCTAGGTAGATGAATTTTAAAGTCCTTAAACTTCAATTGGGAAATCTTATCGAAGTTTTCTTTTCTCATGCCCATCAAGGTGGTGTTTGTCTGGACTTTATGACCCTTGTTGTAGGCGTATATCATCATATCGTCGCATTTAGGATTCATAAACGGCTCGACATATCCAGTAAAATGAATATCCATTTCAGGAGGAACTGACTCTATGCAACTCTTAAAATCTTCTAGCGAAAAATATGTATCACCACAGCCCTTGGCGTACGCTTCCATCAGCCTTTCTTGAGGACAATACTCGCACATATTAGGCTTGCAGCCTATTTTAGTTGTTACTTCAAGATGCGCCACAATGATTTTTTATTAAGTTTTTCATTTTTTTGGAGGAGCCTTCCTTTTGATGCCCGTATCCATATATATGTACGAAGGGTATTGGGTCTGGCATTATTATTGGTTTGTCCTTTCCAAGCTTCGCACAAAGCAAACAATATTCCTTATGAGTTTGCCTGTGGTTTGGAAAAGTCATCTCGTTAATTAAATAATTGTCTATTTCAAAAGTCATCACAGAATGCAAGCTGAAGTCTAGTAGGGTAAGTTTCATTTTAGACATAGCATAACCAAACATTATTTCGTCCGTCATGGCTCCTTTATCGGTCTTTCTGTCGAATTCTCTCTCTTCGAATGCTCGGACAAACCCCAGATTATCATAATTGAGAAAAGCGTACAAAACGTGCAGGAAAAAAGTTTCGAGATCTTCCTTTCCAAAATTCTTATTAAGATAAAATACACCTCCATGCACACAGGGAATATTCGTTTCCAGCTTCTTGTTTATTTTATTTATATTTGACCAATGGAACGCTGGGTCATTGTACATTCCGATGCAATTAAAGGGTTGACCCTTGTCTCTGAAAGACTCCCAAGCTTTATCGGGGCTGTGTGTGCAAAAAACGTCTGTGTCTATAACAATACATTCTGAATACGGGACGTATTTGAGCATGCTTACCCTAGGGAAAATACAATATTTGTCGTGGTTATTGCCGCAAAGGCCAAAAAGGGGATCGTTTTCGTCAAGCACTATAACATTATCAAAAACATTTTTAGAGAAGGCGTAATCGAAATCTTCTTTTTTTACCAAGATGGAAACTGGATAATTGTCCTTAAACTGGCGTAGAGACCAGATAAAGGCACAAGACTCGTCAATGTACTTCTTGCCTAGCCCAATCTGAAAATATCCCATGCTCATCATAACAATTATACGCGAAAAAAGTGTAAAACAACAAAATGAAGCGGCGGCGGAGAAACAGAAAGGAAAAAAAGAGCATTAAAGGATTTCCGGGATATGACCTTCATATTACAGTGTTTATTATAATTGGCGTGACGATACTGGGGATCTTAAAGGCATGTAAATGAACATAGAAGCCATAACGCAACAAGGCCAGACCATAGCAGTATATAAAGAGATAGAATCTTCACGACTGATGGAAGCTAAGGAGCTAGAGGACGCAGACCGCGTGAAACAAATAGATGATGTGCAGGAATTTAATGCGTTGCTAGATGCCGAAGTGATGATAAACCAAGGCGGCTTCTTTGATTTGTATGTATAAGAACATAAAGAAAACCGCTCTAAAATGGCGACAAAAAATGGAGGAAGCTCCGCGACACTTATGCCCAAATGATTTGTCGGACGAAGCCTTTATAGAATCCCTTGGGAGGGCTCTATGGAAAAAAGGGAAAAGCATTGATATTAAGGGAGACTCTTATATAATAATAGAAGAATGAAACTCGAACTAGAAAAAGTGGCAGGAACAGCAGTGTCAGCCGTTATCACAGCTATGGTCATAGGGGCCGCTGCTATAGTGTGGAAGGGCGCAACTACCGTAGACGATAAAGTAAACCAAGCGACTCATGACTTATCCGTACAGGCCGCATATATCACAGAAGCTGTAGACATGCTAGAAACCGAAGTGCGAGAGTTAAAGACAATAGTAAAGTCCCTAGCCGACCATCAAGAAGCATATCATCAAGAAATAGAAGTCCCCCAAGAACAATTCATACAAAGACAATTACCAGAGATAAGGAAGGGATTCAAGAAGAAATAAACATGTCTGATATAAAAAGATTTATTTTGTCTTTTTTTGCTTCTTTAATTATACATATTTGGGGTTATGCTATATGGATTTCCATCAATATTTAAAACAACTTAGAATCAAGCGCTTTAAGGACACCAAAAAGATGTGCATCATGCTTGGAGTCTCAAAGGACGTATGGCGTAAAATTGAACGCGGAATAAACCCTCCACCAAAAAGAACAGTACTGAGAAAGTTTTGCGTCTTAGCGGCTGTATTGAGCTACGAGCAATCACAGCTTTTCGCATTAGCTAGACGATGGAAGCCCCACGCAGATACTAATAGCGGAAATCATGCGCTTCTAAACAAAAACTCTAGCTCCGAATGGATAGAGGCAATGACGCAAGAAAATACGCCAGACTACGAGCACAAATACTGGGGAAAAGTTAATCTGAATGGCGGTCAATGAACCGACTTCCTCTGTTTAGATTCGCTGCGTCTTAATAGCAGTCTGAACCATTCAAAATTCTTTTAATTAATCTCTTCGCCCGCGCCCTTCTTGTCGCCAAGCACCCCAAGCTGGTGAATAAGGTCTTCGATTTCCCTGACCGTCTCTTTGACGTAAACACCTAGCCCCGCAGTGGTTCCAGTTCCAAAGCAAACTTCTGAATAAGATGGGCTAGATGGAGTATCTTGGACGGTATAGTGAGTCGTGTACGCCAGCACCTTGTCTGTATTGATCAATACGGGGGCTGCTGCTGGTCCATTTCCTGTAAGTCTGATATGCATAATATTATATCTACCAACATTATACTCAATATCAACAAAACATACAAATATTACCCAAAAATAAACCAAATAATAAGCAAAAATGCTAAAAACGCTGGGAAAAAGATGAATTTTAGTTTCTTTCTTTTTTTCTCCTCTCCTCTATTTATCATTTCGTTTATAGCACGTAGAGCTTCTTTGTCTGCGCTATACCGCTTATCTTCCCATGTTAGTAAGTGTATCTGGTCTACCAACATGTGGCGCTTCTTTTCTTTTTTCATTAGTGGCAGCCGCCACCGCAACATTCGATACCAAAGTCTCCAATAGCTTCAACGGGACAACCTGTAAGTGCTTCTGCGCATAAGGCCTCTTCTTCTTCGGTCTCGGGCTGCTTATAGACATAAGAGTAGCCACCCTCTTCGTTTCTCTTGAAATGTTCTGACGCTGCCTCGCGGCACAGATCACAGTCGATGCATTGTTCATCAACAAAATATTTGCCAATGACGTTGTCCTCGTATCTATCAGATAGTTCTGCCACGTTTACTTCTTAACGTACTTAGGCTTGATAACGCACTTCTTGATATGGCTCTCTAGAGTTTTGACGCCCAATAACTTAGCTAATATTTTTTTCATGATGTTTTAAAAGTTGACATACCAAACTTTGTTCTCTTCTGCTTCGGTAAGACTTATGAACAAGCCGTCCCTAGGTTCAAAAAAGGAAACGTTTTCGTCTGGGGAAATAAAAGCGTTTACTGCATGACCTGTTCTATCGCTATTTTTATAGAAGATAGTGCCAACAGCAACAGAATCTGCATTTGTTTCGTTGTGTTTGTTTCTCATGCGCCTATCAGTAAACGTGTAAGGGTTATGGGCGGCGTGTATAAACCTTAAATATGTCTTAAAAGAAGTAGACATATCATCACAGTCCCAATTGGTTTTCCAATGACTATTGTTTATTTTGCGATTAAAACCAAAAATAGAAATCCACTCCTCATACGCCTTAAATGCCTGCTTTTCCACCCACTCTGGGTCTAGGATAGCGTAATCTCTATCCGTTAGAACTATTTCAGCTTTCGGATACTTGGTGTACAATAAGTGTTTTAACTCTTTCTGGGTAAGAATTTTAATGTTTTCTGGCATATTGACTTATATTACACTTAAGAGTCCTCGCAATATGGCTGTATAGCACTGTTAGAATAGGACCAACTGTTCCACTGGAGACTCTCTATCTTTTCGGGAGGACTGGAGCTATTTGCTTCCGGAGTAGCTGTCGGATCGGTTAAGGTCAAACATTCTCCGCGGCAATTATCTTCAACGCAGTCGGGGTTAGTACAATGCATGTGAGTGTTTTTCATCTCATTGATGTTTACACATTTTTTTTACCATTGGTCATTCCAATACCATCCCCATGAATCTCTTCTGCCGTAACGGACATAAGCATCATATGAGCCTTCATGTCCCGCATTCGTTTTGCGCATTTGTCTTGATAACCCATGAACCCAAGGAAACCATGTATACTTCTGAGCCTTGAAGTTTTCTATTTTGGTGGTGGATCTATCTTTTAACCATTTTACGTCTACGCTGCCATATGCCCTTCTTATTCCATACTTGAAATTAGAACCATCAATGT
>Ga0315318_10000579_pt1 | contig 15083 bp, 22 predicted proteins | sample M1200m3416metaG_FD_203703 | JGI IMG/M metagenome (GOLD analysis project Ga0315318, IMG submission 203703) | Ammonia-oxidizing marine archaeal communities from Monterey Bay, California, United States - M1 200m 3416 | ecosystem: Environmental > Aquatic > Marine > Coastal | place: USA: California... | reverse complement strand
TAATTATGCTGAAGCATTTCAGATAACTAAAGATCCATTCTATCTTGATGTTATGCAAAAAACTCTTGACTTTGTTTTACGTGAGATGACTTCTTCTGAGGGTGGATTTTATTCAGCATATGATGCAGACTCTGAAGGTGTTGAAGGCAAATTCTATGTTTGGTCTAAAAAACAAATTAAAGAAATCCTCGGTGAAAATGCTGATCTTTTCTGTTTGTTTTATGATGTCACTGATGGTGGAAATTGGGAAGGAAATAATATTTTATGTAATAATTTGAACCTCTCAACTGTTGCTTTTAATTTTGGAATTACTGAACAAAGGGTTCAAGAAATTCTAACCTCTTGTTCTGAAAAATTATTAAAAGTACGTTCAACTAGAATCTCCCCTGGGTTGGATGACAAGATTCTTGTTTCTTGGAATTCTTTGATGATTACAGCATTTGCAAAAGGATATTGTGTAACTAATAATGTAAATTACCTTGATGCAGCAATAAATTGTATCTCGTTTATTGAAAACAATCTTTTTGAAAATGGAAAATTATTACGAACTTACAAAAATGGAACTGCAAAAATTGATGGATATCTTGAGGACTATTCTTATTTTATTAATGCATTACTTGATGTTTTTGAAATTAAACCTGATTCTAAATATCTTCAGTTGGCTTTGAAATTGGGTCATCATTTAGTAAATCATTTTTGGGATTCATCTAGCAATAGTTTCTTCATGACTTCAGATTCCCATGAAAAATTAATCATTAGACCAAAAAGTAATTATGATTTGTCTTTACCTTCTGGAAATTCTGTTTCATCTTTTGTAATGTTGAGATTGTTTCATTTTTCACAAGAACAAGAATTTCTTGAAATTACTACAAAAATTTTAGAATCTCAGGCACAAATGGCTGCAGAAAATCCTTTTGGATTTGGATATTTGCTAAATACTCTTGCAATCTATTTAGATAAACCTGTAGAGATTACCATTATCAATACTGAAAATTCTGATATCTGTAAATTACTTTTTGAAACTTATTTGCCTAATTCATTTAGGGTTGTAATTGATGATAATTCTCAATTAGAAAAATTATCTGAATATCCTTTCTTTACTGGTAAAGAATTTAATTCTAAAACTTCTGTTTTTATTTGTAAAAATTTTTCATGTTCTTTACCTTTGAAAACTGTTGATGAGATAAATTCTACTCTCTAATTCTTTTTCAAATTTACTGAAATTATTTCTCCAACTTGTGGTCTACCCATACTGTCGTACCTTGATTTTGGCATTGCCATTGTAATTTGTGTTTGTTGATATGATTTAATATTCACTGTTGGTTGAGCTTGTAATATTGCTTCTAATAGTGGCATTACTTGCTCTTTAGTCTCTGTATCTAATTTCTTTGCAACATTTTCTATTATCATTTGTTTTTGTGAAATTGGTTCAGTTGAGACATTTTCAATTAATGTTAATTGGATCATTTGTCCATTATCCACAATTTGTGTAATTTTGAAGTCATTTGTTGCTGACAATGCTATAGTATTTTTTTTAGATGATTTATCTCTAACGAATTGAGAAATATAATACTATAACTGCAGTAATAATTGCAGATGTTACTCCTAAATAAAAAATAATTTTACTGCCATCAATTTTCATAAATCAATTCCACTTTAATTGAAATTAAACTGTATTGATTTTTAAATTAATTTCTAATAATATCTAGATGAAATTTTTCAATTACTATTTACAAATTATTTCCTTTAGTTTCTATCTATTCTTCTTTTACTTTTGTTTGTGTAGTTTTAGGCTCTAAAATTGATTTTTTGATTTGAGGTGCTCTTTCTTTCATTATTTCATTGAATTCCCTTACATCTTCTAGATCTGGTGTTTGTTGTTGATTCTGGTATGCCTGTAAAAATCCTGCATATACACATCCTGTAATTATTCCAAATGCTGTATCTGCAATTGATTCTACTTCTGGTATGAAATTTTCTGCAATTTGTCTGTATGATTCTGACTCACTAATGTAATAGTCGACTAAACTATCAATGAAATCTTTGTTTTCCTTGGAAATTGCCATTATTTTTTCTTGATTTCCTAAGTATTTAATTGTCTTTGAAAAGCTGTTTATTTGTTCATAAATTATTTTAAAATATCTTGTGGAAATTAGATCCTGATGAAGAATATTTTCGTATCTATGATTCTAAAAAATTGATTGCTGGATATTTTGATCCTGATTATGGAGATATTTTTCCTAAAGAAAATTCTGAACAAATTATTTCATTGATGCAAAAAAACCATGATCTAATTTTGGGTGGAATGCTAATGATTCCTCTGGTGAAATTTCGTTTGTTTGATACTGATTTGGATACTGTTCTATCCAAAGTACAAGAAAATGTATCTCGCGTTTCTGAACATTTGCAAAAATGGAATAAATTTATTTTTGATACAAAAATTCAAATTCATTCTATTAGAATATCTCATACTGATCAAGACATGCTTACAATTACTTTTCCAATAATCTTCTCCAAACCTACTCCCCTTGAAAAAAAACAATTGGCTTTAGAACTTTCTCTTACTTTGGATTTATTACAGAAATTAGATTTATTGTAATCTTATTTGCGATTCATAACTTTTTAATTTTTTTTAGTTATGGTAAATGTTCAATCTTCCATTTTTGAGTCTCATTAATACAATTAAACCACTCTACTTCAATTTCATCTGAATCAAATTCACCTGATTCATTTTTAAATTCAGTATTGCATTGATTTTTCATATTTTCTGCAATTTGTATGACTCTTTGTGTAAGTCCACTTTGTGGGGCATCAAATTTCTCTGGGTCATCATAATTTTTTATTCCTGTTTTTGCAGAATAAAATTCAACTAGCCCTAGCATTTCATATTCTAATGATTCTTGAAATTGTGTATCTGAACGAATCTTTGCTGATTCATCTCCTGTCTGAATCCATTTAATAAATTCTGAATCACTTTCTAATTGTGTAATTGATGATATTTTTAACAAATCTACTGAACTTTTGAATAGACTTGGTGGTGACAGTTCATCATATTTTGAAATTGTTTTTTCAAACTCCTTTAGATGTATTTCATAAAATTTAGATAATTCTTCTTTTGTCATGTCTCCTTCCTCCCATCTTATTTTTTCTGAATAGAATTTTGTTTGTAATTGTTTTACTTCTTCTTGAATTTGTTCTAATTCAACTCCAAATTGTAATCCTGTTTGTTTTGTTTGATCAACAGAATAATTGTAAATTGCAATTACCCCAATAATTGAAACAAATATTGCCACAATTATGATATTCTGAATTTTTTTCTTTTTCAAAGGTAATCTAAATAATCGCCATTTTCGTCTAATTTTAGTTCAATTGTAAACTCAGTTCCACTGATAAATGAGTCATTACGTGTTGTTCTTACCCTTCCTATGACTAGCTCATATGGCCAAATTTCAACTACTATTGCACCTACTTTTGCAGTTGGTGTTTCTGTTAGGACCATATCTTCTCGTTTAATTCCATGTTTTTCCAACATTAGGAGTGTATGATCTACTAATGGTTGAGGATTATTGTAATTGAGTACCCAAACTGTTCCTTCATAATCTATTTTTTGCAATTTGAAACATTTCTAAATTCCCTCATATAACAATTATTCGGGGACAATTACATTAAGTGTCATTGTGCTGACAACTCTTGAAAGTTTTCTAATGACTGCTATTGTTTTTTCAAAATCATCTTGAGTATCTGTTTGAATTTCAGCAATGACATCATATGCTCCAAATGTAAGATACGAATTACTAATGTTTTGCATTTGTTTTAATTCATCTACAACATATTCTTCAGCGCCTAGATCACAATTTAATAAAATGAATCCTTTATGCATTATTTTTTCTTGTTATAATTAACAAAGTTCAGGTCTTTAAGTTTTACAGTTTTTACCATCTACTACGTCCGCCGTAGCTATTTTTTCCACCCTTGTCGTCTTGTCTTCTTCTACCTCCTCTATCATCTCTGCCACTGGATCTTCCATATCCTCCACCTCCGGATCTTCCATATCCTCCAGAACGTCCCCCTCTAGAATAATTTGATCTTGATTGGCCACCGAACCTTCTTGATGGCATTTGTCTTTTTAGTGGGTCTGGAATTGTAATTTGAATTCCCATTTCTTGATTTAAATCCCTTAGAGGCACTTTGATTTGACGTTTGATAAGATTCCAATCTCCAACTGATGAATATGAAACAAATGTAATTGCTCTACCTTCTGCCCCTGCTCTGGCAGTTCTTCCGATTCTATGGAAGTATGCTAACTCTACATTTGGAACATCATAATTAATTACTAATTCTACTCTTGGTACATCGATACCTCTAGATGCTACATCTGTTGCAACCAAAATGTCTGCTTTACCACTTCTGAACTTCCCCATGGATTGCTCTCTTCTATGTTGTGACATGTCTCCTTCAATTGCAACTGCATCAAATTTTTCTTGATGGAGGAATTTTGCAACATCTCTGGTTCTATATTTTGTTGAACAAAACACAATAACTTGTCCTTTAATTGGTTTGATAAAATCAATTAGATACTTGAATTTGTCTCTATCTTTAATTACTAAAAATGATTGGTCTATTCCTTCTCCACTAAGATCATCTGCATCCAAAAGAAATTGTTTTGGATTATTAAGATATTCTTCTGACAATCTTAGAATTTCAGTTGGCATTGTTGCTGAAAACAATGACATTACTCTCTCTTCTGGTGCTAAATCTAAAATAAATGAAATATCATCTACAAATCCCATATCTAACATTGTGTCTGCTTCATCTAAAACGATATGAGAAATATCTCTGAGCTCTATTGATCCTCTTTTGAGATGATCAATTAGTCTACCTGGTGTTGCAACAACTATTTCCACACCTCTATGTAATGCATCTAATTGAATTCCCATTCCTTGTCCTCCGTAAACTGTTGCTACTTTGATTTTTGTATGCTTGGCAAATTTTTTGATTTCATCTGTGATTTGCATTGCCAACTCTCTTGTTGGTGCCATGATTAACCCCTGAATTCCATTCCTTGGTTGAATCTCCTGCAACATTGCTAATGCAAATGCTGCAGTTTTGCCAGAACCTGTATGTGCCTGTCCTACGACATCCCTGCCTGCAAGTAATACTGGAATTACTGCCTCTTGAATTGGAAATGCTTCCTCAAACCCTTGATCTACAATTCCTTTTAGTATGTCCTCTCTTAATCCTAAATCTTGAAATTTTGTCATTTTGTTTTCTTCTCTTAAGCAATGACGAAAAGCTTCATTGCTTGCTCGTCATTATTCCGATATCCCGTGTGTCTAAAAAGGTCTAATAAACGCTTGTTCCTTATCTGTAAATTTTTGAAATTACTTGGTATTTAGTATCATTTGATTTAAAATTGGCTAAATTTATTTGAAAAAATTACATAGTCCATATTTCATCAAATGAATTAGTTCAAATTTTTAGAGATTTAAAAAAAGCCAATGACGGGATCCGAACCCACGACCTACTGATTACAAATCAGTTGCTCTAACCAGGCTGAGCTACATTGGCACAAAATGAAATGAACTTTTTTAGGTTTAAAATGTTACTTGAGAATTGATTTGACTGATACTTTTTAGCAAAAACTCCATTTAACCGTCAGTTTATAATATTGCCCTTTTTTGATACCTATTATGCGATACATTGAGCCTACTAGAGTCAAAGTATTGATGATGATGTTTTTTGCAACTGGTGCACTTGGAATTATTATTGGATTGTCTGGATTCACTCCTGCTAGCTTTAAAATTATGATTACTTTCATGGGTGTGATAAATATCGGATTAGGTGCATTTTTCTCGTTTCTATTTTTGACTCAAACACGAAAAGCACCAGACAAAAGAAAGAAGAAAAAAAGTCGTGACTAATTAATTTTGTAAAAATTAGAAAAAGAATTACAATAAATAGAAATTATTTACATTTATTAAAATATAAATAATATTTTAATTTCATCAATTCAGAATGTTAGATTTAGTTGCAAAGAATCTATTTCTTACAAAAGGTAAAGGAGTTCATGTAGATCGACTAACTAGTTTTGAATATGCATTAAGAGATGCTGGAATTGCAGGAACTAATCTTGTATTGATTTCAAGTATTTTTCCACCGCAGGCAAAATTAATTTCTAGAAAAGAAGGCTTGAAAAAAATCCATCCTGGACAAATTCTCTTTACAATTTATTCAAAAAACCAAACTAATGAACCACATAGAATGTGTTCTGCTTCTGTAGGTCTTGCACAACCAAAAGACTCAAAAAGATATGGATATCTTTCTGAATACGAATCATTTGGCCAAAATGAAACTCAGGCTGGTGATTATGCTGAAGATATTGCAGCTCAAATGCTTGCATCTTCATTAGGTATTCCGTTTGATGTTGATAAGAACTGGGACGAAAAAAGACAACAGTGGAAGATTTCGGGTCAAATTTACAATACGCATCATGTTACTCAATCAACACGAGGTGATAAAGATGGAAAATGGACTACTGTGTTTGCTGCCGCAGTACTTTTGTTGTAATTATTTTTTATATCCTTTCAGAAAAAACATTGCAGCAGCTATTGCAATTACTGAAATTATGATTACTATTATTGTTGATTCATCAAATTCTATTTTGGGTTGTATTGCTGTCTCCTCCCCTAACAAAAATTTTAACTTCTCTTTACTAACTGATGTTTCATTCCCAAAAATGTACTTTCCTTGTATTGTCTGTCCTTCTTGAGGGTCAAAAACCCACCCTTCTTTTGAAATATCTGTAGGTATCTTTTCATTATTGATTATTTGTGTTGGTATGATATTTCCATTGATATTTGAAATTTTTTCATTTTCTGGTGATAAAATAATTATTTGAATAATTGAATTAATTGGATAGAATCCTGATGAAAAATAATCTGATCTAGTAATTTTTTCTGTTTTGAAAAAATCTAATGGACTGATTTCTGAAATTGCCCCTGCACTGTTTGGATAATTTACTGATACTTTTAGCTGTAAAAGTGATTTTGAATCTAATGGCATTAATGAAAATAGGATTTCTGCATTCTCTTCAAATGATAAATTCTTTGCAATATTGTAAAATCCCCCACCATTGGTTATTTTTGGATTAAGTATGGGTGAAATTTTTTCATACATGGAATTTGTATCTTCCATGGGCATTGTGAATACTCCTGCAACTATTATTCCCTCTGACCCCCCTGATATTGCACGCATTCCCTTTGATTCATTTTCGCTATAGATGTATGTTGAATGAAATTCAGCATTCGTGCCAAGTATCTGATTAATTTCATCAATATATGACTCAGTAATTTCTTTTGTTGAATTTGTAATCGCGTTAATTCCTTTATCTGCTGGGTCTCTTAATACATTAATCAAAATACATGATTGGTCCCCAACCCCCAAAACACACTGTTCTTTATTGGTTACAAAAATTGATTGTATTCTATTGTTTTCTCTAATTTTTTCTTCAAACTCTATTGGAATTTGTATGTCTTGAATACTGGTACTTTGTAAAATTATTGATGCTGTGACATTTTGAGATGTATTTTTATCTATTTTTATTTGTGCAATCTCATGAAATGTTGAAATGTCAATTTCTTGTGAATATGCATGGTTTGATGAAATTACAATTAATGAAATTAATGCCAAAAATAATAAACCATTTTTCATAAAATTTCCCTTACTGAGGAAATTATTAACTTTACTCTTCTTTAGTGTGTTTTGATATCTTGATTAATTTTCTAAAACCTCTCACCGAGTAGCTAATATTCTCATTTAATTATCAATCCTTTAACCTTGGCATTAATTCCATTCCTAGTTGACATTTTTCAAGATCCTATTTTTTCATTAATTACAATATTGGTGGCTTTTGGAATTGGATTGTCCCAAGGAATAATTTTGGGAAGGGCGATCCTTGTTAGATTTCCACGATTACAAAATCATGTCAAAACAGTTTCTGTATCTCTATTTGTAATATTTTTAATAAATGCAATTTTGAGTGTTCCACGTTTTGCATCCCCTGAAAAAATTGATCTTTCTAGTATATTTACAAATGGTTCTACTGAAACAGCATCTATCCTGTTTTTGATATTTGGGATGAATACCGGATTTCTAACAGTACTTGCAATTTCTGTTACCGTGATGACTTTTGTTCTACTGAAATTTACTCATCTTAATGGAATTGTAAAATTATTTGTCTTTTTTTCTAGCTTACTTTTATTGATATTTACAGCGATTAGTAGATTTACAGATCTTACTCCTAGTACATTTGAGGTATTATTGTATTTCCTTTATCAGTTGGGAATCACTATTGGAATTTTGATAGGTACCATAAGAAAAATTAAACCAAAAAAATTAGATTTGAAATAATTTCAAAGGTTTAAATCAGATATTTCTTGATTATGATTTGACATCGAATTCAAACCGTTCGGGGAACAAGCTGGCAGTCCATGCGTTGGACTGTCAGCCCCATTAATTATTAATTTAACGATGATAGTGTTTTTACTTGTTCTTTGATATAATCAAAACCTTCTTGCCAAAATTTTGGTGATCTTATATCAAACCCATATTCTGAAAGTAATTTTTCTGGTTTTTGTGAACCTCCTGCTGCAAGAATGTTAATGTATGATGGAACAAAATCTTTTCCTTCTTTTTTATATCTTTGAAATAATGATAATGCAAGTAAATTCCCAAAAGAATATGCATAACAATAAAATGGTGTATGGTAAAAATGCGGGATACAACTCCATTCAATTGCAAAGTCATCTGTAATGTTCACTGAATTTCCAAATTGTTCTTTCAAGTTTTGTAAATATGTTTTTGAAATTTCATTTATTGTAGTCCCATCACCAATTTGTTTATGTGCATCAACTTCAAAAATTGTGAAAAATGATTGTCTGAGAATTGTTGCATACAAATCATCAATTTTCTCTGATAACATTATTTTCTTTTCATTATCTGAAATTTTGTCTGATAGATTATCATATAGTAGTAATTCTGAAAAAGTAGATGCTGTCTCTGCTAGTGGTAATGGTGCATCTTGAACTAGAATTGATTTGTTTTGTGCTGCTTGACTATGAACTGCATGTCCTAGTTCATGAGCTAATGTAAATACGTCTCTTGATTTTCCTGTAAAATTGACTAGTACAAATGGTGTTATTTTTGGAGTTAAAGTACTACAAAATGCCCCATCTCGCTTTCCTTGTCTTATTGCTGAATCTATGTGATTTTCATTGAACACTTTACGTGCATATTCTTCTAAAACCCCACTAAATTTTCCAAGTGATTCAAAAACTAGTTTAACTGATTTATTGTAAGTGTAATTTTTTTCTTTAATGTTTGCAGCGGCAGGTGCATAAATATCATATCTTCCCAATTTTTTCATTTTCAACATCTTTGCTTTTTGAGCAAAGAATTTTTGAAAAACAGGAGAATTTTTTTTACAAATAGAAAGAAGCGATTCTATAGTTTTATCATCCACATCATTTCCAATATTTCTCATGGATATTGGACTATCATACCCTCTAATCTCAATCCCCTCATCTCTCCAATTAAGAACAATATTTTGATAAATTTCTCCAATCACTCCTTTGTTATCTGTATATTTTGTAAGAATAGTCTTGTATGCTGTTTCTCGAATCTTTGGGGTTGTACTTCGAACAAAATTTGTAAGTTCTTCTCTTGTCATTGTTTTATTTTTATTTCCAATCTTCATTTGATATTCAAATGCATTTGTTATCTTATCGTACAATTTTACCAGTGCAGAAATTCCTGTTACATCTAGTGTATTGATAATTCGTTCTTCAGGTTCTGAAAGTGCATATTTTGCAAATAATCTTTTGTGTGCTAAATATTCTTTTAACTCTCCTGTATTTTCCATGAGTCTTTTTGCATTTTTTTCATCTACTTGAGTTTTCCACCATAAATCAAAAAATAAAATCTTGTTTGAAATCTCAGATCCAAGTTTTGACATTTTAGTCATTAGAGATGTTGCTTCATCTGATTGTGTATCTGAAGAATACGATAATGATGCATACCCTCCTATTTTACTCATATTTTCAGAAATTTTTTCTACTTGTTGTAAAATATCTTTAAATTCTTTTGATGTAATTTTTGGTTTTAATTTTGATTTAATTTTTTCAAATTTTATTGCCTGTTTTTCTAATTCTTGAATTTGTTTTTGAAATGCAACACTTTTTGGGTTTTTTGCCAATTCTGAAAGGTTCCATCCCCCTAATTCAAATTCTGACACATTTTTTCTCTTTTTTGACTATTAAAAAATCAATAGTACTCTTCATGAATATAGCACCACTTCCAAATGTCTCCTGGAATTGCTTTCATAACTGGATGGCCTGTTTCTTTATGGTGTTTTGTTGCATGTTTTCCAATGGATGAATCACAACAACCAACATGACCACATGTTAAACACATTCTGATTGCCACTACTGGTAAATGCTCTTTTTCACATTCTTGACACTTCTTTGTATTTGGTGTAATCCCTTTTTGTTCTTCAGAAAAATGATTGCATTCTTTTGGCATACTAGTATTTTTTTAGAGTATCCTTGTATCTTTTTACTGATTCTATGATTACTATTTTTGCTTCTTTAGCATTTTTCCATCCTATAATTTCTACTTTTTTCCCTTCCAATTCTTTGTAAACTTGAAAAAAGTGAGCAATTTCTGAGCGATAATGATCTTCAATGTTTTCAATATCTGTTGTATGCAAGTATCTTGGGTCATTTGTTGAAACACAAATAATTTTGTCATCTGGTTCTCCATTATCTTTCATTTGAAGTAATCCTATTGGTCTTGATTCAATTAAAATTCCTGGATATGTTGGATTTGTAACTAGAACCAATGCATCAAGCGGATCTCCATCTTCAGATAATGTTTGAGGAATTAGTCCATAATCTCCAGGATAATGAAATGGTGAAAATAATACTCTATCAAGTTTAATCAAATTATGTTTTTTATCATATTCATATTTATTCATAGAACCTTTTGGAATCTCAATAATTACATTGATAATCTCTGGAACATCTGTTCCAGTTTCTATATCGTGCCAAAAATTCTTACTCATTTTACATATTTTGTAACTCTTTCAATATATGAATTCTATGACAAATATTATTAGATTAACTGATTTTGGTTATGGACTACTATGGATATTTTTATTGTGTGTTGACCATCAAAAATATTTGTAATTTCGCCTGTATTGTTGTCTACGCTTCTAGCTCTGAATTTATACTCGTAACTTCCATCCTCTTTTACATCTACTTGAGCAACATGTACTGGTTCACCGCCTTTGTAAAATTGAATTATTGCTGGATACCCTTCAACATGGTCTGATGCTACTCCTCTTACTGCTCCCCATGGTAGTGTATTTTCTTGAGGAATATTCATTATGACGATGGTTTTCTCTAAACTTAATTTTTCATTAATTGGAGTAATTGTGACTAAATTTTGACTAGTTTCAGCTGAAATATTTCCTGGTATAATTATTGCTCCAATTGCAATCATCACTGATGCAATCAACACAAAATTTACTTTGAAATTCATTTCATTGATGTTCTTTCATAACCCTTTAAAAAATTTATTACTAATTTGCACTGTTCTATCCCATTGATAAATTAGTTTTATGGTAATTCTTCTTCTAAATCTGAACATGCAGCATGAACCCACTGATCCTTTGAATTTTTTAAAATTTGTTTTCCAGTTTTTATTTCTCCGCCACACTCAATACATTTCCCATTAAATCTTGCTTTCATACTTTCTCTTTAATTTCATCTAATTTTAATTAGAGGGTAATGGACCGGATGGGATTTGAACCCACGACCTTTGCGGGAATTTCTTCCTTACGCAGTGTGAGTGCGTCATCCAAACCAAACTAGACGACCAGTCCAACAAATTTGTATAAAGACAAGCTTTTTTGTCTTTAGATTTTGGATATTCTGTAATTACCTTATCTTTTTGAACTGATTTTTAAAATATTTCATATGTCTTTACAAGAATTTGATTCATTAATTGATCGAATGAAATTAGCATTTGAATATGCTGAAAATCTTGGACAATATGTGGATGCTGCAAAAATCTTATTTCAAATGAATGAGCAATTACCTGATGACCTTCAATTATTTTTTGAAGAATTGGATGATCCTGAATCTGCAAAATCATTTACTGCTAAACATTTTACTGAACTAAAATCTGTAATTGTAGAATATAGACAAAGATTGAAGGGCTTTTAATTCTATTTCTTAACGCCGAGGTTTCTATTCTTTAATCGTAAGTATGGGTTTCTGCATTTCCTGCATCTTGTTGCGCCTATATCATTTCTACATCCACATTTGAAACATATTCTCATAACAAGACGTGCTTGTTGTGCTATGCGTTTCTTTTCAGGATCAGTTATAGGCATTTGTATTTCTCCAAAATCGCTCTCTTTTATTCTAATCGGATTTTTCCATTTTCCCTGCTAGCAAAATTGGTACTTCTGTAGGTCTTTTTGCTACTGGAATGTTAGCTTTGTTAAACATTGATACTTTGGATTCTGCAGAACCATACGTTCCCATAACAATTGCCCCTGCATGCCCCATCCTCTTTTCTTTGGGTGCTGCTCTTCCTGCAATATATGCCACAGTTGGTTTGTTAAATCCACTATCCATGATTCGTTGAGCTAAAATTTCTTCTGAATCCCCTCCTATTTCTCCAACTACTACCATTCCTTCCAAGTTTGGAATATCTTTTACCATCTCAAATGCATCTATAAGTCGTGTTCCATTGACTGGATCTCCGCCAATTCCAATTGTTATTGATTGTCCAAATCCTGCATTAGTTAATGCATCTGAAATTTCATAAAGTAATGTTCCACTTTTTGATAAAACTACAATTCTACCTGCTTTGAAAGGCATTGGTGGCATAATCCCAATTTTAATTAATTCTGGAATCATAATTCCTGGTGTATTTGGACCTATGATCACTGCTCCTTTTTGATTTGCAAGTTCTAATGCTTCCATTGTATCTCTAATGGGTACATGTTCTGGAATTGCAATTAGTAATTTGATTCCCGCATTTAGTGCCTCTTTTGCTGCTCCCAAGAAAAATTTTGCTGGTACAAACATTATTGAAATTTTTGCACTTGTAGCATCTACTGCTTCTTGCATTGTATTATAAATTGGAACTGTATCGTCAAATTTTTGACCTCCTTTTCCTGGAGTGACCCCTGCAACTACATTAGTTCCATATGATATCATGTTACTTGCATGCAGTGAACCGTATGCTCCCGTAATTCCTTGTACAATTACTCCTTTCTTTTCATAATCTGAATCCCCCGGAGATCCTTTTAGTAGTTCAAAAATATCTGTCAATTTTTTATCCCCATTACTGCTGCATTAATTGCATCTTCTACTGTGGTGAAAATCTTAGTCCTAGAGCCTTTAAGCATTTCAGTTGCTTTTTCTGATTCTGTTCCCTTTAATCTTGAAAATACTGGCAAGTCAATTAAGTTATTTTCATAAGCTTTGAGAAATGCTTCTGCCACTACTGTTGTTTTTACAATTCCTCCATAGAGATTTACAAGTATTCCTTTTACTCCATCTAATTCACTAATCAAAGTTAATGCTTCATACACTGATTCTGTTGTTGCACCTCCTCCCACATCTAAGAAACATGCTGGCTTTCCACCATTATCAGATAGCATGTCAAGTGTTGCCATGACAAGTCCTGCACCATTTCCAACTACTGCAATATCTCCATCCAATTCAACTAAAGAAAATCCACTTTTTTCAGCTCTTTCTTCAATCTCTGTTTTTTCTTGATATTTTTGTAATTCATCATGTCTAAAATTACTATTGTCATCTGTAACAAATTTACCATCCAATGCCATGATTGAATCATCTTGCATTATTGCAAGTGGATTAATTTCTACAAGTTCTGCTTCTTTTTCAATTGTAAGTTTTGATAATTTTTTTAAAGTGTCTATGAATCCATCTGCTGTTTTGCCCTCAAGTTCCATTTCTTTAGCAACCTCTTTTGCAAGTTTATCTGAAACTTCTCCTAACCCTATCTCTTTGATAATTTGATTTTTAACTGATTCAATTTCAACTCCTCCTTCAACTGATGCAATAATTGTATAACATCTCTTTGAACGGTTTAAGAATAATGATAGGTACAACTCTTTTTTGATATCTGCCATCTTTTCAAGAAGAATTGCCCTTGCTTTTTCTCCCTTAATTGTCAGATCCATTACTTGAGGGTATTTTAATTCAAATTCATCATCATTTTGACATTTTTGAATACCTCCTGCTTTCCCTCTTCCTCCAACTGGCACCTGAATTTTTATTACAAATGGGTATCCTAATTCTTTAGCATGTTTTCTTCCTTCTTCAATATTTGTAGATGATATGCTGTCAAGTAGATTAATTCCATATTCTCGAAATAATTCCTTGGCTTGAAACTCGAGTAATTGCATGCAAAATTCTTGAATTTTTCGGTCTTTATTAATTATGAGTTATCTTAACTGTTCTTCAAGAAAATTAATCATTTCTAAAAAGCGATCTTTACTTTTTCTAAGTAATTCTTGAGGATACTCCTCAATTGTAAACACAGTCTGTTGATGGAAATTTGGAACCAAGACTCCTCCTGATGTTACCATTTGTTCAATCACAAATCCTTTCGTTAAAGTGCATACAATTTCTTCATATGATTCTTCTTCTTCTTCCAAGGTTTGTCTGAACAGAACAATTGGTTTGTTTGTCTTTTCAACAATTTTTGAACCTTTTTCTAATAGATCTACTAACTGTTGTATTTGCCAGGCATCAAGACTAATCTGTTTTACCATGAATATGTTATGTGATTTTTCTATTTAACCGTGGCAAAACAAAATTTTTTTACTATTTGTCGACAATAAAATCAATTTTAGAATTAATTTGATAAAAATAAAATAATTTGGGTTTTATCCCATGTCTAAAGCTCTAGAGTGTTTTCTTGTATGTGGTCTTTCGCCTGCATACTTTCTTCTCATGTGTCCTGATGGTCTTCCATAGATT
>Ga0315318_10000576_pt1 | contig 15104 bp, 7 predicted proteins | sample M1200m3416metaG_FD_203703 | JGI IMG/M metagenome (GOLD analysis project Ga0315318, IMG submission 203703) | Ammonia-oxidizing marine archaeal communities from Monterey Bay, California, United States - M1 200m 3416 | ecosystem: Environmental > Aquatic > Marine > Coastal | place: USA: California... | reverse complement strand
CAGGTCATATTCATAGAGTAGATACAACAGGAACTCTCCATACTGGTAAGTATCATTATGAAGCAGAACATGCCGAAGCTAGTCAGCTTCTAGAACAAATGATTTTACCCGATGGAACAACAGTTCAGGGTTCAGTAAATTATTCTACAGGACAAATTAAATTAGTTAATTTTTCTCCTGTGTCAATTACCTCTGGTGACGGTTATATTAAATTAAGTGTACACCCTCAAATGACTATGAGTGATGTTACACCGTTACGAGAACAGATATTAACTTATGATGTTAATGATGCGGAAGCAATTGTTCTGCATATGGTTTCGGAAGTAATTTAATATGGCATCGCATCCAATATCTCCAAATGCTCCAGTCCATCCTTTATTACATGAACGCGTAAGCGTAAAAGTAGAAGGACAATTACCTGCATTTGTAAAGCAGGATCATCCTACGTTTGTGGCTTTTTTAGAGGCTTATTATGAGTACATGGAACAACAGGGAAAGCCTATTGAGATTCTTGGTAATTTGCAGAAATATAATAACCTCGATCAAACAACGGAAGAATTTTTAGATTATTTTAAACAATCATTTGGTAAAGATATTCCGGAAGCAGTATTTGCTAATGCAAACAAACCATTTGTATTAAAACATCTTCGTGATTTTTATCTTTCAAAAGGTAGTGAAAAATCTTTTGAATTTTTATTTCGGCTATTACATAAAGAAGAAATTTCATTTTACTATCCCTCCGTTGATATGCTTCGTGTATCTGATGGTAAGTATAATAAGAATAAAATTCTTAGAGTGATAGATGGATCAGGGACTGATGCAGTTTTTGATCTGACTGGAACAAAAATAGTTGGTTCCGTTTCGGGTGCAGAAGCTGTAGTTGAATTAGTATTAGTTGAAAAAGTTGGCCCTACGGATGTATCAACAATATATCTATCTGGTGTGAGAGGTACGTTTGTAGCTGAAGACCAAATAGTTCATGGTAGTAATACATTCACGCTTGGTGCTATGGTTACGGATTATAAGATAACAAATCCTGGTAATAATTATAGTATCGGAAATATTATTCATCCTTCAGGAGGAGCTGGCGGTGCTGATGCGGCGCTTGCAGTTAATTCATTAACTACTGGAGAAATTACTGCCATTGCTATTACTGATGGTGGTAGTGGATATATTGTTGGAGATAAATTGACTGTAAACAATACTGGTGTTAAGGATGTTGATACGAGAACAGCTAGTTTTATTGTAAAAGAAATTGATATTACAGGAGCTGTTACAAAGATAGAAATGGAAAATACAGGTAGAGGGTATTCTGGTTTACCAGTTGTGGGGGGTGGATCGGGAACAGGACTTGAGGTTACTTTAACAGGAACAAAAATTGGTGGTGTTAAAACATTAAAAATTATAGAACCTGGTTTTGGTTATCTAAGTAATCCAACTTTTAATTTTTCTGCTTTAGGTGATGGTACAGCAACAGGTTATGGAATTGTTTCGGGATATGAGAATGAACATAATGTTGGGTGGAGTGGTGATGATGGTTTTCTTTCAGCAGGTAATTACATTCAAGATAGTTATTACTATCAATTATTTTCTTATGTTATTACTTCTAAAGAATCTATTAATAACTGGCGAGATATTGTAAAACGAACGGTTCATCCTGCTGGTATGGCATTGTTTGGTAATGTACAGTTATATAATATGGTCAGTACTGAATTAAATGCATATACATTTGATTATGAACCTAAACGTCAATACAAAATTATTTTTCACGAAGGTTCAATTACACCACCTGTTATTGTTCAGATACCAGTTGATTCTTGTGAAGGTGATATTACATATATTTTCGCAGAAGGTGAGGACTATCTTTCAGTACTCCCTATCGGAGGTGAAGTTGATGAACCAAATCCAAACGAGGACTATCTTACAACGCTCGCCGCAACTACAGCAACAGATGATTGGGGTTCAGTTACGACACCTACGTTTTGGATAGCAGCAACTCATTGTCAAATTTATGCTAAAATTTTAGGAATACAAAAACTTAAATCATTAGCGGGTTTAGAAGATTATTTATATTTAACAGTAGGTGGGACTAGGTTTGAAGATTATGAATCCTTAACAGGAGCAGGTGTTGGTGATCCAGATGATTGGGGTAATCTTACTGATGAAGCAATTCTTTATACGCAGTTAAGATTGGGTCCGTTGAGAAGAAAATTGGATTATTGGAAATTTAGAACACAGGGTGGCTATTCTCAAGGTGTTACTGGTGCTGGTGCTACAGCAGATGTAGATGCTCCTGTAGCAGGTGCTATAACTGGTTTTTCAAATTTAGTAGGTGGAAGTGGCTATATTAATCATCCTGGTCTAAGTATAGGTACACCACAAGTTATATTTGATAATACTGGAACAGATGGTTCTGGTGCAGAAGCAACTGTAACAGTTGTGGGTGGTATTGTAACTGCTGTAAATCTTGTAAATGGTGGTTCTGGATATACTTCTGCACCAACCATTACAATTACGAGTAATGGTGAGCCAGGAGGAACGGAATCTGGAACTTCTATAAATCCTTTCTTACACCAGTTAACATTTGATTGGCGTGATAAGGGTGGTTTGAAGCAAAGAAATCTAACAAATGCAATAATTACACAATGGGATCATGTTGTGACTCCTGATATAACATATGGTGAAACTACTAATTCAGGGTTTCTTACGAATGTATATGCAGATTCGTCTAAACGAGTCTTACCACCATTAGATGGTCTAGTTACATTACAATGGTATCAACCGGGTGGTAATCCACCATAAAGTTAAAAATTAACACAAAAAGTATTATAAATATTATAATAAACAAAAAGATGAGGAAAAAAAATGTCTGCTATAATCAATAACAGTTTTAGAAAATACAATGCTGATAATTTTATCGGTAGCTTCAGTGGTAATAATGTGTATCTATCTATTGGTAAGAATGACCCGTGGGCTGGAGCAAGTCTAGGAGAATATATAGAAACTTCTCCTAATGATGCTACTGTTCCAATTCCTATTGATACGACAACTGCATATTATAAAAATCAAGATGATTTAATTGCAATTAAAAAGGTTAGTTCTGCAGATGTTTCTCATGTAATTAAAAGAATCAATTGGACAACTAATACGGTATATGCAGAATACGATCATTTGCAAGATGATATGATAGATGGTGTAAAATTGGATTCTAATGGTCAGCCAGATCCTACTGGAACATTAACGGATTTCTTCGTAATGAATTCCACGTTTAAAGTCTACAAGTGTATTAGCAATAATGGAGGATCTGTTTCAACTGTTGAACCAATTGGTACAGGTACTACTGTTTTTCCAACAGCGGATTATTATAAGTGGAAATTTATGTATGAGGTTCAGCAAGCAGATGTTGTTAAATTTGTAACGACTGATTGGATTCCAGTTCGAGCACCAGCTGCTTCTGCTACCAATCCAGATCAAGCTCTAGTAGAAGCTAATGCAGTAGATGGATCAATAGAGCACATTAATGTTGTGGGGGGTGGTACGTTATATAAAAATCATTCTGGTGCTACAGTTTCGTCAACTGCAAATACAATCAAGTTAGCATCTGGTACGGGACAGGCATGGGAAACTAATCACCAGACTAATGGTTATTATGATGGTATGACGATATTTATTAAATCAGGGAATGGGATTAATCAACTAGTAACAATAGTTTCTTATGATGGGCCTAATGAAACAGCAACCATTACTCCAAACTGGACTACTAATCCTGGTACTGGTAACCAATATGCTGTTATGCCTGCTGTTACTATAGCATCAACCGATAGTAATGATGCTTCTGCTCATGTTACAAGAGTTAATTCTTCAACTGGAGCAATTGAAGGTGTAGAAATGGCTTTAGAAGGAACAAAATATCGTTCTGCTACTGCAACTGTAGTTAGTGGAGCACCAGTAAGTGGTGGAACCGTTGCAACATTAAAAGTAATGATAAGTCCACAGGGGGGTCATGGGAGTGATGCAGTTTCAGAATTGGGAGGAGCATTTGTAATGTTAAATAGCCGATTAGTTGGTGTCGAGGGCGGTAACTTTCCTGTTGGTGATGATTTTAGAAAAGTACAATTACTGATTGATCCTAAATTAGTAAACGGAACTTTGGCAACTGGTAATGTTTATGAGAAATCAGATTTAACAACTGATACGGGAACAATTATTTATTCTGAGTTTAGAGGGCCTATTAATAGAGCAACAGATTCAACAGAAGATATCAAAATCGTTTGTGAATTTTAAAAAAAGGTTTAAACTACTATGTCGCATAATTTCAATATAAATTTAAATCAGAGTCCTTACTTTGATGATTATGATGAAGATAAAGATTTTCATCAGATATTATATAAAGCAGGATTTCCTGTACAGGCTCGCGAACTTACGCAAGAACAATCCATTTTAAGAGAACAGATCAAACGATTTGGGAATCATATTTTTCAAAATGGTTCTAAAGTTACCGGTGCTGATGTTACAATTAATTTAGAATATGAATATGTAAAACTTCAAGCACAATATAATAGTGTTATTATTACTCCTGCAGATTTTGTTGGAAAAACAGTATTTGGTTCAAGTTCTGGTTGTCGTGCTATTTGTTTAAATGCAAGTGCATCTGATATTACTACAGGAGATCCAGATACTATTTTTGTTAAATATATTTCTGGAGAATCAGTTACTACACAAGTACAAGGTTGTGCTGTAACTGCAGGGGGTATTGGTTATACATCAATTCCAACAATAGCTATTTCTGGTGGTGGTGGAGAAGGTGCTGCAGCTGTAGCGTTAGTTAATGCACAAGGAGAAGTTTATGGAGTTAATGTGACTAGTAAAGGAGCAGGATATACTTCTGCTCCAGCTTTATCATTTACTGGTGGTAATGGTTCTGGTGTTGCAGCAGTTGCAACTCTAAATACTGCTGCATCATTTGTAAATGGTGAACGAATTTCGTCAGCTGATTTAGCAACTTCTGCAATGGCAGCAACAAATGAAGCAACTGGAAGAGGATCTGCAGTTTCTATAGATGATGGTGTATATTTTGTTAATGGTAGTTTTGTTCGTAATAGTGCTGAAACACTTATTCTAGAAAAATATTCTGATAGACCAACAAAGAAAGTTGGACTCACAGTTGCTGAAACAATTGTTGATTCTGGTGATGATTCTACACTATTAGATAATGCACAAGGGGCATATAATTTTTCTGCACCTGGTTCAGATCGTTTGAAAATTGAATTAAGTTTAGTTACAAAAGACCTTACTAGTATAGATGATATAGACTTCTTTGAAGTCTTACGGGTTAGTAATGGTTTGATTGAAAAGGATTTTAGAAAACCAATTTATTCAGAATTAGATAATACTTTAGCTAGAAGGACATATGATGAGTCTGGAAATTATACTGTACGATCTTTTAATATTCAAAAGAAAGCACATCCAACTGACGACACAAAATTTACAGTTAGGATAGATCCAGGCAAAGCTTTCATTGAAGGAAAAGAATATGAAACTTTTACTGGTACTGATATTCCAGTTAATAAAGCACAGACATATACAAATGTAAGCAATTTTGATCGACTAATGCAATATGGTAATTATGCTGTCATTACAAGCTTAAAAGGATTATTTAATTTATCCACACATCAAGAAATTGATTTACATAATGTAACTTCTGGGGCTGTTAATTTAACTGATACTTCTACTTATGCAGGATCGAAGATTGGTACAGCAAAAGTTAGAGGTGTTGATTATGTTACTACGGGAGTTTATAATTTATATATTTATGATATACAAATGAGTTCTTCAGGATTTTCTGCTGTTGATTCATTTTTTATTCCAGTTGACTCTGGTACTTCACCAGTTGTTGAAAGGTCTTCATGTAATATAGATAATACTGGCCGTGTTGGAGGAACGTCAGGTGGTTCTACAAGAATATTTGAATCGACAGATAATTCATTAGTATTTAAATTGTCACAGGATGTTATTAAAACAATTCGTGATGATAGTGGTGTTATTGATACTAGTTTTCAAACAAGAAGGGTATATGAAAATGCTGTTTTTGCATCTGGTCAATCAACTATATCAACAACGGGTAATACTGAAACCTTTTTGGGAACCGGTGTTCTAAGTGATACGAATAAATTAGAAGGATATCTTATAACAGTTAAGACAGTTGGAAATTCAGCATATACAGTTGGACAAGTTTTAACTATGACTGGTGCAGGTCAATCAGCAACAGTTAATGCACCTGGTAATACTAGTATAACCTTTGTTGAAGGAACATCTAGTAATTTTACAGCTGATATTATAGCAACTGTTAATTTAGATAGTAAACAAGAGAAGGTAAAACATCTAGAGAAATCAGCAACTAAAACTATTGCTTCACCAAATACTGTTATTTCTTCTTATGATTCTTTAGAGATAGCTGATATCTATAAACTTCATGCAGTTTTTGATTCTGGTGATCTTGGTTCTGAACCAATAATTCCTTCGCTTAACCATGACGGTGGTAGTGATGCATTCACAATAGGTGAAACGATTAAAGGTGAGATTTCAAACGCGACAGGAATAGTTGTTACAAGTGTTGGAGGTGCATCTTCACTACAGTATATTCCTGTAACAGGAGCTTTTGTTCCAGAGAAAATCACAGGACAATCAAGTGGATTTGAAAAAACTGTAAGTTTGGTTGTAGCTGGTAGCACGAATGTAACATCAAAGTATGAATTGGATGATGGACAACGAGATAACTTTTACGATCATGGTAGAATAAAATTAAAGACTGGACAAGTAGCTCCTACTGGGAAACTTGAAGTTATCTTTGATTATTTTTCACATTCTGGTAATGGATACTTATCGGTTGATTCATATACTGCTGCTATTGATTATGGTGATATAGGTATATTTACTAGTCCCGTTACTGGTGATGCATTTGCTTTAAGAGATTGTGTAGATTTTCGACCAAGACGTGCCAATAGTTCAACTACAATGGAAAATATAGAATTACCTGTTCCAAATACCAATTGGTCAGCTGATTATAGTTATTACTTACCAAGAACAGATACAATATATTTAAGTAGAATTGGAACAACGGCAAGAGAAACTCTTGCTGAAGATGTATTTGGAAACAATGAAGGTGTTCCTTCGTTACGAGCAGCAGCACCGCCTCGTTTAGACGGAACAATGGATTTATATTTTTTAAGAATACCTGCTTATACTTTTAAACCAAGTGATGTTCATGTAGAGTATATTGAAAATAAACGATATACTATGCGTGATATTAGTAATCTTGAAAAACGATTAAGTAATGTGGAATATTATACTTCTCTGTCTTTGTTAGAAAGGGAAACAGAATCATTAGTTATTAAAGATGCTAATGGATTAGATAGATTTAAGAATGGAATAATGGTTGATGAGTTTAGTGGTCATGCTGTTGGTGATGTTTTTAGTCCTGACTATAAATGTTCTATTGATTTTCAGGAAAGATTTCTTCGACCACCATTTACACAAAACTTAACTGATATTGATTTTGATTCTGCAAACTCAACATCAATTACCCGTACAGGTGATTTGATATCGCTTCCTTATACATCTGAAACATATATAGATCAACCATTAGCAAGTAAGTTTATTAATGTTAATCCATTTGCTGTTGTTGCATGGATTGGTATTGTTGAATTGTCACCACCAAATGACAATTGGATTGATACTAATACTAGACCAGAAGTTGTTGTAAACTTAAATGGTGAAAATGATGGATGGGAACAGATGGTTGGTTTTGGTTTTGAAAGCCAATTTAATTCATGGCAAACAATAGGAACAGGAAGAACTCTTAGATCACAAACAAGAGGAACTACAGAAGATGAAAGACGTGGTGCGGGACAAGGAAGAGCACTAAGACGACAAACTGAAACACTTGCATTTCAACAGGGAAATATAGAACGTGCTGAAATAACAGGTACAGAAACAGTAAGAAACGAGGTTGGTGAAAGGGTTACTGATGTGTCTATTATTCCTTTTATAAGACCACGTGATATAACGGTCAACGTGACCGGCATGAAACCAATGACACAAATATATCCATTTTTTGATGGAGAACCGGTTTCGGCATATTGTACACCAGCTGGTGGCACCATGGGTGATGCAATTTATACTGGTGAGTCTGGTGAAATAACTGATCTGGTTTTTTCTATTCCAAATACTGATACTTTAAGGTTTACGGTAGGTGATAAACAATTTCTTTTACTTGATAATGCAGCGGGTGACTTAGTACTTGCAGGAACGCGTGCTGAAGTAATTTATCAAGCAAGTGGTTTATTGCAACAAAGAGAAAATGTAGTCATCTCTACAAGAGTTCCCACAATTGAAAGGAGAACTACTGCAGAGGCAAGAGTTAGTATTAATACGACTGTTGACTTTTTTAATCCTCCACCACCTCCTCCAAGAGATCCATTAGCGGAAACTTTCTTTGTGGATGGAACTATATATCCGAATGGTATATTTCTTTCAAGTTGTGATATATATTTTAAGAGTAAAGATGCGAATGGTATTCCAGTAACAGTTGAAATTAGAACTACTAATAATGGTTATCCATCAACTACGGTGGTTCCTTTTAGTGCTATATCATTATTACCAGATGGAATAGCTATTAGTGAAGATGCATCTGTTTCAACTAATTTTTTGTTTGATAAAGGATTAGTATATTTACAACCTGGTGAATATTCTATTGTTGTTCTTTCAAACAGTTTAGAGTATGAAGTATTTCTTGCAGAGTTAGGTGATAATATTATTGGAACGACAAGAAAGGTTTCTGAACAGCCATATGTTGGTTCGTTTTTTAAATCACAAAATGCATCAACTTGGACAGCAGAACAGAATCAAGATTTAACTTTTAAACTTAATAAATGTAAGTTCTCTGTAGCAGATTTTTCTGAGGCTCTATTTAAGAATCAGATAATTCCTAATGAATATAAATCAAACATTCTTCAAATTATACCAAGAGAACTTCTTACGGCAGGTACTAATATTAATTGGGGAGTTAAAATGACGGATGTTGTTACTGGTGCATTAGATCCGTTTTTCTTTGCAGTAGCTCAAATGGAAAATCTTAATTTAGAGCGACAAAAGAAAATTACAACCCTGTCAGGTAGTTATCAGGCCGCTGCTCAATTTACGTCAAGTTCAGAACACATTTCTCCAATCATTGATCTTGCCAGAAATAGTGTAGTTACAGTTGAAAATATTGTAAACAATGTTGCAACAAACGAAACAAATACAGAAGGTGGAGATGCATTAGCTAGATATCAGACCAGACGAGTAAATCTTAAAGAAGGTTTTGATGCTACTTCATTGAAAGTTTATTTAACAGCTAATAGGCGAGAAGGTACTAATCTTAAAGTTTATTATAAAGTTCTATCACAGTTTGACCAAGAAGTGTTTGATGACAAGTCATGGGTAGAGATGACTGAAATGACAAATCAAAATAATATTTCTGCTGATGATTCGATAAACGAGTATTTTGAAATTGAATATGAACCACCTAATAATAGTACAGATTATGTTTTAAATAATATTACATACGATAGTTTTAAAAACTTTGCAGTTAAGATTGTTATGCTATCAAGTACTACAACTAGAGTTCCGTTAATTAAAAATTTGAGAGCTATTGCATTAGCGTAAACTATGAAATTTGTTAGAGATGGTAAAGCGATTGTACAGACTGACTTGAATGGATTAGAACGATATAAATTATTAAGGGATCAAAAGCAAAAAGAACAGTTAGAAATAGAAACTATTAAAAAAGATATTCTTGAATTAAAAGCAATTGTAAAAAATATCATAGGACAATTAAATGGCTAAAATTGTAAAAAGACGTAGAGGAACAACAGCAGAGCATACTGTCTTTACAGGTGCTGAAGGTGAAATTACTATTGATATGGATAAGGATACTTTAGTTGTCCATGATAATGTAAAACCTGGTGGCTTTCCTGTAGCAAGGGAGGATATGGATAATGTTGTAGATAAAGTAGGTATCACACAATTAAATGTTCAGGATGGAACTGCATTACAGGCACTAGTTACAGATGGTAATGGTAATCTTTCATTTGATGATGTTGATCCAAGTTCTGCTCCAGTAGGTGGTGATTTAACTGGAACAGTTGCTAATGCTCAACTAGGCCCAAATACAGTTGGTATTACTGAATTAAAATTGCAGGATGGTGATAGTGGACAGGCAATTAAAACAGATGGTCTAGGTAACATTGCTTTTGGTGATGTTCTTACTGATCCTGCTTTAGGTGGTCATCTTTCTGGTACAACTTCTGCGGCTGTAATTAATAATGATACAATCACTACAGATAAAATTATTGACGGTTCAGTAACTGGAACTAAAATTGCATCCACAACCATTACTAGTGCTAATATGGACATTAATTCAATTGGTATAGCACAATTGAATCTTAGTGATGGGTCAACTGGACAGGCTATAACTAGAACTAGTGGAGGTGGAATAGCATTTACAACAATTGCTGGTGGTGGTTCTAGTTCTTCTTTATTTGTAGAAAATCTTTTTACTGGTGATGGATCAACCACAACTTTTACTTTAAGTACTGCCGCACCATTTGAAGAATCAATATTAGTTTTTATTGATGGTGTTGCACAACCAACCACAACATATACATTACCAACAACAACCTCAATTACAATTACACCTGCACCAGGAGTTTCTGCAGCAATCAGAGTATGTCATCTTGGTATTGCATCGCAAGTTGGAGACAATAGTATTAGTGGTACTAAAATATCATTAACTGGTGAATCAATTAATGATTATATGGAATATAATGGAACAGATTGGGAAGTAACACCCAATCCTCATAAAGTTGTATTTCCAGCAAGTGGCACCTTGCCAAGTGGTATACCTGTTCTTTTACAAGATGATGGGACAGTAGTGGCAGTTACTGCTGCAGATGCAACTGCCGCTTCATCATTTGGTGGAACTACTTTCGGTGGAAACTTTGGTAGGTTTGATATGGATCCTAATAACAATGATAAATTTATTTGTATGTATTTCGGAGGGCCAGGTTCAACACAGAACCCTAGTGTTGCAGTAGGAACAATAAATAGAACTGTTATTGATGTAACTGAAACAGTTACAGTTTCTGCTAGTAAGTTTGTAATGGATGGAACCTCACAGGGTGCTTTAACTTGGATTCATGGTAAGACAATTACATTTGATGTATCTGATGCATCAAACGTGGGTCATATACTTTCCTTTTCTACAACGATTGATGGAACTCATGGTGGTGGTGCAGCGATAACAGGTGATCTCATAAGAACTGGCACACCGGGAACAGCTGGTGCAATCGTAACCTTTGTAGCACCTTTTGCTGCGGGAACATTGTATTATTATTGTAGTAATCATCCTACAATGGGTGGGACTATAGATAATCAACCTATGTTTAGTTTTGGAACACCGACGGTATTTTATACTGGTTATGGTTCAATAATGGGAACAATAGAATATATTAAAAGTTCTTCTGCTGGTTATCAAGGAAGATTTGTGATGGCTGGAGAAATTACAGCATCTGGTGGCGATCCTTTTACTGGAACAACGTGGGGAGGTTCAGTAGCATCATCTGGTGCTGGAACAACTTGTACAGTAGGTTCAGGTGTTGGATATACTTCTAAAAGATCCGGTGCAAATCTTGTAGCAACTGATCCACATCATGCTGGTTGTTATACGGTTGCATTTCAAGATAATTTTCAAAATTATAGAGGAACTTTAGCACAATTTTTTCTAACAAGTGGAACTACTACTGTAGTTAATCAATCATCACTTGTTGTTCAAACAGCACCGACACCATCATGGGGTTCATTATCATATAATCCTCATACTGCTGGTCAAGGTATGGCAGCCTATGGTACTGGAGCTCCATCTAATTGTAGAATATGGACAGTAAATAGTTCTGGTGCTGGGATTGGGGGTGGTAGTACTTTTACTGTTCCTCTTACTGGTGGAAATGGAGTATACTCAACTTGGGATCCTAATCCAGCTAATGCTAATAAACTTGTACTTTGGGGTCATGACCAACCAAACAAGCAAATTGGACTTATCGTTGGTACAGTTGCGAGTAATGGAGCTGTTACTTTTGCTGCAGAACAAAAATGGACAAATATTGATTATACATTGACTGGGATAATATGGCATCCAAGTAACAATGGTAACTTTACAGCAGTTGGATGGAAATATGACGACACCAGTTCTTTTAAGGCAATATGGACAGGTAGTTTATCTGGAAATATAATGACTATGAATAGTGATCGTGAATACTATAATACTACTGTAGGTGGTGGTGGTGGAGGAGATACTCCGGTTCCTCAACTTGAATATGATCCAACAGATACATCAAACTATCTTTTCTGTGCACTTGATGGTAGCACGACTCAGGGTTCTGGAATTGGTAATTCTACGGGTGGAAGACCTTATATGATGTATGGGCCAATTGGTAGTAATCTTGCTGTTCATTCTAATTTATTGGCAGAGTCTTTTCTAGGATTTTCTGATGGACTATATACTGATGGACAGTCAGCAACTATTAATGTGTCCGGTGTTGAATATAATCATACAAGTCTAACTGTAGGAACTGATTATTATATTCAGTTAGATGGATCATTAGGTGCAACTGCTGCAGTACCATCTGTATTGGGAGGTAAAGCAATGAGTGCAACGGGACTTTTAATTAAAGGATAATTTATGAAAACAATTGTTTATAAAAATTCACAAGTGTCAGTATATATTTTTCCTGATGATACAGAAGTAACACTTGAGGAGAATCAAATAACTACACCAGATTTTGCTATTGGTGATATGAATTCCACTGATAGTGAATTAATTGAAGATATAGTAGATCCTCCAGCAGATTGGATTGGACATAAGTATATCTATGATGGTAAATGGAGTCGATCACCCACTTGGCAAGATATGAGAGATATTGAAATAACAGAACTAAAAAAAAGAATTGAACATTTAGAAAAGACAATTAAATGACCATTCAAAAAATACCTGGACGATCAACAAATTTTACTTTGGCAGGTGATCCTGCTACCGGATCTATTTCTACGGGTGACTGTTGGTATAATATTGGAGATAAAGAATTTAAATTTAAAATAGGTACAACTGTAGTTTCTGGTGCTGCTTGGTCTACTGGTGGAAGAACTATAGAGGCTCTTGATTCTGGTTCTGGTGCTGCAGGTTTCGGGACTCTACTTGCTGGTGTTGCATTTGGTGGTCGAAAAGAATATACATTCGTATCAGATGGTGGTTCACAATATTCGGAAGAATATAATGGTACAAGTTGGACAGCCGGAAATACTATGCCAGGTAGATTGTATGATTTACCAGCAGGTCTTGGTTCACAAACAGCAGGTTTACAAATTGGTGGTAGAGATGCACCTGGATATGCTACTTCTATTGTTCAAGAGTATGATGGGACAACATGGACAAGTGCAGCAAGTTTAAGTCCTGCGGGTCATGGTATATGGCCATCGTTTAGTATTGGTACACAAACGGCAGGAGCAGTTGCAGGTGGAAACACGGGAACAGGTGTAGGTAATGCTTTTTCATATACAGCAGGAACTTTTGAATATGATGGGACAAGTTGGACAACAGTAAATAATATGGTAACGGGTGAGAGTGTTTCTGGAGGAAGTGCATCTGGTTCAACAGGCACTCAAACAGCAGGATTAGCAGTTGGTGGTAGGTTTGGTACTCATGGAAATCATACTGCTAGAGATACAACGGAAGAATATGATGGCACAAATTGGGCTGTGGGAGGAACAATGAGTACTGCAAGAAGTTCAGCTTGGAATAGTGGTATTCAAACTAATGCTTTCGCAACAGGTGGTACAACATCTGTTACTGGTGTCACAACGACAGAGTCCTATGATGGGACATCTTGGACAGAGGTTGCGACAGCATGGTTAAATCCAAATCCGAACGGAAATGCTGCATGGGATAGATCAGCAGGTGCTGGGTATACTGGAACTGGTGCATATAGTGGTGATGGTTTTTGTATTATGGGTGATGGTTATAGCGGTGTTGAAGTATCAGGATATACTGAAGAATGGACTTCTGCTGCTGTTCCATATACAGCAGACGTAGTTCATAAATGTGGAACTGCATTTACACAATATAATAGTGGTTCTTAAATGGCTATACAAGATATACCAGGAAGAGCAACAACCTTTGTAAAACAATCAGATCCTGCTACAGGTGAACCAGAAATTGGTGATTGTTGGTATAATTATTCTGATAAGTTTTTCAGAATTAAGGTAGGTACAAGTCAACAGACAGGTGCTGGTTGGCAGGCTGGGCCACCAACAATACAAGTATATAAGTCTGGTGGTTCTCCGGGTGGTGGTTTTGGAACACGATTAGCAGGTTGTGTTTTTGGTGGTAGACAAAGTTATACATATGTGTCGGATGGTGGTTCAATTTATTCTGATGAATATGATGGAACAGTTTTTACCGCTGCAGCTAATATGCCGTATAAGATATGGGAAAACGTAGGAAGTCTTGGTTCACAAACAGCAGGGCTACATATTGGTGGTACTAGTGCACCTGGTTATACTCTTTCACTTTGTACAGAATATGATGGGACAACATGGACTGCAACCCAAACTTTAAGTCCCGCGGGTAACGGTATTTGGCCAATGTTTAGTGGTGGTACACAAACGGCAGGATATGTTGCTGGTGGAAATACAGGAACAGGTGTAGGTAATGCTTTTTCACACACTGCAGCAACTTTTGAATATGATGGGACAAGTTGGACAACAGTAAATAATTTATTAAATGGTATAGGTCTCCATGGAGGAGCACAGACAGGCTCTACGGGCTCTCAAACAGCAGGATTAGCAGTTGGTGGTTCTTATGGTCCTCATGGTGGAAACACCCTTAGAAATACAACTGAGCATTATGATGGTACAACTTGGACAGCAGGAGGATTATTAGCTACTGCAAGAGGTTCTTCATGGAATACAGGTATTCAAACTGAAGCTTATGCAACTGGTGGTGCTTGGCT
>Ga0315318_10000574_pt1 | contig 15133 bp, 10 predicted proteins | sample M1200m3416metaG_FD_203703 | JGI IMG/M metagenome (GOLD analysis project Ga0315318, IMG submission 203703) | Ammonia-oxidizing marine archaeal communities from Monterey Bay, California, United States - M1 200m 3416 | ecosystem: Environmental > Aquatic > Marine > Coastal | place: USA: California... | reverse complement strand
AAGTCGTTCAAGTACTGGTAAGGCTCAGAAGAAGCAAATCCCTGCTGAGCAATAGCTCCATCAGCTGCAATGAACATAGCTGGTCCACCATCGTAGGAAGGATCAACCTGTTCTGCTGAAACAACTCCTTCAGCTATCCACACCTCGATGAATACGCCACCAGCGAATACGTTGATTGTGACTCCTTGTTCACCAAGATCCGCGATGCCTTCAACATCTGGATAGGTGTTTGGATCCCACATGATCATCTGAGGATTCTTCTCCAACGGCGCCATCACAGAAATCAGAGGAGTGTCTTCCAACTGAGCTTGCGCTTCTGTGTTTGCGTATCCGATATGGATTGAATCATCTGTGTACATGTAGGAAGCAACAGGAGACCAACCAATAGCTGGGCCACCGGTGCGAACCTCAATGTCGATTCCCAAAGGCGCATTTCCTAGAACACCAGGACCTGTTACAACCATGTTGTCAGCGTCAATGGTGTAACCAGCGCCGATCATTTCGTATAGGGCACCATGCTCTGCTTCTGGGAACCAGTCAGTCTGGATCACCAAAGGTGAAGGACAAGCAGCAGCTAAAGCTGTTACAAGCTTAGGTGGTACACCCTGGTCGGTGATAGCGAAATCAGCGAAGTTCATTGATTCACTGATGATTCCTCGACTAACAGCGTAATTCACGTTGTTCATCAAACGATCTGAATCAAGTGTTGAATCAAGTGCGAAATAGCCCTTGTTGTTCGCATGAACATCTTCGGCCATATCACTACCGACCAAACCAACATGGTCTGCCATTACTGCTAATGCAGCGTCAGTGTTTGCGTCATCCGCAATCCAATTGTTTGCTGCTTCCAAAGCAGCTGCGTAGGCAGCAATAGTATTTGGATTAGCTGCAGCAAACTCACGTGAAGTGGTGTTTACCAATGAAGGCCAATCCAAACTACTTGGACCGTCTCCAGCAACTAGTGAGAACGGACGAGTACCAATTCCGTTAACAACACCCATTGTCATACCAGGTTCGAAAGTTATAGCCCAGTCAATCTCACCGGATTCCATGGCAGCAACGGTTGTTCCACCGAGACCTGTAGCAATGTAAGTCGAGCTTTCAGGATCAACACCAGCTTGCTCATAAAGCTCACGTGCCAACTGCTCAGCAGCAGCACCACGAGCAACAACACCAACATTGGTGCCTTCAAGAGCTTGCATAGTAGCTTCCCAGTCACCTTCAACTACTTCTTGATCAGTAGATACGAGAATGTCGAAGAAGTGACCGTTTTGTGACACGCTGAACATAACCACATCAAAGCCGGAATCGCGTAATCCCAACATGTTGTCAGGTGTGTTACCTACAAAGTCAACTTCGCCAGCTACAAGAGCAGCAGCGTTAGCAGGACCCGAAGCACAAGTTACATACTCCCAGCTAGTGAAACCGAACGATTCGAACACACCCATATCACCAGCTACGAAAACTGGAAGACCTCCATAGGTCGGAGCGGTACAAATACTGATATCAGTCGTCTCAGGTGGAGCAAGAGCAGGAGCACTATCTCCTCCAGAACATGCTGGGGTATCTGCGTCCCATACGCATGCGCTCATCGCACCTGATTCTAGGTCTGCTTTCAAAGTAGTAAGCATTGATTTGATGTCGTCGCTTACCATTGAATCGAAATCGTGGAATGGGGCGAGACCAACAGCACCACCGTAATTACCAGAAGGCATGCTTCCAGCAGCGGATTGTGATATCAGGTCAAACACACCGTCAACGATCATCTTCATTGAGCTTGTGATTAGGCAAGGATGAGCTTCAGGAACAGTGGTCCACTGGTCAGTGTCAACACCGATGCACAAGGCACCCTCTTCGCCAGCGACCTCTATAAGAGCACCGTTACCGGTTTTACCGCCAGCACCGAACACAACATCAGCACCGTTTTCTAGAGCCTGACGTGAAGTTGTTGCACCCCACTCAGGATCAGTGAACGCAGTGTCCAAACCACCAGGATGATAAGTCTTAATCACCTTGATGTCAGGGTTAATGTGCTTAGCGCCATTTACGTAACCTTCACCGAAAGCTACAACAGGTGGAACAAGATCAGTTCCCAAAACAGCACCAATAATGCCAGATTGTGACATTGAAGCAGCTAAAGCACCAGCTAGGAAACCAGCCTGATCTTCAGGGAAAATCAAACCAGCTACACCATCAACAGCCTCACCTTGCCATTGGTCAACACCAATGAAATCAACATCAGGATATTCAGCGGCCGCTATAGCAGTGGCTTCACCAAGAGCGAAACCAACAGTCACGATCACATCGCAACCATTATCGGCAAACAACCCGATATTCGTTGCGTAATCCTTAGCAGCCTGAGTCTCGATGTAATCAACTTCAGCGCCCATCTCATCAGCGGCACGTAAAACACCTTCCCACGCCGACTGGTTAAACGACTTGTCATCAACCTGACCAACATCGGTAACCAAACCAACACACATGCCATCAGCGGCATCAGCAACTGGAGCAGCAGTGGTAGCTGGCGCAGCAGTAGTAGCAGCAGGCGCAGCAGTAGTAGCTGTTGCAGCTGAACTACTAGAACTGCTTTCATCGTCAGACCCACAGGCCCCGGCGATCAGTCCTAAAGTTAGCGCAATGCCTAAAACTGGCAAAAAACGCTTTCTGGTTCTCATTAAACTTTTCCCTCCTAAGCCCTTAATTTTTTTCAGGGCAAACATAAAAAGTCCTGCATATTTTGGGCAGGAATTATAGTCAACCAGTAAAAATTACTTGTCGTCTATTCCAGCGATTATTATTTTTAATTCTTAAAATCTGCGATATCAACCTAAAACAGATCCAGTTGTTGAGCTTTCTTCACGATTACGTTAAAAAGCGCCTAAATCAAGGGTTAAACCAGTGTGTGAACAAGTTATTTTTAGAGGATTTGCATCATGACTATGATCATTTTCACACCGGAGATGATTTCTCGCTACTCCCACACCTGTCACAATTGCATCTGGCATCGTAAACTCTACGTTCAAAGGGCAAGCTCTACGTTCAAAGGGCAAGGTTCGCTAATTTTACTAACGGGTCACTCCAGCTGTATTTCTAAAACGTATTTCTGGTGGTCGTTTGGTGCTGCTTCTATCTAAAGCCGCTGCCCAAGCTGGAGAGAAACCCAGAGCGTAACGAAGGATTTTTATAAGAAAGTTAGCTGCCGTTTTGGCGCCTTTTCTGGGGGTTACTCCTATTGCTTTACGAAGTTCTTCTGGCATAGTAACGACAGCTGCATTAAAAAGAATTTTGTAAGCCGCGAGAGTAAAAAAAGGCAGTGGTGGTTTTTTAAGGAAAGAAACTGCTTCAGCACCTTCTTTGGATGGTCCAACTTTCGGGTTTTTAGACAACCAAGAGCTCAAGGATTCTGCATTATCAGGAAGAGGAGAGGCTTTCATTAGTTTTCCTAAATTTGTTTGCTCATAAACGTAAGAATCCATTTCTTTGTCTTCAAGAGGGAGTGGACCGAAGTTATGATACGACACCAAAAATGAATCGATTAAAGCGTTGTGAACCCATGCAGCCATCTCGGGGTCTGCAGCCGAGTATCTTTCTCCTTGACTTGAAGTTCCACTAACATACCGGTGAGCTGAAGACACCATTTTTATGGATTTTTCAACTTCGGGCATTGCCCCAAATGCAGTCGCAGTTACGTAAGAAGCGGTTCGGGAAAGTCTACCCAGAGGGTCTTCACGGTAAGTTGAGTGATTTGCAACCCCAGCAGCTACTTCTGGGTGTGCTGCTTGGACTAGAAGTGCTCTAATTCCTCCTATGAAAGAAGAAACATCACCCATTACTTTCCAAGTAACTGACTCGGGTCCAAAGAGCCCAGGATCGTCTGGGTAGTTGAAAGTTTCTCCCAACGGATCTGGTGCGTGGCTGAAAAGGCCTACTGCGGTTTCAGTTAGACGGGTTTTCCAACCAGAAGATTTAGGGTTATTAATCTCAGATGGTCCACCATTCTTAATTTCAAAAGTTTCCACAATCGTATTTTGCCAACTTAGAAAGGTATTTGGTCATTTTGTGACAAGCGTCAAGGTTAATTACTTTTTCGTTTCTTCTCACTAAGATCATTTTGCTCGACACATTCAGAACAAACTCCAGTTGGTTGAGCTGAAGCACCTGCCCTGTCACAAACAAGACTGGTAAGCCTAAGAGAAACTATTTGCCTGCATCGCACGCAAAATCCTTTTCCTGTCATTTAAGCTCCTCGCCTTTGAGTGCTCAGTAAACACGCGCTAATCAGTATGAGAGATTCACAGATGTTTAGACGACACGCCTTATAATCATTTTACAAAACAATCTTTGCCATTACGGGGATAGTGGCAAAGCTCTTAGTCGAAAGAAAGTTTGCTTGATCAACAAGCATTTACTGATTCAGCTTGTGGGGGTGAAGGAATTCCTTCTTGCCCTTCTGTTATTAGCAGGAATTCAATTCTTCTGTTTGCTGCTTTACCTGATTTACTCAGATTGTCAGCGATCGGATCGGTATGCCCCATCCCTGTAGGGATCAGTCTTTTAGCCTCAACTCCGCGAGCAAGTAATTGTGCTCTCACTGCCTCCGCCCGTCTTTGAGAAAGTATCAGATTATCGCCCGAACATTTTTCATCGCTGTCTGTGTGTCCCAGTATTTGAACTTTTATTTCTTTTTCATTAGACAAGAAATAAGCAAGTCTTTCCAGAACAGGTATTGATGCAAGAGTCAAAATATCGCCTCCTGATTCAAATTGAATTCCAGAAGAGGCTCCAGCAGCGCTCAGTCGTGTTTGCAGAAGGAGATCTGTTTGGTTAGCAGGCAGATTTGGAGTGGTGGTGGTGGTCACCTGATTTACAGGTGTAGGAACTTTTAACATATTCTCAACGCTTATAACGCCAGGTTGCGCTTGGGCCACTCTAGTAGCTGCTTCTTTCAACTCTTGGTTCTCGACGATTCCATTAAGCACAACCGTTGAATCGATTACTTGTATTTCGACGGTACGCAATCCTGATCGAATCATTGACTCTTGAACTGATGCTGTCAGTCCTAGTTCTTCTTCTATTTGTTCTGAGTCGCTACTTTGACCTATAGCGACAATTATCAAAAAAGAAAAGATGATTAAAGCAATCAGTACATTTCGTTTAGTAAACAAAGATGAAGGGAAGTCGTTACCTGGTCTTCCAAAAGATTGCCTGCCTGAGGCAAGAGGGCTTATTGATGCACCTGATCGCATCCCTGTGTTGCTTCTCCAACTTGTCATCAGATTGTCTACCGGCTTTCACATTTTGGTTTTCTTTTAAACAGTCTAAAAGTTAAAGGAATGTTCAACTATCTGATTTCAGATATCTGAAATTTTTGAGACTACACGCTCACCAAATTCCGCTAACTGCTCCTCTGTATTATTCAAAAACATGATAGATGGGACAATAACTCTGGTGACTCCCTCAGATTTCAATTTTTCAGCAGCGGCAATGGGGTCAGCGCCCATTATTTCATTGTCACCCCAGTTGACCTCTATTTCTTTAGGGTCACGTCCATTTTTTTCAGCGGATTCATTCATGAGGTTCAGCATGTGCTTCAAATCGCCTTTCCCTGGGAAAAACCCATTTCCTATACGCCCTGCGCGTCTTGCAGCAGCATCGCTATGGCCACCGACGGTTATGGGAATCGAACCATTTACTGGTTTTGGATTTGAAGAAATATTTTCGAAAGAAACAAATTCACCATCAAAGGAGACTTCGTTTCCACCCCAGAGTTTTTGCATTACTGCGACGTATTCGTCGGTACGTGCACCTCTGCGCTCCCAAGGGATCCCGAGAGCATCGAATTCTTCTTTAAGCCAGCCGACTCCAATGCCAAGCTCAACCCTGCCACCGCTTAGAGAGTCTAAAGTTCCAAGTTCTTTGGCCAGCACTAAAGGGTTTCGTTCAGGAAGAATAAGAATTCCGGTGCCTAGCCTTATAGAAGACGTACTAGCGGCTAACCATGTAAGCCATATTAGAGGGTCTGTCAGATCTGTATCAGGTGCCATCATCATTTGACCGCTGACATCGTATGGGTATTTCGAATCGTAATTGGAAGGATAAATTACATGTTCGACGGTCCATAAAGAGTCAATTCCCGCTTTCTCTGCAGCTTGAGCGAATTGAACACTTCCTTCTGGAGTGCCGAAATTTAAGATGTTCGCGAATGCAATACCAACTTTCATTTATTTCCTTTCTTAGCTAGTACATCTTGCCTAGAAATTATCTTAGATGCGAGTTGGGTAACAATGGTCTAGAATTTGATTCAGGAGCGGGAAGAGAGTTTCTATATTCCCGAGGATTCAATGGCCATAGCTGAACAGGTAAGTAAAGGTTCCAAGACGGAGATCCCAAAGATTATTAGTGTTGACGATCACCTCGTCGAACCTTCACATCTCTGGCAAACATGGCTCCCGAATAAATTTAAAGAAAAAGGACCAAGGGTTGAACGCCGTCGTTTAGGTGAAATGCTTTGGGTGGGTGGCTCGAAGATGTACGAGTACGAGCTAGATACTCCAGATGCTCCTTGGTGTGATATTTGGTTCTATGAAGACCTGGTGTATCCAAATAAAAGGCACGTGGCGGCAGTTGGTTTTGCACGTGAAGAAATGACGATGTCACCCATTACTTACGATGAAATGAGACCGGGTTGTTATGAACCCAAGGCTCGTGTTGAAGATATGCTCTCCAATCATGTTGAGGCATCACTTTCTTTTCCAACCATGCCACGTTTTTGTGGTCAAACTTTTACTGAAGCTAAAGATCGTGAACTTGCTTTAGCTTGTGTCAAGGCATACAACGATTTCATGGTCGAAGAATGGTGCGGTGATTCTAATGGCGCTCTTATACCTCTGATAATCATTCCTCTTTGGGATGCCGACTTAGCCGCTGAAGAAGTCCGAAGAAATGCTGAGCGCGGATGCAGAGCGGTTTGTTTTTCAGAAATACCACCGAATCTAGGTTTGCCATCGATACATACTGGATATTGGGATCCTTTTTTTCAAGCATGTCAAGATACCGAAACAGTTGTTTGTATGCATATTGGTTCGTCTTCAAAGATGCCAGCTGCTTCCCCTGATGCCCCTCCGGCAGTTGCAGCATCTTTGAGTTTCAACAATGCAATAGCTTCTTTGAGCGATTTTTTATTTTCTGGCGTTCTTGTAAGATTTCCAACATTGACCTTGGCGTACAGCGAAGGTCAGATTGGGTGGCTTCCATACATTTTAGAAAGAGTGGATGATGTGTGGAAAGAACACAGGGCATGGGGCGGTGTTGCAGATATTGTGCCAGAACCACCATCAACTTATTATTATCGTCAGGTTTTTGGTTGTTTCTTTCGCGATAAGCATGGACTCAATTCATTGAATGAAGTGGGAGTGGATAACATCACCTTTGAAACAGATTATCCACATACCGATACCACTTGGCCAAATACCAAAGAAGTTGCTCAAGACATGATGGGTCACTTACCTAAAGATGTTGTTTGGAAGATTGTTAGGGGTAATGCTGCGCGAATGTTGGGAATAAAAATCGAGAATCCGCCTAAATCTGCTTAATGGCTAGTTTTTGCGTCATTTTTTTCTAAAATCCTATTATGAACCGATTATCTGAAATTCTTCTTGAAGAAGATTGTGCTGAAGGTTTGTGGTCGTCTGTTGAATCAGGGGAAATGGACGAAATTATTCCTGAATTGTCACGACTGGAAATGGAACAAGACCCCATACATAAACACAAAGATGTTTTGGCACACACCATCGCTGTTGTTAACAAAACAAAACCTGACATAATCGTTCGTTTGGCGGCTCTTTTCCATGACATCGGAAAACCTGATACGAGGTCCTTTTCACATGGTGGAGTCACCTTCAGACATCATGAAGAAGTTGGAGCACGAATTGCACGTAAAAGACTTAAAGCTCTCGATTTTCCAGAAGAGACAGTTCAACAAGTAAGTGAACTGGTAAGACTTTCAGGAAGATTTAAGGGCTACGTAGATGGTTGGTCAGATTCAGCTGTGCGTAGATATGCAAGAGATGCGGGCCCTTTGTTAGGGAAGTTGAATCATTTAATTCGCTGTGATTGCACTACTCGCAATCGCGCAAAAGAAGAGGGTATTCAAGCAGCAATGGATGATTTAGAAATACGAATCAAAGATCTAGCTGAAGAAGAGAGAGTCAAATCTGAGCGTCCTGGTTTGGACGGTGAGGAAATAATGAAACATCTGAGTCTGAGTCCAGGTAGGGAAGTGGGTCAAGCTTTGAAGTTTCTTTTGGCGGTGAAGCGAGAAGAAGGCGACCTTGAGAAAGAAGAACTGAAAGAACGTTTGAATAGTTGGTGGTCGCAAAGAAGTCAGTAACCAGTCTTATTTTATGTCTGATGAGATTACGTCATTAATGATCCATTCAGCTATTTCTAAGAGTCCTTGTTCTGTCAGATGAACTCCGTCATCACGTATTTGTCTTTCTCTACTACTTCCAATTTCACCAATAAATTTCTTATAGGGGGCAATAGTTGCATAATCGAGGTCCAAAACTGCTTCGGTAACCAGCGCATTTAGAGCGTCTATGCGATCAGGATGATTTTGTGGTTTTATTTCTCGACGAAGATGCGCTCCTTCCAGCCAGTACACGTTCGCGCCTGTCGAACCCAGAGTTTCAGTACCAATTCGATATTCTGACGAGATGTAATTGTCGTAAGCATCGGTTCCAACCCAAACCCATTCCTTACCCAGAGATGGAACCAGTCGATCGGTGACATCCCAGGGAGTTATGTGCCCAATCACCACGTCGGGTTTAAAAATTTCAACTGCAGTAGGCCATGAAACCACATCCCTGTCAAACATCAAATGCGAAGGTACGGGTTCATTCCAAGCGGAACACAGTTCCCCTACAGGACCTTCTATTCCTTCCGGTATCCTTTTCTGTCCGTAACGTCCTACGACGCACCCAAGATGAGCTTCATTCATGACTACGATTTCACCTTGGTTTTCCAGTGACCAGCCACAAAGAGCTTCAGCAATTTGTACAGACACTGAGTCACCAATAACCAGAATTCGTGTTCTCTCATCGCTGGGCGGTGGGAGTAGTCCTTGTTTGACACAGACACCTCCAGCTGCAGAGAAGTCTTCGCTAGCATCAGCCGGTCTTGTATTGACCCAAAGCAGACCGAAAAGGATTGCTACGATTCCTATAGAAGCTGCGACGGTTCCTGTTAGAGCTGTTGTTGGTCGGTTAGTTAAAGGGAAACGGCGATTTTGGAACGGACGTTCTATCAGATGAAAGCTTACAGAAGCTAAAACTCCTGTAATTAACAAGTGGCATAGAAGAAGGGGAACTCCTTTGATTTCATCCACTCCAGGTAGTAAGCGAGAAAGTCGGTTTCCTGTCAAGAGCATATATACAGGCCAGTGGTATAGATAAAGGCCGTAACTTATGCGTCCAAGGTATCTAAGAGGAGTAGATTCCATAAAACGATGCAAAGGGCTCCATTCAGCTGAAACTGTCAAACCATAAATGATCAGTGCGCTCATGGCAGCTATAAGTAGAAATCCGCCACGTTCAAACATCCATTCATTTTCTTGAGAAACAAAAAGCACTGCCCACAGATGAAATGCTGTAGCTGGATATGCGATCAAAGCAACTAATTTTTTTGACAATTCGGACTTTGGTGGCCCTATCTTTCTCGTTACTAGAGCCAAGACAATTCCAACAAAAAGAGCTTGAGCTCTGGTGTCCGTACCAAAATAGACACGCGATGGATCTGTTCCGGGTTCATAGAGTATTGCCATCCAGCAAGCGGAAGCTAAAGCTCCAGCGACAGCGAACCATAAGAGCAATTTTTCACTCTTTTTTAAAATTCCTAAACCAACAATAATAAAAAGGGGAGCGAAAACATAGAACTGTTCTTCAATTGAAAATGACCAGATGTGCTTTAAAGGCGATGGAGTCCTGTAGTGCTCGAAGTAAGAAATATCTGCGGCTATTTCATGCCAGTTTGCGCTGTACGTAAGTGCCGAAACGATTGCTCCGGTCCAACGACTTACTTGATCTGCATGTCCGAAAAAAATTAGATAAGCAGTTAGACCTCCGAGTGCTACGAGTAAAGCAGGAAGGAGTCTTCTGGCACGTCTTCCCGCGTATCCTTTCAGATCTATTTTGCCTGTCAGATCCCATTCTTTTAGAGCGATGGTGACAATAAGAAAACTTGATAAAACGAAAAACAAGTCAAGAGACAGAATCCCTCCTGGAACAATTGAAGGCCCACCAGGCACATTTTCAGGTCGCGCGTGATACAGAAGAGGCCCCAGAATCACCCAAAGACCACGAGCGCCGTCAAGACCAGGCATGTGTCTGATTTTTGGTCTTGACGAATCCGACATTTTGCTAGATGTCCCAAACTTTTGAGGGAATCATCAGACTTTCAGTTAGTAGCGTCATTTAGCAGTCAGCTGGGATTGTATTTGTAACAGTATGGGTTCCCGAGCGTAGGACAACACCCGATAAAGCTCCTGTGGGTTGTCCATCGTTTATAGTAAGAACCCCATTCACAAAAACTTTTTCAATCCCTCTAGCTCCTGCATAAAGACGGGGGCTTTCTCCTGGCAGGTCATTTAATATTTTCAGTTTTTGTGAATTGATTTGATCAGGATTGAAGATAACTAAATCAGCACAAAAGTCTTTTTCGATTCTACCACGGTTGACTAAACCAAAAAATTTGGCTGGGACATCAGTCATGTGTTCTATCGCTTTTTCAACAGGTGCGAGTTTTCTCCCGCTAAGGCAGTCTTGGATCCATTCTGTTGGATAAGAAGCGCCTGCCATTCGATCGAGGTGAGCTCCAGCGTCAGAACCACCAATCATTACTTCTTCGTGTTCCCAAACGGTTTGCCGCATCAGCCAACTTGCAGGATCATCATCGGTAGGTCCAGGCCATAGAACTGTTTTAAGATCATCGGCTAAAACGATGTCGAGAAGAGTATAGAAATCGCGAGCGCCACGCTCTCTAGCAATATCAGAAACCAGTCTTCCGTCAAGTCCCTTATTTTCTTCAGAAAAAGTTTCCCCTATCCGATACCTCCCCCAACCTGTAAGTCTTGAAAAAACTCCCGCTTCTGGAGAGGCAGCATTTTCTTCAAGCAGTTTTCTTACAGAAAGATCAGTTAATTTATGTTTTTTCTCATCTATTGGCAGAGTCATTATCTCTTCCCAACCTGGAAGCTTGTAAAGAGCGCAGTATGAATGAAAATGCATTGTCATCCCAACTAGAATAGGCATGGTCAGGGCTACCGCTCTGCCTCCTCTCTCAGCTACACGCTCGCATGCATTTATTTGATTTCTATAGTCGTCTGGGCGAGCAGAATCTACAGTTAGAACATTCCAATTGAGAGGACGCTTAGCTCGCAACGACATTTGGGTCATGAGTTCAACTTCTTCATCAGAGAAACCATTCAGACAACCGTCTGCTACCCATTCAAGAGTCGTTCCTGGATGGTTCTTACAAACTTCTGCTAAAGCTAAAACTTCTTCAACAGATGCAACTCTTGAAGGGACAGGTAAACCATCACCATCTGTATGAGTGAAAGAACGGCTAGTAGAAAAACCTAGACCACCAGCTTCGAGAGCATCTCCAAGAAGTTTCTGCATTTTTTCAATCTCATCTTCAGTAGCTTCACGTTTTACAGCGTCTTCTTTCATAACGGTTCTTCGAAGAGCACAATGTCCTACCATCGCTGCGACATTAATTCCCACGTTTCCGTCTAAACGTCCCAGATAATCTTCGAAAGAGTTCCATTTCCAGTCAACACCTAAACGAAGTGCTTCAGCAGACATGCCTTCGACTTGAACGAGCATTGCTCCAAGATATTCAGCATCAGAAACATCAGATATCGGAGCAATTGAAAAACCACAATTTCCCATTACAACACTTGTAACCCCATGAAGATTAGAAGGTGAGGCGTAAGGGTCCCAGAAAAGCTGAGCGTCGTAATGGGTATGAGGATCAATAAAACCTGGACAAACGATCATGTTTTTTGCACTAACAACTTCTGTTGCTTCACTTTTATCAAAGCTGCCAATATCAGAAATCTTTCCCGCAGTTATAGCTATATCAGTCTGTATTCCAGGTGATCCAGTCCCATCAATTACAGTGCCATCTTTAATTATTAAATCAAACATAAGAGAAGGTTACTTCCGAGATCAATCAGTCGCATTTTGTGAATAGATATATCTTTCAAAACCCCATTAGCAAAATTTACTTTTGTAGGTTAAATATCTATATATGAGTAAACGCGTAGATGATTTATTAGAGAAATTAACCCTTGAAGAGAAAGCTGCTTTGATGTCTGGCAAAGGAGCATGGGACGTGCTTCCTGTAGAACGTCTTGAAATACCTTCTCTTAAAGTAACGGATGGACCTGCCGGCGCCCGAGGAGCAGGTCTTTTAGGCTCAGGTACACCGGCTTTGTGCATCCCGTGCGGTTCAGCTCTAGGTGCTACCTGGAACAAGCAGATAATCAATGACTTGGGAAAAGCCTTAGCTCGTGAAACTCGTGCAAGAGGTTCTCACGTACTTTTAGCCCCAACTGTCAACATCCACCGAACGCCACTCGGGGGGCGAAATTTCGAGTGTTACTCGGAAGATCCTTTTCTTGCTTCGAGAATTGCTGTTGAATTCGTAAAAGGTGTTCAGTCTGGTGGAGTAGGAACGACAACTAAACACTTTGTCGCTAACGATTCTGAATTTGAAAGAAACACAATAGATTCTGTTGTGCCAGAACGAGCCTTACGAGAAATCTATCTGGTCCCATTCGAAGCTGTGGTAAAGGAAGCGCAAGCCTGGGGAATAATGGCTGCATATAATCGTTTGGATGGTGTTTATGCATGTGAAAATGAAAAAATTCTCACCAAAATTCTGCGCGAAGAATGGGGTTTCGACGGTGTAGTTGTCAGCGACTGGTTCGCTACACGATCGACTGCAAATTCTGTTAACGCTGGACTTGATTTGGAAATGCCGGGTCCTGTTGAGCACTACGGAGAAAAAATCGTCGAGTTGGTCAACAGCGGAGAAATCAACGAGGAGACAGTAAATTCCTCGGTTCGTAGATTACTTCTTCTACTTGAAAGAACAGGGGCTTTTGAAGACCCGCTTCAAATTCCTGAAAGAGAACTTGAAAATCCTGACGATCGAATTCTGGTTCGACAAGCCGCTGCTGAATCAATGGTCTTGCTGAAGAATGATGGCTTACTGCCTTTAAATACAGAAAAATTAAAGAGCATTGCTCTAATAGGACCAAACGCAGCAACAGCGATGATAATGGGCGGCGGCTCAGCCCAACTTGTACCTCAATATGTGGTGTCCCCACTGGAGGCTTTTAAAAATAGATTCGAACATTGTGAAATCGTTTATGAACCCGGAACAGTTTCAGACAGAACTAGTAGACCTGTAGCGCGAAGAGTTTTGACGAGAGCAAACGGTGAACAAGGTTTTTCGATTGAATATTTTAACGGTCTCAACTGTGAGGGTTCCCCAGTCTCAGTAGCTTCGAAACCCGATGGTCGGTTACTTCATTTCGAGACCGTAGAAGGCATTGACAGTATCTCTGATTTCAGTTTTCGAGCTAAAGCACAGCTGACACCTGATCAAGACGGCATTCATACTTTGACTCTGATACAAGCAGGAAGAGCAAAAGTGATAGTCAACGGTGAAACACTTATTGATGGCATAAGTGATCCTCTTCCTTCAGGAGAAGCTTTTTTTGGTTTTGGAAGCGAAGAGGCATCTGTGCCTCTAATGCTTAATTGCGAAGAAACCGTTGAGTTGGTTGTTGAATATTCGAGCGAAGGAAGTATTTTTTTATGTGGAGTTCAAGTTGGGTTAAGACCACCTGAAAACGAAGACATTTTAGAAAGAGCTATAGCAGTTGCAAAAGAAGCCGATGTTGTTGTGATGGTTGTTGGCACTGATGAAGAGTGGGAAACAGAAGGACGCGACAGGGAAACAATGGACCTTCCGGGCAACCAAGCGGAATTGATTCGTCAAGTAACAGCTTGTAATTCTAAAACTCTGGTGGTCGTGAATTCAGGTTCGCCAATAACGATGGACTGGGTTGACGAAGCAAACGCAGTTCTCGTTAGCTGGTTTGGGGGACAAGGAATGTCAGAAGCTCTAGTAGACGTTGTACTTGGTGACTCTGAACCCGGTGGAAGACTCCCAACAACTTTCCCAAAACGTTTAGAAGACACACCGGCATTTACCAGTTATCCAGGTGAAAACAGTCAAGTGCTTTATGCAGAAGGAGTTTTTGTCGGGTATAGATGGTATGACACACGTGAGATCGAAGTCGCATACCCATTTGGTCACGGATTGAGCTACACCACTTTCGATTGGGGAGAGCCAGAATTAAAAAAGATGCCTTCTAGCCAAGAATTACTTGCTGGTGAGACTGTCGAATTAACAATTTCTGTTACTAACACCGGTAACCGAGCAGGAACCGAAGTCGTTCAGTGCTACATCGAACACATTTCGCCAGTGCTAGCAAGACCAAAAAAAGAACTTAAAGGTTTTGAAAAAATTTATTTACAACCAGGTGAAACCAAAGAAGTCGAAATTAACTTAGGAAACCGGGCTTTCGCTTACTGGGATCCTGCCGATCCGGATTGGCCTGAACGCTCAAAACGTGTTCCGGTAGCAGCCGGAGGTAGAAAATCTGGTCCAGGACATCGAAATATGCCAGGCTGGTATACCGATTCAGGCTTATATAAGGCTCATTTGGGTGTTTCTTCGAGAAACTTAAAAGCTGAAATTACTTTAAAAATCAATGAAAATTAACAAAAGTTGTCAAAATAGCTTTCTAAAAGTTTCAGATTTGTGACAAATTCTCCCCCCATTGCTTAAAAGGGTCGCTTTGTCTTACACTTCTTTATCTGTATGTTTTTTAACATTCATTTTTGTTTACTAATGGAGGAGATTTCTTTTATGGAAACGCTTATTAGGCGTCGGAGCTGGCGGATTGTTTCTGCTGTTTTGGCGCTTGGATTGATTGCCGGGGCCTGCGGGTCTGACGGTGATGATGGTGCGAGTAGTTCGGCTAGCAGTTCTGCTG
>Ga0315318_10000568_pt1 | contig 15187 bp, 15 predicted proteins | sample M1200m3416metaG_FD_203703 | JGI IMG/M metagenome (GOLD analysis project Ga0315318, IMG submission 203703) | Ammonia-oxidizing marine archaeal communities from Monterey Bay, California, United States - M1 200m 3416 | ecosystem: Environmental > Aquatic > Marine > Coastal | place: USA: California... | reverse complement strand
TCGACTTTGCTGATGCGATGAGGAGCTTCTCTGAGGTGATGAACGACAGCGATGTCTACTTCACCATCAAGAGCATGGATTTCAAGTTCCGCATCAAGAGCCGCTCGGTGAAGAGCAGCGGCAAGGGAACCTCAACGCTTGATTCGGTTCAGCCTTCAAAGGTGGAGATCGAGGCGGAAGCCGCCAGCAATGCCCAGGTCAAGCTGCCGAACCAGTTCAGGACTTCGGCGGCGAGCATCTTTACCTGTACGGCATCTCTCTCCGGCAGCAGGTCGGAGGGCAAGGCGAATATCCCGCTCGAGCTGCAGGTCAAGCAGGACAAGCTGAAGGAATACAAGTAGGTGAACAATGTTAGGCAATAGTGAAGAATCCCGCAGCGAGCCACAACAGATCGTCATCCTGACCCTTGCGATGACGGCTGCCGGCTTTCTCCTGCTCTACCTGATGCTGCAGTATTACCTGATTCCTAATCTCAAGAGCCAGGTTGGTCAGGAGCGGGCTCTATACAAGAAACTCGTCAAGGAGCTCGATTCCGAGGAGATGAAGCAGCTGCGGCACCAGGCCAGGCTGCAGGATGAGAATGATCAGCTGCAGTCTCTCGGTGAAATCGTCGTCGACAAGATTGCCATCTACGGGCTTGAGCTCAGCAAGCAGACCCCCAAGCGTCCACGGGATATCGGCACCAATCTCGTCGAGGAGGGCCAGAACATTCAGCTGCTGAGCGCCCCGCTGGACAAGATCCTTCGTTTCGCAGCTGCGGTGCAGGAGGCCAAGAACTCCGTGCGTATCGAAAGCTTCGAGGTTCGAAGGGCCTCCCGGTCCCGAACCAGGGAGGCTGAGAATGCGTGGCTCGCCGAGCTGGACCTTGTTGACTACAGGGCGAAGGAATAGGCGTCCGCCTCAGGTCATCTTGATGAAGTTTCGCAGCTTGTTGGAGACCGCGGTTCTCGCCCTCTGCAGGGAGTCGGCGACGGCCTGCTGGCTGATACCGAGTCGGCTTGAGATGGCCTTCTGGGAGAGGACGCTCCTGTAGTAGAGGTTGACGACCTCTTGCTGCCGCTGAGTAAGGATCTCGACATTGTCGAGCAGGGCCTGCGTCATCAGCTTTCCCTGGTAGATACGAAGGAGGTCTTCGTAGTCAACCCGGCCCTGCTCCATGGAGGGCAGGTGCGGCTCTACGTAGTCGCAGATCTGGTTACAGGTTCGTCTCAGTGGGCAGAGGTTACAGAGCATATCATTCGGAGATTACAGGTCAGCAACTGACAGGTCGCGGCCGCATGTTGCCGGCCACTGTCCTGACAAGGCTAACACACCCCTCCGTGGCCTGTCAAAGATGGCCGGGATGGGCTCGATAAGACCTACGCGCCCCTGTTTTCTCCTCCGGGGCCTCGCTGGAAGATCTGTAATCGAATTGGGTTTAAAATGAGCTCTCCAGCTTTTTTTCGTCAGGGCCGCGTTCTGTCGTCGATTCAGTCTGTTCTTCTCGCGGCTCTTCTTTCTCGGGTTGGCGACCTGGCTCCCAGGGGTCTTTATTTCCGGGAACGAGACAGGTTATCGTTTCCGGATTCGGCCGGTCACGGCGAGGCAGGGGGAGGCTCTGTGGTTCGCTCCCGGCCATTTTTCCGCGCTATCCGCCCTCTTACGGGGTCCGGGTAGAAAACAGCCGCCCAGGTGGTAATATCGAGTTAGGTTTTGAATGTCGAAGCCGAGCAGCCGGCAGCGAGCCGGGCTGCGTGCGGGCTATTGAATCAAGGAGCCTTCGTATTCCCGATGATGTTCATCAAAGCGATCTCTGAGTTCAGCAAGGCGATTCCGGCGATCCTCATCGCGGCCAGCCTGGCGGCGGCGCCCGGGCGCGCAGAGGCCCAGGAGCTGAGGCTGGTCCCGGCAGGCGATGCTTTCGACTGCATGGATTTCTCCATCGATGTGGTGCTGGTCAACGCCGGCGAGCCTGTCTTTGGTTTCCAGGTGTCGCTTTCGTTTCCCGCCGCCTCCTTCGAGCCCGTTTCGTTCGAGGGGGCCGCTTCCGACTGGTCGGTACGCAGCAGCGGAAGCTTTCCGTTTGCCGCAGCCTCGCCGTGCGAGCCGTGGGCGGATGGAGAGGGAGTTGACAGAATCCTCATAGCCTCGACGGTCTATCCCGACCCCGGCCTGGCGGTCAGGGGGGTAGCCGATGAGATTGAGGGCGCGGAGCTCGTTCTTGGGAGAATTGTATTCAGACCCCGAGGCGGAGCCGCAGGCGGCGTCATCTCGGCCTCGGCAAGCGATTGCCCGGGCAGCCCCGTCGAGTTTTCCACCGCGTTCTTTAACGCCGATGGGCGGACGCGCAGCGTGAATACCGAGCCCCTGGTGGTTTCCATCAGGGATGGCAAAGTCGAGGGGCTCTCCTGCGTTGTGCAGGGAGAGGCGGGAGTCGAGCTCAGCTGGGAGGCTCCGGAATTTCTCGAGAGTGTACGAATCGTGAGAGATGGAGAGGTCGTCGGTTCAGCCGCCGCCGCGAGCGGCCGCTACCAGGATGATCCCGCCCCCGGCATTCATCGGTATGAAGTGATAGGGGTGCTTTCGGATGGGCGAGAGAGCTGCGCGGCTATCTGCATGGCGGAGATCCCGTTCAAGGTTGAGGATGTTCCCTTCATTCGCGGAGATGCCGACGGCAGCCTCCGAGTGAATCTTACCGACGGTATTCAGATCCTCCGTTATCTCTATCAGTCGGGTGAGCTGGACTGCCTGGATGCAGCCGATGTCAATGACTCCGGCCAGGTCGAGATCGCGGATGCGATCTATCTGCTCAATTTTGTTTTCCAGAGCGGAGAGGCTATCCCGGCGCCTCATCCTGCCGCAGGCGTCGATCCGACACCGGATGCGATCGGCTGCGGACCCGCGGCCTGAGAAGGCCCCAGGGGGCCTCCCCTGGCTTCTCATGCGGTTTCCCAGCCAGGCAGGGAATCCACTCCACCTCGGGCGGTCTAAGGGCCGAAAAAGTCCCGTGAGCTCTGCATCAGCCAGTCGGCCCCATTGCAGGCCGTCTTCGGCTGCCGTACTTTTTTCACACGGCGGAATTCACACGATTGGGGGATTTGCCGCCCAGGGCACTATATGTGGTTCAAAAAGTGTTCACGCACGACATGTTGTGGTGTTGGTTTTTTTTTTTTGGGCCCTTGTGATGTGGATAGATGTGTGGAATAGTGGGGGCTATTCCCAGACTCACCCAGATGGTGGAAGGGAGTTGCCAGGTGATCCCAGAGGGTTCGGCGGCAGCAAAATTCCAGTTCAGGGTGGCCAGTCCGGGGATTTGTATTTTTCTGAAATGGAGCGAGCGAGAAATGCGAACGCGGAACGGCAGCAGCTCAGCGTTATTCAGGGCCTACCCGGAAGGTCTCGAGCGGTTGCGTACCCGTCTTCGTTTTCACGTGAACTCCGCCGAAGGGAAATACGTAAGAGGAGTTGAGCCATTTACTGCCAGCTTTTGTCTCGAGGAACTCGGCGAAAGCCGTGGAGATGAGAGCTGTGCAGGTGGCCGCCCCCGGACGTCTAGGAGTTTACGGCCGGGGTCGGTTTTTTCCCGCGTGGAGATACTTCGCGGGGATTGGCTGAAGCGTTCCTTGGAAAAGAAGAGAAGAAGAGAAGGGCCTGTTCATGAGGATCCCGAGCGCACGGTGCTTGCACCGTGGCTGCTCGGTGTCTGAATCCAGGCATTAAGCGTGCTCTTACCGGGAAGAGCACCTTTTTTTGAGATTTAAGGATGCGGCAGGAAAACAACCTGCAATCCAGGCTTTTATCAAAGGTGCATTCACAATGCTCCAGGGAGAGTATCCCCTTACTCTTGACAGCAAGAACCGAGTGGTTCTACCGGCCTCGCTGCGCCGGGAGCTGCCCGAGGGCGAGCTCTCCACCATGGTATTGACCACCGGGCGCCGGGCGCAGTGGCTGCAGCTGTGGACGAAAGGTGCCTGGGAGGAGAGAGTCGATCAGATCTGGGAGAAGTATGATTCCGATGATGAGGAAGCCGAGAACTTCATCCGCGATGTCATGGCTTCGGCTAAATCGGTGGAGCTCGACAAGCAGCACCGATTTGTTCTGCCGGATGACAAGAAGAAGCAGATCGGAGCCCGGAAAGAGGTCGTTTTCATCGGCATGAGAGACAAGATCGAGATCTGGGCCGGCGAGGCCTACGATGTCTACCGTGCTTCCCGCGAGGGGAAGCAGGAACCTCCGAGATCGAGAGGCCCTTGAATGGGACTGATGGCCTGAGATTTTTGCGAAGAAGGGAAGGGGAGAGAAGTGGTAGTCAGCAGAGAAAACTGGGACGGAGAGGTGGGCTTGGTCGCGAGGCTGCGGGCGCAGTTGGAGGCGGGGACAGATGGGAAGAACGGGCAAGCAGGCCGGTTGGGAGCGATTCGTCGTATGGGCGGATTGTCCGGACAGGAGTCCGGCGGACTGAACCGGCCGAGTCGCGACATAGAATCTATGGAGAGCCGGCTTCAACGCCTCCTGGAGCTCTACCCGGAGCTCGAGGGTACGAGCCTCAGCGAATATGTCGAGGCCCTGAGTAAGAAGTCGACCTCCGAGGTGAAGTAATGCAGGACTCCCTTCACGCGGGAGTATTCGCCATTGAATCGTGTGAATGCCGAGCCGGAACATCTTCCGGTCATGCTGGAGGAGACCCTGCGGTGCCTTGCGCCGCGGCCTGGCGAGACGATGCTCGATGGAACGCTGGGCCTGGGTGGGCATGCGGCGGAGATCCTCAGCCGACTCTCTCCCGGAGGCGAATTGATCGGTCTCGACCGGGATCCGGAGGCGCTCACGCTGGCCGCGAAGAGGCTGGATGGGGTGGGCGGCAACTATCGCCTTCTTCATGGAACCTTCGATCGGGTTGGCGAGCTGCTGAAGGAGCTGGAGCTCTCTTCGGATGGGGCCTTCGATGGCCTGCTGCTCGACCTGGGAGTCTCTTCGATGCAGCTCGATCGGGCCGAACGAGGTTTCAGCTTTCGAAACGATGGTCCGCTGGATATGCGGATGGATCCTGGGGAGAAAGAGTCGGCGGCGTCCTGGCTTGCCCAGGTTCCCGTCGAGGAGCTCGCCAGGGTCATCCGGCGATATGGGGAGGAACCCCAGGCGGGGAAGATCGCCCGTGCGATCGATCGCGGCCGGCGAGAGCGGCCGATCACGACCACCGCGGAGCTCGCCAGCCTGATCGAGGAGCTGGTGCCGCGGCGCGGAAAGAAGATTCATCCGGCTACGAAGACCTTCCAGGCTATCCGGATCATCGTGAACCGGGAGCTCGATTGCCTGCGGGACGCACTCGAGAAGCTGGACAGGTACATGAAGCCCGGCGGCCGGGTGGTGGTGCTCAGCTATCACTCCCTGGAGGACAGGATCGTCAAGACGGTCTTCAGGGATCGTGTCCGGGAGGGATTCTTTATCTCCCATCCGGACGGATTACAGCGGCCGACGCAGACGGAGGTCCAGTCGAACCGCCGCTCGAGAAGCGCTCGCCTGCGTGCGGTCGTTCGGGCCGGGGAAGCCCGGAGTTCAACATGAGCGGAAGGTCTTAAGAGGAGATCATCATCCATGCCATTATCAACAGGCGCCGCGATTCTTTCGGTCTGCCTCTTCGTGATCGGCCTGATCTCCGTTCAGTGGGAGGTTCAGAACATCCGCACCGGGGTGCGGGTGCGTGAGCTGCTCAGAGATGAAGAGGTGAAGGTCGAGAATCTTCGGAAGCTGCAGATGGAATACAACACCCAGATCTCGCCTGACAACCTGGAGCGGGAGTTGCCGGATGTTTTTCGTACCCCTGACGGATTCCCGGACGACGGCCGGTCAGCCCAGTCGGGAAGTTCCGGCGGCCAGTGAGGAGTTTAATTGAGCAGGAGATCGACCCCATGAAGAGCCAGCCTTCGCAGTTGAGCTCGAACCAGCCCCCTCCGGGACCGCACCTCCGGCCGCGGGCGCTGTGGTTCTTCTCCATCTCCGTGACCATCGTGTTCCTGCTGCTTGGAGTTCGCCTGTTTTACATCCAGATTCTCGCGCATGATCAGCACCTGTCCCGGGCGAGGAGCGGCACCGGGAGAACGGACAGCATCCCGGCCTACCCCGGCGATCTGCGAACCAGCGATGGGGTGATCGTTGCCCGCTCGGAGACGGCCTTCAGCCTTGGCCTTGATCTGAGGCCCCTCTCCGAAGAGCAGATCCCGTCGGTGGTTGCCGCCGCCAGCGATGCTCTCGGATATTCTTACGGCAGGCGTCGTGAGCGCGTCGGCGATGTGCACAGGAGAAAGGCGAAGCGGCAGATCTACGCGAACCTCGCGCGCCGGGTAGATGGCGAGGGGCGCGACAAGGTGAGGGAATCGCTCTCCGGCCAGCTGGAACCACGGCTCCTGAAAAAGGCCCTGGTCGTCGATCGGATGACGCGGCGGAACTATCCCAAGGACGAATTTCTCTGCCATGTGATCGGCGTAGCCTCTCATGATGGGACCGGGCAGGAAGGGCTCGAGCTTTCGCTGTCGCCCTGGCTCGGGCCGAGATCCGGAAGGCGCCGGGTGATTACCGATGCGAGGGAACAGTTCCGTATCTATTCGCCTGAGACGGTCGAGGTGGCGCCGGTGAATGGCTATGACATCTACCTGACGATCAACAGCAAGGCGCAGGGTATCCTGGAAGAGGAGCTCCAGCGCGGCATCAGCAAGCACAAGGCGGAGGCCGGCCTCGGGGTGCTGATGAATTGCAAGACCGGGTCCATCCTGGCGATGGCATCCTGGCCGGTCTTCAATCCGAACGATTTTCATCGTTACCCTCCCGAGGTGCTTGCTGAACGAAGGAAGAACCGGGTCATCGAAAACGCCTATGTGATCGGCAGTGTCATCAAGCCGTTCATCGCGGCCTCGGCTGTCGAGGCCGGGGTGGTGCGCTGGGACGAGAAGATCTGGGGAGGCGGCCGCTTTCACCGGATCGGTGGACGCCGCCTCGAAGATGTCAGCAACCATGGCCCGATCTCCGTCGAGCAGGCCGTGGTCTATTCCTCCAACATCGGTATGGGGGAGATCGGCATGAAGCTTGGCAGGGACCGCTTGATCGCGGCGCTTGCGCGCTTCGGGTTCTGCAGGCAGACCGGTATTCGGCTGCCTGGCGAGGCGAAGGGAAAGCACACCCCGGCAGATAAATGGAACGAGATCTACTCGACGACCTCGGTTTCGATGGGCTACGAGGTGATGATCACCCCTATCCAGCTGGTCACGGCCTTTGCCTCGTTGGTCAACGGCGGCTACCTGGTGAAGCCGCGCCTGGTCGACAAGTACGTTCGCGCCGGAGAGGTTATCAGGAATCCTCCACAGCTCGTCGGTCATACGGTTACGGAGGAGGCCTCCGGGCGCATGCGGTCGATCCTGCACAAGATCGTCGAGGAGGGTACTGGCCGTTACCTGAAAATGAAGGAATTCAAATTTGGCGGCAAGACCGGGACGGCCGACATGAATCCTCTCAATACCAAGGAAGATTACCTCGCGTCCTTCGAGGCGTTTGCGCCGCTTGATGACCCCGAGGTCGTCATCCTGGTGATGATCGAAAAGCCCCGCTCTGGAAAGATCTACGGAGGGAGCGTGGCGGGACCGGTCGTGGCGCGGGTTCTGCGGCGTTATTTCAGCATCCCGGCGAAGCCGGAATTCGAGCGATTGAAGTTTAAAGGTTGGTAGCGCGGGCCCTGGTGGGATTCCGCGGCAATAAAAGAAGGAAGAGCAATGCTGCTGGGTGAACTCTGTAATGGCTGGATAAGCGTCCCCGCCGAATACGGCGAACTCGAGATAGTCCAGGTCGAGTGCGATTCACGCGAGGCGACCGCCGGGAGCCTCTTTATCGCGGTTCCCGGTGAGACCACAGATGGCCTTCTCTACGCTGCCGAGGCGGTAAAGAGGGGCGCGGCGGCGGTGATCGCTCCGCAAGGCGCCGCCGGGGAGACCGACCTCGGAGTTCCCATCCTGGAGGTGGAGGATGTGCGCGACATCATGGGGAAAATAGCCGATCGTTTTTACGGCCACCCGTCGAAGAAGCTCGAGATTGTCGGTGTGACCGGCACCAAGGGCAAGACGACAACGGTCTGGCTGCTCGACCAGCTGTTCTCGGCTACCGGCTCTCTAACGGGCTTTTGCAGCACCGTCGAGAACAGGATTGGAGAGGATTCCTACCCCGCCAAGAACACGACGGCGGGTTGCCTCGACCTTCACCGCTTTCTTGCCGAGGTGGTCGAACGCGGAGGCGAGCGCGCCGTCATCGAGGTCTCCTCGCACGCCCTCGAACAGCGGCGCACGGCCTCGATTCATTTCGATTGCGCGGTGTTCACCAACCTGGCGCCCGAGCACCTCGACTACCACGAGGATATGGACAGCTACCTCAACGCCAAGATGAAGCTCTTTACCGGCCTCGACAGCCATGCCTGCGCGGTGCTTCCACGCGCCCAGGAGGCATCCCAGAAGCTCGCCGCCAATACGCGGGCCGAGATCTCCTGGTACGGCTGTGGAGCCGAGGATGGAGTCACCGATTTGCGCGTCTTGGACGAGGGGATCGAGTTCACCTGGCGTGACTGCAAGGTCAGGGCCGGGTTCTGGGGCGATCACAACCTGGAGAACCTGCTGGCGGTACTTCACGCGGGGGAATGCATGGGCTTACGGCCATCTGAGATGGCTGCGGTGGTTTCCGAGGCCCGGCTGCCGCCGGGCAGGCTCGAACAGGTTAACCATCCGGGTTCCTTCAAGGTGGTCGTTGACTACGCCCATACCGACGGTGCTCTCGAGGCCGTGCTGGCGGCTCTTCGACCAGTGACGCCCGGGCGTCTGATAACCATCTTTGGTTGCGGGGGAGATCGGGACACCACCAAGAGGCCAAGGATGGGGAAGGTTGCTGAGAGCGGCTCAGACAGGATCATCCTGACCTCGGACAACCCCCGGAGCGAGTCTCCGGAGAAGATCCTTTCCGAGATCATGACAGGCATTGAGCAGCCTGAGGAGGTGACCCGCGAGGAGGACCGCCGCGCGGCGATCGGGCTCGGTATCCGCATGGCCCGCGAGGGCGACACGGTGTTGATTGCCGGCAAGGGTCACGAGGACTACCAGGAGTTCAGCAACCGGGAGAGAATCCATTTCGACGACCGCGAGGTAGCCGAGGAATTCCTGAAAGAGGTTTGTTACGCATGAGGCCCCTGCCCCTCTCGAAGATCATCGCGGCGGTTGGCGGAAGCCTGGATGCGGCGGGTCCTGAAGATCCGATCGTAACAGGCATCTCCACCGACAGCAGGAAGGTTGAGCCCGGAGAGCTTTTCATACCGCTGAGTGGTGATCGTTTCGATGGGCATGAGTTCATCAAGGGAGCTTTTGAGCGGGGAGCGCTCGCGAGCCTGGCAAGCCGCGATGTCCCTCTCGAGCCTGGCCGCCGTCTCGTGCGGGTTGCAGATACGCTGGCCGCCCTCGAGGCGCTCGCACTCTACCAGCGCCAGGAGCTCGACTTCGAGGTGACCGCGATCACCGGCAGCGTGGGAAAAACGACCACCAAGGAATTTCTCAGGGACATCCTGGGCTCGGAGTGGGCAGTGGCGGCGGCTCCAAAAAGTTTCAACAATCGCCTGGGGGTCTCCCTGACACTGCTCGAGGCTGACGAAGAAACCCGCCACCTGGTGGTTGAGATGGGCACCTCGGGCAAGGGTGAGCTTTCCTATCTATCGAACAGGGTAAGGCCCGAGCGGATTCTCATCACCACCGTGACCGAGGCCCACATCAAGGGGCTCGGCGATCTGGCCGGGGTGATCGAGGCTAAGGCCGAGATCCTGGAGGGCCTTGCTCCGGGAGGGCAGGTTTACCTGAACCCGACGACGCCGGGCTTTGGAGAATTCTGCTCTCGCCTCGAGCGGACGCCGAGGACCTTCGGCGCCCCCGATGCCGATTTTCCGCTGGAGCTGAACCTGGCCGCTGGGGCGGCCGACGCGGCCCAGACCTTCAGGGTCTGCGGCGAGGAGTACGCGTTCGAGCTGCCCGGCGAGCACAATGTCATCAATGCCAGCGGAGCTATCGCTGTAGCTCTCGATCTCGGACTCAGCCCCGAAGCGATTCGGAGAGGGCTCGCGCTCTGCCGTCTTCCCCCGGGCCGTCTCAACGTAGAGGTCGTCTCGGAGGTGCTCTTTGTCGATGATTCCTACAACGCCAATCCGTGCTCGATGGAGGCGGCCTTTGACACCTTCGAGGAGCTCTGCGGAAGGACCTCCGGGGGCAGGAATATCGCGGTGCTCGGTGAGATGTGCGAGCTCGGGGAGAGGTCGAGAGATTTTCACGAGAAGGTTGGCCGCCTGCTGGCCGGGAAGCCGATGGATCTGCTGGTCACCGTGGGAGGCTCGAGCCTCCACCTGGGGGAGGCCTTCGCCGGCGAGCGCGAGAGGCTCGGACACAAGACCCAGGCGGCAACGAGGCACTTCGAGGAGCTGTCCCCTGCACGGGAATATCTCAGCGAAGAGCTCAGGCCGGGAGACAGGGTTCTCTTCAAGGCCTCGAATTCGGTTGGGCTGGGGAAGTGCGCCGAGCAATTGAGAGAAACGGTGAGCAACACCGAATGGGAGCTACCGCTTGTTTGAATACCTCCAGCAATTGATCGACAGTCCGGCACTGACCTCGCTGACGCAGAAGGTGGGCTACCGCGCCTTGCTTGCCGGGTTCACGGCCTTCGCCTTCTCGATACTCGTGGGCCGCTGGTTTATCTCCTGGGTCTGCGGCAGGAGGCTGCTGGAGCAGACGGCCAAGGGAGACTCGGAGCTCCTGGATGATCTGCATGGTCACAAGTCGAATACTCCAACGATGGGTGGAGTTATTTTCCTCACGGCAGCCGCGGCGGCTACGCTGATCTGGGCCGAGCTCGACAGCCGGCCCGTCCTCATGCTGCTTGCCTACACCGCGGCCTTTGGAGCGATCGGTCTTGCGGACGACCTGATCAAGCTGGGCCCGGGAAAAAGAAAAGGCCTCAGGGGAAAGACCAAGCTCTTTTTCCAGCTGCTGCTGGGGCTGTCAGCCGGCTGTATCCTGTATTGGGATCCGCTGGCGGTTTCTCTGTACGGCGTCGAGGATCCAGCCACGGCCCTGAGCCTTCCATTCTTCAAGGATGCAACGTTTTCGCTCGGCCTCCTCTACATCCCCCTGGTGGCTGTCGTCATGGCAGGCTCCTCCAACGCTGTCAACGTGACGGATGGTCTCGATGGCCTGGCGGCTGGAATCAGCGTACTCACCGGAGCGGTCTTTGTCGTTGTCGCCCTTCTTGCCGGCAGTGAACAGGCCAGCGGCTTCTTCCAGGTCCCCTATGTGGAGGGTGGAGCCGAGGCCGCTGTATTTACCGCCGCCCTGGTGGGCGGCTGCCTGGGGTTCCTCTGGTTCAACTGCCATCCGGCGAAGATCTTCATGGGTGATGTCGGCTCGCTCAGTCTTGGCGGCGCCCTGGGGCTTGTCGCCGTACTCTGCAAGCAGGAGCTGCTCATGGTGCTCGTCGGTGGAGTCCTTGTTGCCGAGACCGTCTCGGTGCTCCTCCAGGTGACCTTTTTCAAACTTACCGGCAGAAGGATCCTCAGGTGCGCGCCCCTGCATCATCATTTTGAATTCAAGGGATGGAGCGAAAACAGGATCACCCTGAGCTTCTGGATGGCCTCGGCCCTCCTGGCCCTGGTATCGGTTGCGAGTCTCAGATCATGAAAATCGGAATACTAAAACAGTCCATCAATCCCAAGGAGACGCTGTTGTCGGCTGTCTTCCTGCTGCTGGCTCTCAGCGCGGTCATGGTCTTCAGCGCCAGCGCCTTTCACTACTTGATCGTCGAGGACAGCACCTTCTTCCTCAAACGTCAGCTGATGTGGATCGGTATCTCGGCTGCGATCTGCTACTTCACCTACATGAGTGACTACCGTATCCTGCAGAAGCACTACCGGCTGGGCCTGGTGCTGACCGCTGTGGCGCTGGCGCTGGTCCTTATTCCCGGCCTGGGTATCCGGGTGAACCAGTCGAGCAGATGGCTGCCGTTGGGAGGGGGGCTTCGTTTCCAGCCGTCGGAGATCGCCAAGATAACGGTCCTGGTCTTCATCGCCGGGTACATCTGCAACGATCCGCGCCGCACCACGAATTTTTTCAAGGGCTTCATGCCGGCGGCGCTGGGAGTTGGCGCGATCTGGGGATTGACCCTGGTTGAACCGGACCTGGGCACATCGACCTTCATCCTGGGGTTGGGAATCATCCTGATGATCATCGGCGGGATGCGCTGGCGTTACTTTCTCGCTCCTGCGGCCGGATTCACTCCGTTTCTCGTTCTCTTCGCCTACCTGAGGTGGGACATGATCGTCCACCGCTTCCAGGGGCTGTTCAACCCGGAGGGGCTTCACCAGCTTCGCCATTCACTCAGGGCCCTTGGATCCGGTGGAGTCTCGGGGATGGGGATCGGCGCCGGCATGCAGAAGCTGCGCTATCTTCCCGAGGCCCACACGGATTTCGTTTTCGCCGTCATCGGAGAAGAGCTCGGGCTGGTCGGAACTCTTGGAGTCATCTCTCTTTTCCTGGTGGTGTTATGGTCGGGAGTGACGATCGCCCGCAGGGCGAAAGATTCTTTTGGCTACCTGCTGGCCGCGGGAATCATTCTCTCGCTGGGAATGCAGGCCGCGTTCAATATCGCCGTCGTGACCGGAAGCGCCCCGACCAAGGGGATCCCGCTTCCGCTGGTGACCTTCGGCGGGACGGGGCTCTGTGTGACCATGGCCCAGATAGGCCTCTTGCTGTCGATCTATAGAATTTCTCAGACCCCCGGCCCGGCGTATTTTTCCGGGGTCAACCAGGCAGAGCTCGCGGGAGCCGATATTACGCAGCGAACGGACGGGGGGAAGGACGTGCAGCTATGACCAATACCGCTGTGTTGACAGGGGAGAGGACCGGGACGCGGTTGTCTTCTCTGAAGGAGATGAAGGCGCTCGCCTTCTTCGGCGGAGGAACCGGGGGACATCTCTTCCCGGGTCTCGCTGTCGCCGAGAGGACACGCGAGCGATTTCCTGATTGCGACATCGTATTTTTCCGTACCCGCAGGGAGGTGGAGGAGAAGGTCTTCTCCAACAGCGGCTTCAGAACCGAGCTTCTCGATATCTCTCCGCCTTCAGGCGGCGCTCGCGCCATCGTGAAATACTCTCTTCAGTCGCTGCGGGCGATCTCGGCCATTCGCAAGGCTCTGGCGCGAAAGTATGACGCGGCCATCGGGCTGGGAGGCTACGCCTCCCTTCCCGGAATCGTCGCGGCAAGGCACGTCGGCTTGCCGGTGGTCCTGCTCGAACAGAACCAGGTTCCCGGCAAGGTGAATCGCCTGGCGGCTCCTTTTGTCGATCTCGTCACCTGCCCGAGTCCGGAGGTCGTCGATCTTTTTCGCGGAAGGCGGGAGGTCACCGGCAACCCGGTGCGCGGCACGGTGGTCAGGGCCGCCGGTCGTCGCAGAAGACTTTTTGCCGCGGGAGCCTTCAGCACGCGCAAACGTAAGGTTTTCGTGGTTGGCGGCAGCCAGGGAGCTCATGGCATCAACCAGGCGGTCATCGGCGCGCTGAAAGGACTTGCCGAATATCGTGAGAAAATACATTGGATACATGTAGCCGGAGATGCCGATAAAAAAGAGGTAGAGAAGGCCTATCTTGAACAAGGCTGGGAAGCCGAGGTCGAGAACTACCTGAGGGATCTGCCGCATCTGCTGTCTCACGGCGACCTGGTGATTACCAGGGCGGGCGGGACAATCGTTGCTGAGCTGGCTGTCCTGGGTGTTCCGGCGGTATTCGTTCCCTATCCGCATCATAAGGACCAGCATCAGATGAAGAATGCTGAGGCTCTGGAGCGGGCGGGGGGCGCCATTATGGTGCCTGAAGAAGATCTTGGAGCCGAAACTTTGCGAACGATATTTGAGGATATTCTCTTTGAACCCGGAAGGCTGCTCGCGATGGAAGATCGCGCCCTCACCCTGGGAAGGCCTGATGCAGCCGATGCCGTACTGGACCTCATCCTGGAGCTCAAGGAAAAATGTCAGTAGGATTCCGCCTGCTTCTTATAGTTCTGATTGGTTTCTGCACCCTCTGCGTTTACCAATTGCGAGAGGGCGAGTTGGCCGTCTGGCTGCGCAATTCCCCGGCGCCGCGGGTCCAGAGCCTTCCAGGCGAGGCTCCGCTGGAGGGCCTTGTGGGTAACGACACCATCATCGAAACGACCATTAAGGCGACCTCGATCGGCCGGCGCCCGCGCGTGACCAGGAGGTCGACTCCCCGCTGGGACCGCCCCTCGATCGAGGCGGGCGAACCGGCTGTCGACATTCGTAGAAGCTCGGCTAATACGCCATCTGTGCTTGAGGGTGCCGTGAGCGTGGAGTCGCAGGCTCCCGCGACCGGGGGGAGAGCGGGTTCTCTCAACCTGGTCAATCCAGGCCGCTCCGTGACTCCGTTAATCGAACGTCAGCTTCCGGTGCCGCAGCCGGTCGAGACACCCGCCGCGGTCGAGACACCGGCCGAGCCTATGCCCGAGCCTGAGGTTGTCAAGCCTGAGCCGCCGAAGGTGAGTTACACGATTCATACCGTGAAGGATGGTGACAAGCTCTGGAACCTGGCCGAGAAGTATCTTGGCGGCGGCCATCGGTATAAGAAGATTATCGAGCTGAACAAGAAAGAGCTCGGTGACAATCCCGAGAGGCTTCGCGTGGGGATGAAGCTCAGGATTCTTCCGAAAAAGTAATCCCGCAGCCGCTCTCTTCACTGTCGCTACAGTGCCGTTCCAGGGTGCCGCAGGTGGCTGTTAAGGCTCCATCAATGAGACCCAGGGGGCATCCTCGCACCACATTATGTTGTGGTGTCGAATTGTTATAGCTCAAGATAAGACAACGTCTTACCGATAAAGGTCAATAGGGGGGAAAACTCTGGTTACTCCGATTGGCATCTGCTTAATTAGGGTAGGTGTCGGTGCTGATCCAGGGCTATTTGACCGGGATGGCGCGGCCTGAAAGAAGTTGTAAGAGAAGATCTGAAGAGAAGATCTGAAGAGAAAAGAGACGCCCCAGGTGGGTGGATTCCGTCCGCCCCGGGCCGTCGTTACACGATGCAGAAACCGGGTAAGGTCCATCTCGTGGGGATGCTCGGCACTGGCGTACGCGGCCTGGTGTCCATCCTGAG
>Ga0315318_10000566_pt1 | contig 15202 bp, 15 predicted proteins | sample M1200m3416metaG_FD_203703 | JGI IMG/M metagenome (GOLD analysis project Ga0315318, IMG submission 203703) | Ammonia-oxidizing marine archaeal communities from Monterey Bay, California, United States - M1 200m 3416 | ecosystem: Environmental > Aquatic > Marine > Coastal | place: USA: California... | reverse complement strand
GAATACCCGGAATGCGCCCGGAAAACGGGCTGTTGGCCAAGGCGGCGGTGAGGTCGAGTTCAGCGGCCTTAGCCGCGGTTTCGCCAGGGAACCAGTGGTCGGCCTGGCCGAGGAGATTGTAGCGCATTTTGCCCCAATCGACCATGTTGAGCGACTTGGTGTAAGTCCAAAGCCGGATGATTTCGAGCACGTTGATCGAACCGGGGACGTCGAGATATTCAGGAACATTTTCGTGCCAGCGATCGCACCAGTCCCGGCCAAGCGCACTTGCCATCTCTTCGCGGAGCCGGGCCTCGATCGGCGCGACCGCTTCGGCGATGCGATCGTACTGCTCAAGCGCGGCAATGTGCTCGTCGAAGTCGCTTGGCTTAGCCGCACCGCAACTTAGCGTATGCACCTGCGGACGGTTTAGGCAGTACAACGCGTTGAACTGCATCGGCGAAAGCGGCTGACAAAGCTCTACCAGCTTTGGTGGAGGCGCGTAAAGTTTGCCCCCCTTGTCGTTGGGACTGATGATGAACACACCCATGTCGCGCCGGGCGGCTGCCTCGATGCATGACCAATTCAAGTCATTGACAAAGTACCAGTGCAGGTTAACGTATTCGAATGCATCGCTCTCGATCGCTTGCTGGATAATTTGAGCCGGCGCGTGCGACGAAAAACCGATGTGGCGTACCCGACCCTCGTCGATGAGTTTGTGAACCGCCTCCACGCAGCCGCCCTTGCGCAGCGACCAGTCGAGGAACTGGGCATTGTTGACGCCGTGCAGCGACAGCAGGTCAACGTGATTGAGTTGCAGGTGGCGCATCGATTTGTCGAAGGTATCGAGGAACTCCTTCTGCGTCGCAAACGGCGCAATCTTGGTCTGAACGATTATGCCATCGCGCGGCAACCTGGACAACACGAAGCCAAGCTGCATCTCGGACGAGCCGTAGCCGCGCGCGGTCTCGATGTGATTGACGCCCAACTCGAGCGCGCGGTGGATGATCGCCTCGATGTTGGCCTGCCCCTCAGCCGGCACCTCGCTGGGATCGATGTCATCCCACTTGTGCTGGTAGCGCATCCCCCCACAGGAAAAAACCGGAATCTGAAGCTCCGTCTTGCCGAACCGCCGATATTTCACGTTGCGGAAGTCTTGGGGTTCAGGAGAAATGATTCAAGAAGAACCATTTGCAGCCAGTCGCTTGGCCAAGCGGGCGAGCGCAGGCCTACTCGCCGGGTGTCTCGAACCGTACCACGGTCTCATCTGGACGGGCCAGGCCAAGCTGTTCGCGCGCCAGGCGCTCGACGGTCTTGGGATCGGTCTTGAGGGAATCTATCTCGAGTCGAAGCTGGCGGCTGGCGGTTTCCTCCTCCTGGATTTCCCTATCCAACTCGACGATCTGCTGGCGCATCACCTCGTTTTGGCGCATGAGCGGGAAGTAAAGAATCGCCACCCAGACCAAGGCGGCAACAGCCAATAAGGAGGCTACCACACGGGTCATCCGGTCCCAGATACTGGTGCTGACGTTCATCTCCTTGGTGGGCGAAAACACCCAAGCACGAACTCAAAGTGAGCAGGCTAGCCACAACCGAAGCCGGGCATCAACAAAAAAATCAAGAAACGCGACCTCCCCGGTGCGGATCAAATCTCCACGTTCTTGAAGAGTGACTCGGTGTTGAGCTTGACCGAACTGTCCTCCTGATCGATGGGATTCAACGCTTTTTTCAGATACTCCACAGCATCGGCCACACGTTGGACGCTCTTGGGCAGAGCCGCGCCGGCGGCATTGGGATGGCCGCCACCCTGCAATTGCTTAGCCACCGGCAACGCCTCTCCGTCCGAACTTCGCAAGCTCACCATGAACTGGTTGCCGCCGATGCGATTGAGCGTCAGCAACACCCGGTGGGACGAGGCAGACTCATTCAGCAGGCGGTGCAAGATCACGTTCGAGTTACCCACCACCGTCTTGACAAGGCCGACCATCGGGGAAATGTCCTGAATGTTTTGCCGGCTCCAGTTCAGGCCCATTGGATCCTCCACTTCGCGCTTGGCCCGCATCACCTCCAGCAGCGGATGATCCAGTAGTTTTTCCGGATCCCCGTTCACCAGCGAGTACATGTTCCAGAATCCGTACGCCTTCACCAGCGTGCCGTGATCGTTGGCCAGCTCAAAGTCTGGGTCATCCTGCAGGAACAGATCGCCCACGTTCGCAAGGTGCACCAACCGGTCGAGCGTCTCCGACTCGAGACCGTGTTCCCTGCACAACTCGTAGGCTAACAGACAGGCACTCTTGCCCAAATCATGCACCAACCGCGCCTTGGTTGGCTTCGCCGCAGTGATGTGATGATCCACCACCACCCAGTTGATGCGATCCATCCGCTCCTCGAACGCGAGGTCACTCACCCATGCGGAGCTTTCACGCAGACAGCGGCTGTGCCATGCGTGAGTTTGGTAACCCAACAGTCGCACCTCATTCCCGTACAACGTGGCGGAAAGTTTCTGGAGCAGCATGCCCGAGAGCAAACCGTCCAGGTCGCCGTCGTGCGTGATGATGATTTCGGGTTTAGGAAGCAGGCCCATAAAGCGGCCGAAAGGCTACAACAACTTTTGACACAACCAAGGCCAAAGTCGCAAAGAAGTGGATCGAAAAAACGGCTCACTCGGAGTGGTACCAGTGGAGGAACTCGAACCCTCTCGTAAAAGAAGTGGATATTGAAACCCGCCCAATTAAGGCAAGTTTCAAGGCGTTTTAATTGTCGCCCTACTCATCTAAAGGTAGATCTACCAGAACTTCTCGGCCAAACTATTACCTGTTAATACGCGGGAAACCTGGTGGGAGAATCATTGGGGTATTTGGCGGAGAAGGATGACTCCCTCCCTTTGGCCCGGGAAACGGCCTGCTCTGATCATACGGTTTAATATGATTACATCCTGAAAAAACCAACACGACACAAAGCAACACGACTACTCGAAAAATAAGTTTAATGATAAGAAAATTGTCATCACGATGAACACAATTTCAAGGCGTTTTAAGTGTTGCCGCCGTGCTTGATAAGGGGATCGGCGGTTTTGATTTGCTCTTGTTGTTCATGAATTGTCTGGAAAGATTCTGTCTAGCGTTAAACTTTTGATTCAACGCACATCGAACAGCCCAAAATATATCCGCCATCCACCCTGCGTTGCAGCTAGGGATATCTGTCCCTTTTTTTCCTTGCCATTGTCGTAACCGCGATACCAGCGGACATGTCCGTCCTCAAACAGGAAGTTGCCACCTTCAAAAATACCGTCCGAACCAGCATGACTGCCATAGGGCACATTGCCAGAAGCAAACCAAGAGTTGCCGACACTTTGCAAATTGTCCATAAAGATCGGCCCATTGCTATATGTGCTATCCATCTTTTCCCTTAACACCCAATTCACCACATTTGGGAAATCACGGTTGATCCGGTAATTGTTGTTTCCTCGGGCTACTGTCAGGTCATTACTGAATATGGTTTTGTAGCCGATCAACCCACCACTTACAGCGGCTTGAAAATTATTGCCGTGCACAAAGCGATGGAATTTATCCGTGGGACAAAAAAGAAGATTCTCCCTTCGTTTATGAGAATCTTTGTTGAGTTTTAACAGGTATCGGGGGAAGAAGTTTTTTAACATTGATCCTGAAACCCATTCAAAATCTGCGCTATCCTTGATGTGATCTTTCCCCATGTTCGGAAAGTAACCGTCATTATCAAGCGCATACATCCGAATGGCGACACCCCACTGGTGCATATTACTGGCACACATACTGTTCTCCGCCTTTTTCTTCGCTTTTGAAAGCGCAGGCAACAGCAGGCTAGCCAGTATGGCAATAATGGCAATTACCACTAAAAGTTCGATGAGGGTGAAAGCTCGTCTTGATTCCGTTTTCATTTCTCTTGAGCTTTTAATTGGTGGAGTGTGTTGTTTTAATTTCCTTACCCTGTGGACAAACGATACAGAACACAACCAAGCCAACCCATCAACACCAGATAGAACAGGCTCCACCCGCGAGCCAAGGGAAACTGCTTCGCTATCCAAGGGAATGTTTTGACGTACCAGTTCATCCCTTTTGTTGTCCACGCGAAACCACAGCAAAAAATGGAATCCAACATCAACACACCCCAGAGGATTGTTTCAAAATTTAGCTTCATGCCGGAATCTATTGGGTCTACGACAATTATTCAAGCCGTTTGAACTGTTGCCGCAGCAACAACCCTTCGCCGTTCAAGTGGTGGAGTGGTTTGATTTAGTTGCCACCTAAGTCTTTTGTCTTAGCTGATTGCGTCACTGCGTCAAACAAAAGAAAATTCTTACACGGAGTCACTGGATCTTGCCCAGAATCTTCCGCGCCTCGACCACTCCGCCGCTGCTGATCGGGCGGTTGTCGCCCATTACGAAAAACTGCCCCTCGGCCAGTAATAGTGGCCGAAGTCTCGCGTGAATGCGGCCGTGGCCGTAATTCTCGTACACATTTCCATTGACGGTCATTTGGCCGCGACGGATACCGATGCGCTCACCGGGTAGCCCGATGATGCGCTTGAGGTAGAAAGGGCTTTCGCCCTCGTTGCCCAGTACCACGACATCCCCTCGCTGAGGTGCCCGGCCAATGTACTCGAGCGTGTGCATCCAGAGAGACTGCCCGTTTTCGTACGTGGGATGCATGCTCTTTCCATCCACGAGGATGCGCCTGTACCGTGGGTTGCCGCCTGGGAAGAAGTGCAACTTACCAACCGAGGCCACCGTCAGCAATACGAGTAGTCGAAACAGTGTCCAGCGCACGTTTCTGCCAATCAAAAGCCGACGCCAAAGAGGCACGGAGCGCCTAGCCACGGACCCAGCAGCGGTCGTTTCGACGAGTGACTCGTGATCCACGCCGCCACTCTTCCCGCAGTGCACCGGCTTGGCAAGCACCGTCAAAAAAGATAAGCCCAAACAACACAGGCTGTTTTTTGGGATGGTAACCCGGGGGGCGTTACATCAACCGCACCTCGGCCCAAAGAAGAAAAAGCGAACACCCGGGCGGTCGCCCGACGCAACAAGAACCCGCAGTCTTCTAATCTTTCATTTGATTAATACTTGTAGCTTCCAATCCCATTTTCTGAAGTCTGTTTGACGCATCGGCTAGATTGGATGCGGAAATTTCACCGCGCTCCGTTGCGCCTGTTGTCGGATTGGTAGCTTCATACTCAAATTTAAGCAAATTGAGTGTATCTGGTTCTGTGTTTTTTGTGGGAATATGTAAATCGTCTTTGTTTCTAACTGATTTCACAGCGCGTTTGGCTAACTGATCGAGAACTGCTCGTGATTCCCCAGCGGCTCGTGATTCTCCAGCGGCTCGTGATTCCCCAGCGGCTCGTGATTCCCCAGCGGCTCGTGATTCCCCAGCGGCTCGTGATTCCCCAGCGGCTCGTGATTCCCCAGCGGCCCGAGCGGCCCGAGCGGCCCGAGCGGCCCGAGCGGCCAGTTGGGTCGCTCTTAATGAATCAGCAACATTTTCCCCGGTGCTTATATTGGTTGGTTCGAGGGGAAGATCAATAGTGATAGCTGAGCCTGGAATTGTTAAAAACTTTTTGCAAACAGGGCAATCGATTCCCGAACCAGATAGAATATCATCGGTTTCTAAATTTTGGCCACAATGCGGACAGTCAAAATTAATGTCTGCCATAGTCTGTAAAACGGTTGCTAGATGAGTAGATTGTGAACTGCCAGGCGGGAATTGACCAGCTCAAAATCACGGACTAATCTCCACGTATCGATCTCAAAGTCTAATGTAAACGTTGTGAATTGTTGCGTGAAAAAGCAATTTCAATTCACTAAAAGTTCTATAACAAAAAATAAGGAAGAAATATGGTAGAGACATGCAGGAAAGTATCGAGAGCAAATTGGTTCAGCAATTTCATTCTGTTAATCATCGCTCTGGCGGCAGTGGTGGTGGGTATGCAGACTTACAAGGCGTTTGAACTGAAACACCGGATCATTTTGGATGCGTTGGATTTCATCGTCCTCGGGATTTTTGTCCTGGAAGCCGTCATCAAGATCGTCGCTGAGGGGAAAAGGCCGCTGAATTATTTCAAGAACTCATGGAACGTCTTCGACTTTTCCATTGTAGTTGTTTGCTTGTTGCCGATTGAGGCCAACAACTTTGTGGCTGTTCTGCGCCTGGCTCGCGTGCTGCGTGTGCTGAAGCTCGTTTCAGCCATTCCTAGGTTGCAGATCTTGGTGGGTGCAGTACTTAAGAGCATTCCATCCATCGGTTATGTGTTTATTTTGGCGCTGCTTCATTTCTATATTTACGGTTGCATGGCCACGTTCCTATACAGCGACAATGACCCTGTTCATTTTCGGAACCTGCAGACATCCATGTTGTCGCTGTTCCGGGCAGTGACATTGGAGGATTGGACGGACTTGATGTACATCAACATGTACGGAAGCGCCCAGTATGGCTACGATGTGTCAACCTATGTAGCGTTGGAACATATTGGGATCAGTCGTACTGCGATCACCTCCAGCGCATCCCCGATCGGGGCGGCATTCTTTTTTGTCAGTTTCGTTGTGACTGGGGCAATGATTGTTCTGAACCTTTTTGTAGGTGTGATGCTCAACGGGATGGAGGAGGCGCGGAAGGAGCAGGAAACGCAAACTTGGTTGGATAAAAGGAAGGGAGAGCAGATCAATTTTAAGGAGGAGTTTGCCCAACTCGAGCATCATCTTCAGAAATTCACCGCTGAGATCAGTCAAAGGTTGACTGTGCTGGACAAACTTACAGAGAAAAAAATCAGAATGGATTAGCGCAATCCAAGGTATTCAAATTCTCGCCTTTATCCAATTCAGCTTGTAAACTAACTTATGCTTCAGAATTTGATTGCTGTGTTGGAACTTCGGCAATTGGTTAAACAGGTTCCCCTATAGCTAGAGAAGTTTATTTCTTTGATTTCCCACACCCCCCAACAGCACAGCTGCGATTGTTGTTAGAACCAGGTGTTTCATAGAGTCACCCGCAACGACCACCATCACAGCATGACTCGGTAACCGTATGGCACTTGGGACATTCCATGTGGGCACGGACAAATATCGGTGCCTCGGTGGTTCCGCAGTACTTACAACGCGGCGGTTCAGCTTTCTCGGGGTCCTGCTTCTCCGACATCGAAACCCAATGAAAAGCCAATGCCAATTCAACGTCAAGCGGTTCCGGGCAGATCGCAGGGATATATCCAAAAACGGGTGAAGTTAAATTCGAACTAACAAAATCCTTACCCAACAGTAAATGGCGTAATGTACATATATTACTTAACATCTATAACCTATGTAATCTGGTTTCCGCTGCTTGCTGTTATAATTATGTTCAACTGGATAATTGAAAAGCGGGGTGTTTCATTTACCTACTGCGTTCAGGTAAAGCGGGCCGGTATAGTTAATCAGTCTTGTTCTTTGTGGGTGTGTTCTTCCGTTCATAGAAAAACCGCTCCGTCACTTTTTGATATCCGTTGGATTCGTAAAGCTTTTGCGCTCCTTTGTTTGACACTGTTGTCTCAATCAAAATCCCTTTGGCCTGGGTCTCTTCACCAAATGCTTGAATCTCACTAAGCAGCTTTGTCCCTATTCCCATCCCACGAACAGACTCAGACACGAATAAATCATTTAATATCCAGATTCTTTTGGCTGAAACCGAAGAAAAGCTCGGATAGAGTTGAGCAAACCCGGCACAACGTTCATCCGGGGTATACGCACAGAAGATAACAGACTCCGAATTAGTTAAACGGCCCCCGAGAAACTCTTGTGCCAACGATAAATCACTACTCTGCTCGAAAAACACTCTGTAGGCATCGAACAGCTTCGCGATTTCCTCAATATCATCGGCAGTAGCCCGGCGAATCGTTACTTTCATTTCTTCGTTCCTATGTAAACAATCATAAGTTTGGCTATGTGTAAGCGGGAAAGCTACTCTCAAGATTCTGCTGCACAACTAAAAACTATCCGCTTTTCATCGTGCTCGATCACCGCTGATTTGCATTGACGATTTATTCAAAGTTGCTAGGAACTTGTTAGGACTTTTATGAAGAAGAAATTACTAACAGTAATCATTACGAGCATATTCTTTGGGGGTTCGGCATTGGGTGCAAAGAACAAGGTCTTGAATATCGGGACGCGTCCAGAAAGTGTAACAAAGGGGTTTGACGGTAAATACTATATAACCGTCATGAACTCGCCTGACACTGAAGGGGACGGCGTGATTAAAGTCCTTAATGGCGATAAGTCGAGCGTATTCGCTATGGGCATGGATGAACCAAAGGGCATTGCGTTCACTGGTAAATATCTTGTCACTGCCGACCAGACCAAGGTTTTGAAAATTGACCGCAAGGGGAAGGTGTCGACCTTAGTCGATAAAAATAGTTTTACGCGTAACGTAAGTTTCCTCAACGATGTCGAGGTATCATCGGATCGTAAAAGTATCTTCGTCACTGATATGGGTGCCATTAGCATGATGTTCGATCCAGACAAGGATCGCACGCTTTGGCCCTTGGACAGCAAAGAAGCGAAAGTTTTAACAGCGGAGGGTTGTGTTTATAAGATTACGCTCGACGGCAAAATTACCGATGCAGTTGCCCCGGGAAACAACGCACTCCCGGGGCCGAATGGTGTCGGGCTGGGTGGTAAGAATGGGTTGCTTTTATGTGATTTTTTTACCGGCAATATTCTGCGTAAAACTGCAAAAGGTCAGTTAAAGGTTATTGCAAAGGGACTCCGAGGCGCCGACGCTATCAATACTGGCGGCAAGGGCGTCATTTATGTTTCGAGTTGGACGCAAGGAAAAGTTTGGAAACTAACTGAAAACGGAAAAAAGAGTGAAACTGTTCTAGAAGACCTAATGTCTGCTGCCGATTTTTTTGTCGATCTCAAGGCCAAGAAGTTGATCGTGCCAGACATGCTAGCAGGTACGCTGATATTTGTTGACATCCAGTAGGTAAGACTGCGTGTTTAATAACACGCCGAAATTTAAATCACTTTAGCACCAATCAATTCCCTTCAGCTTTCGACTCTTCACCCTTCTTACCTGAATCTTTGCTGTTTGCTTTAGTGATCCAACGCAGCCCTTCAATGATATGTTGGTGACCGAACTTGGTGTTTAAAGATTTCACCTCATGCCCTAGTTCAGTATAAAAAAAACGTCCGCCTTCGAATTCCCGAATCCAGCTGACCGGATGATCTATACCCATAGGCTTCCCCCCACGGGTTTTAAAAGCATCACGAACAGGATCGTAAGACTTTTCATCGACCCGTAGCAGGACTCTTACACCGGACAGACCAGTGACCGACTTGTCGTGGTTAGTCCAGTCGGCGGTGTAATCAAATGTGGGGCCAAAGCCTTTTACTGCTGGATGATTTTTATTTTTCGCATCAACGATCAGCTTAGCTTTCACAAATTCCGAGTCGCTATTGAATCCGCACCCAACCAGTTCCGTCCACCATGGCCAAGTGTTGTGGTGTACTGCAGCGGCATGTAACCCCATGATTCCTCCACCTCCGTGATACCATTCTTTCAACTGCTTTTGCTGTTTTTCATTGAGCGTTTTACCGATATCGGTGGTACTGCTGAAAATAATCGCTTGGTAGTTATTCAGGCGACTAAAATCTTCCGGCGATTCTGTGACGTCCATTTGGATATTATGCTTGGCCCCGAGTCGAACGAGAAACCCGTTAAGCTCCGGCAAGGCCGGATGGCGATACCAGGCTGTTTTTGAGAAAATTAAGACACGCTGAAGTTTCGATTTTTTTGATTTGTGTTTATCATCTTCTCCATCGTGTCCGACGAGCTCACACGTGGTTGAGCCAAGTAGTAATAAACCAGTCAGGAACGTTCCTGTAATTGGAGATACGGAAATCATGTAAGAACACCATGCAGTTTTGGGCGAACCTTGCAAGCCTAATGAACAAACCCCTTAACTCTAATTATTGTGATTAGTATGTGTTTTATTTCCCTTCATCTGTTAATTCTTTAGCTCTCTTTCAAGATTCGTTTAATCCCTTCAACACCGTCCCCTTTATTGTTAAAAATAGCTCTGAGCTTTTCTGTTCCATCTACGATTCGAGGAGCAGGGCGACTACAATAGCTGTTGGCATCCATGGCCCATACGTTGTTCTTTTGCACAGCCTGCAGCCCTCTGAATTTAGGGTCAGCAACGAGTTTATTCGCGAACTTAACATTTTGTTCTAAATCATGGCCGCAAGCAATTGAGATAATAATATCAGGATCTTTTTCTTGAATCTCTTTTAAGGTACAGCGTCCAGAATCAAGCCCGATTGTCCCCATAATATCCACCCCGCCAGCAACTTCAATCATCTCTGGAACCCAGTGACCACCAAAATAGAAGGGGTTTGGCCACTCAAGCATTAATACTGCAGGCTTCAGCATGGATTGTGTTTGCTGCAGTTGATTCCAATGCTGTTGTAATTTTTGAGTGAACTGATTGGCTCCGTTCTGAGTTTCAGTCGCGTCGGCAACCTGATGAATATCGTTTAAAATACCAAAAAAGTTTTTTCCAGATAAAGATAATATTTGAACATTTGCTGCAACTAAATCAGGGAGGAACAACATAGTTTCTCTTACGGTGCCAACATTAACGGCACAGACATCACAAATACCCTGAGTAATAATAAGGTCTGGTTTTATCTTACTTAGTAAGTCGCCATTAATTTGATAAAGAGCATCGCCATTGCGAACAGCTTTTACGACACAAGCATCAATCTGATTAGTTGATAAGTTGTCAGGAATAATACTGCTAGTAATTCTTGGCAAAGACACCACATCATTTGGAAAATCACATTCATGACTGACTGCAACCAGGGATTTTCTCAAACCGATAGAACAGACAATTTCTGTTGCACTCGGAAGTAAAGTAACAATTTTCATAAGTAATCTTTTATAAAGAATTTAAGCTCAGTGCAGCGAACTTAAAAACGCATACTTATCTTGTTTAACTTGCGCCATACAAAACCACCAAAAGTACGCCTGCAATTGCTGTGATTAGTAATGTTCCATGTCGTTCGCTTTGTTGACGAACTGACTTTAGCTAGTGAAAACAAAGGGAAGATTAAAGTGGTACCAGTGGAGGGACTCGAACCCACACTCTCGTGAAAGAAGCGGATTTTGAATCCGCCGCGTCTACCAATTCCGCCACACTGGCATTTCTAGAAAATACTCCGAAAAGCTGTCAGAAACCTAATGATACCAGTGAGATACGCAAGCTTAATATCGGTCGGAAAAGAATCCCGGACAAAAAACTGGTACCCCGGGTAGGACTTGAACCTACAACCAATTGATTAAGAGTCAACTGCTCTACCATTGAGCTACCGAGGCACTCCGGTCGCCGACATCGACGCGTCGAGAGCGGCGTTTTGTAGTCAGGGAACAGTCGACGCGCAAGTTTTTTGTTGAACGACCCCAATAGGAATTGGTTTGGACGACAGGGAGCCGATGCCCATACTTCGCCGCCTCGTGAGCTGCGTTTCAGGACAATCCAGCCCGGCGGAAAAACAGTGGCGAACATGGGCGAATCGCTACTGGTTCCTGACGATGCTGGTGCTGATGATCCCGGCAGGGCTTTGGTTGCCTGAAGGCGGCCGGGCCATCAAGGAAACCGGCTGGTTGACGCCAGTGCTGGTGGGTGTGATGATGATGGTGTCCGGCTTCACGCTGGACACCAGCAAACTGCACCGACAGGCAGCCAACGTTGGCGCGATCACACTGGTGCTCTTCTCGACCTACTGCCTTGCGCCCGCGGTGGCATACGGGCTGGCGCTGTGGCTGCAACCGGCTGGTAACACGCATTTCCTGACCGCGGTGATGATCATGGCCGCGCAGGCGGGCAGCCTGGCCTCGGCATTGGCGTTGACCGTGCTCTCGCGGGGCAACCAGGAGCTGGCGCTCATCTTCACACTGCTGTCAAGTTCGCTAACCGTGGTACTGACGCCTCTGGTGCTGCAGTTGAGCATCGGGGCCTCAGTGGAAATCCCACTTGGTCAAATGATTCTGAAAATGCTGCTAATCGTCGTGATGCCCGTAGCGCTTGGCCAGGCGCTGCGCCAGTTTTTGTGGGACAAGGCCAAGCCGTTGTTTATGGGCATCCGCTTGGTTCCACAGATGATCATTCTCGTGTTCGTGTACTCCGGCTTCTCGGTGGCCACCGAGCAAATCAACGGCAATGCCGACGTCGTGCTGCGCATTGTTGTCGTTTCCGCGCTGCTGCACACAATCCTCCTGGCATGGAACTTTTGCGTGTCGGTTTTGTTGCGAATGGACAGCGGTACCGGCACCGCCGTTGTTTTTTGTGGCTCGCAAAAAACGCTGCCGAACGGCATCTACCTTTGGCAGCACTTCTTTGGCGACAACCCCATCGGTGCACTACCCCTCGCGCTGTATCACCTGATTCAATTGATCACTGACACGCTGCTTGTGCCATTGTTCGAGCGTCGCAACCGGACAAAGCAGGGCAGCTAACTGCGCATCCAATAGCGCAGCGGCGAGTGACGGATAAGGTCGATGAGGAACTCATTCAGCCGGGCCGCCTTGGGCTCCTCCAGCCGCATGGTGGCCAAGGCCGTGAGAAGGAGCACCCCCACGACTCCGGTGAAGTAAATGGTGTATTCATTCCACTCGATGCTGAGCCAATCCGACTCCCAGCCGGAAAAGATGTCGATCATCAATCCCCAAAGTGTCGGCGATATCCCCATCGCCATGCCGCCGACAACAGCGTACACAGCGAAGTAGTGGCTGCTCCCCAGGCGCGGCACGGTCGCCATTGCCAGGCGCGTCATCGACATGGTCACACTTGCCAGCACAAAGCCAAAGCTACAGTACAGGCCGGTGACAGCGAAAAAATTGAGAGGCACCACCCCACCGGCAATCAGCCCGAACACGGCCACGCAAATCAGGCCTATGGCCAGCCCGAAAAAAATAACTGGCCGGCTACCCATGCGATCAAGGCGAGACTTCAGAAACCAAAGCGTCCCGAGCGCGCCGATGAACTTAGCAGACGAGGCGAGCATGATATGGTTGTCCTGCATACCGGCCTCGGCCTTGAGGTATTTGACCGTGAACGCAGCCAACCCGCCCAGCGCGATCGCCATGAACAACTCCACCCAGAGCAATTTGCGAAACACTCGGTTGCCGAAAATCTCAGCCCACGGGGCCTCTTGCTTTTTGCCAACCTCCTCGCTAGGCGGCGCAACGGCCGGCACGCGGAGTATGAAATAGATGCTCCAGACCCCCGAGAGGCAGCTGAATCCAAACAGGAAACTGAACTGGCCACTCGTCGGCGCCTGGCCGAAGTAAGCCGCCACCAGTAGGAACGCCACAAGACTGCCCGTATTGACAAAGGCACTCTCATAGGTCAGGTACCGGCCGCGGATGTTCTCCGGGATCAGTCCGCGAATCCACGGATACCACCCACAACTGGCAATGCCGCGCACCACATTGAAGGCAAACAACAGCACAAGCACCAGGGCGAGTTGGCTTTGCTGGTTGATCACACCGTCGAGCAACGGCACGAATGCCAATCCAAACACAAAAACCAACCGTAGCGACCAGCCGATGGCGATGAAAAACTTATAACCCCAGCGCCCGACATGCGCGGCGGCGGGGATTTGAAAGATGACCATCAACGGTGTCATCCCGGCAATGAGGCCCATGACGGTGGCGCTGGCTCCGAGGCTCTCTGCGTACAGAAAAATCGGGCTGTCCATAATGATCTGGCAGGACAGGAAGTTGAAAAAGAAGAACCAGAACAGGCTTTGAGTGCCCTCGGGGAATTTTGGCCTGGCAGCGTGATCACTCAAGGCCGGTGAGTGGGCCACAGTTGATGGCCAGGGGTCAAGGGGGTGTTCAGAAACCCCGCCGCGACTTGTTGGCGCTGGTGCCCGGCTTTTGGTTGAGCAGCCCGCTGCGAATGGCCGGCTGCTGCCGATCCCTCGACTGGAATAGCAGAGGCAGCTCCCGCCGAGCAGCCGCCGGGGGCGCGGCGAAGGCTGATGAAAATGGATTGTTCGCCGATGCCGGTGCAGCCAGGCCCGACGGCAGATTGAAGCCAGCCGTTACCCCCCCCACTCCAACCCCGGTCACCGGCGTGGACGGCTTCGGGGCCAGGCCACTGCTAAAACTCATCGGGTCGAGGCCAAGCGCATTCTTGCTTGTGCCTCCCGGCCTGGTGTTGAAAAAATTTTTGTTGTCGATAAAGCTCGCCCCGTTTTTTTTCTGTTGCTGAAAAAAGCCAATGTTGCCCGCGGCTCCCACCTGGCCCGCCTCCGGGCGTCCGCCAAGCCGCCCTCCCTCTTGACCCGCGCGATTGCGCAAGGGCTTGAACGGATCCGTAGACTTGCTGCTCTTGCGCGAAAATGGCGAAAAGTCAGCGAGCGCCGTCTTGGCGGCAAACGGCGACCGGGCGAGAAACAGCGACGCTTCCTTTCTTTTGCCGTCCTCATTGAACTCATCCGGACTCAACTCGAACTCTGATTCAGTCAGCGCATCCTCATCTTCCTCACCCAACAGCCGCTTCGATTGACCGCGCCGTTGGGGTTTTTTGGATTGCCGTTTCTCCTGGCCGTCCGAGCGAAGGAAACCTTGAACCACTCCGCGGGACTTTAAGAAGGGGTTTTGCTGGCTACTGTCCTCGGCGCCAAGCTGGTCATTTTCCTTCAACCACTCCTCCCCGGCATTCCCGGTTATGTCATCCCCACTCAAGTCCTGAAACATCCAGTTGTTCTTTTGGTCGAACAACTTGAGTAATTTTTCGGAGGTCGCCCGGTCCATCGACGGGGCACCGCCGGGGTAAAGGGCGGTGCCGACACTGCTCAACGACTTGGCTTTGCTAAGGCTGCTCCGCCCGACTCCGGATCGGATGTCCCTGGCGCGACTCTTGAACATGGAACTGCCTTTCGACGAGTAAAACGTCGCCTTTTCAGCGAAACCCGCGGGGGCACAAGCCAACCCGGCCAGCAGAGATACTGACAGGACAACGGCAGTTTTGGCGTTTGTTTTCAATGCTGAACCCGAGATTGGGCGTCTCAACACCCGCAATTCTGACAGGCAGCGGCGGTCGGCTGTTCAATTTTCCTCCGCCGGCCCAAGCAGGATGCTGATCGGGTTGGTGAACAGCAACGAATTGGGCACTAGGATTTTCTCTCCTTTTCGCTCGAGTCGAGTGT
>Ga0315318_10000561_pt1 | contig 15224 bp, 14 predicted proteins | sample M1200m3416metaG_FD_203703 | JGI IMG/M metagenome (GOLD analysis project Ga0315318, IMG submission 203703) | Ammonia-oxidizing marine archaeal communities from Monterey Bay, California, United States - M1 200m 3416 | ecosystem: Environmental > Aquatic > Marine > Coastal | place: USA: California... | reverse complement strand
CTACGACAACCTGATCGGCAAGTTGGTCGTATGGGGCCACGACCGCGATACGGCGATCCGACGCACGCTCCGGGCACTCGACGAGACGGTGGTCGAAGGAGTCGCCACCACGATCCCCGCCGACCAGGCGATCCTCGAGCACCCGGACTTCCAAACGGCCACCCACTCCACGAAGTGGGTCGAGGACACGCTCGACCTCACAGGGGTGCGGGGTTCCTCCAGGGCGTCCGACAATGGCGAGCCCACGGTCAGACGGGACCTCGGCGTGGAGGTCGACGGCCGACGCTTCTCGGTGAGCATGTGGGTACCCGACCCGGCCGCCGCCGTGGCCCGGCGACGCTCGTCGCGTTCCGGCGATGGAGGCGGTTCCGGGGACGGCAACGTGACGGTCCCCATGCAGGGCACGATCGTGAAGGTGCTGGTGGAGGTCGGTGACACCGTCGAGGCCGGAGACACCATCTGCGTCCTCGAGGCGATGAAGATGGAGAACAACATCATCGCCGAAACGGCGGGCACCGTCACCGAGGTCCGAGTGGCGCCAGGCGACTCGGTCGGCAGCGGCGACATCGTCGCGGTCATCGGGTAGGCGTCTACAATACGCGATCGACACGGACCATTGAGGGGGCTGGCGTGAAAGTGGTATTGCTCGCCGGCGGCCTCGGTACGCGGATGCGCGAGGAGACCGAATACCGCCCCAAGCCCATGGTCGAGGTCGGCGGTCGCCCGGTTCTCTGGCACATCATGAAAGGGTTCGCGCACCACGGCTTCAACGAGTTCGTGGTGTGCACCGGCTACCGCGGTGAGGTCATCAAGGACTACTTCCTCAACTACGAGGGAAGGAACCACGACTTCACGGTCCGTCTCGGCCAACCTGCTGAGGTCTCCTACCACAGTGACCACGAAGAAGCAGGCTGGCAGATCACGGTGGCCGACACAGGCGCCAATACGATGACGGGTGGTCGCGTAAAGCGGATCGAACGCCATATCGGTGCCGAGCGGTGCATCGTCACCTATGGCGACGGCCTCGCCGACGTAGACATTCCGGGGCTCCTCGACTACCACGAAGCACACGGGAAGTTGGCGACGGTGACGACGATCCGGCCACTTTCGCGATTCGGGGTCATGGACATGTCCAAGGACGGCACGGTCCAACGTTTCCGTGAAAAACCTGTCACTGACGATTATGTGAACGCCGGATTCTTCGTCTTCGAACCCAAGGTCTTCGATTATCTGGACGAAGAGTGCGTTCTCGAGCAGGAACCGTTGGAATCTCTCGCAAAGGACGGCCAGTTGGTGGCCTTCCGCCATGAGGGATTCTGGCAACCGATGGACACCTATCGTGAGTTCACTATGTTGAACGAAATGTGGAGCCGCGATGAGGCTCCGTGGCGGATCTGGTGCTGATGACCGTCTCCCCCAACCACTGGACCGGGAGACGGGTCCTCATTACCGGTGCAACCGGATTGGTGGGCTCATGGCTGACCCGGTGGCTGGTCGAGGCCGGTAGTCATGTCGTCACGCTCATCGCCGACTGGGACCCTCAATCAGAGTTGATCCGGTCGGGCACGATCAACGGGACCAACGTGGTAAATGGTCGACTCGAGGACGCCGACGCCGTCGAACGGGCAGTCAACGGCCACGAAGTCGACTCGGTGTTCCATCTAGGGGCCCAGACGATCGTCGGAACCGCCCATCGGGCTCCCCGGCAAACCTTCGAATCCAACGTGCAGGGCACCTGGAACGTGCTAGAGGCCTGTCGAATCATGGGCGGGCTCGTCGAGCGGATCGTGGTGGCATCGAGTGACAAGGCATACGGCGCACAGTCGGTCCTCCCTTATACGGAGGACACCCCGCTCACCGGACGCGCGCCGTACGAGGTCTCAAAGTCGTGCACCGACCTCATCAGCACTTCCTACGCAGAGACGTACGGCCTACCAGTGCTGATCGCCCGATGCGGCAACATCTACGGCGGTGGCGACCTGAACTGGAGCCGGATCGTGCCTGGAACATTTCGTTGCCTCGTTCGTGGAGAGCAACTTGTCATCCGCAGTGACGGCACCTACCTACGCGACTACCTCCACGTAGACGACGTGGTCGCCGCCTACCTACATCTTGCGGAATTCGCCGACCGCCCCGACCTCCGTGGCCAGGGGTTCAACTTCTCCAACGAGACACCCCTCTCGGTGATGGAGATATACCGGGCCTGCTGCAAAGCTGCGGGTAAGCCCGATGCTGAACCCAAGATCTTGAATGAAGCGGTCGGTGAGATTCGCGACCAGTATCTCGACGCTTCGCGAGCACGCGACATCCTTGGCTGGCAAGCCTCAGTTGACCTCGCCTCCGGACTTGATCGCACATACTGCTGGTACAACGACGCTCTCGCTGAGGGCAGCACCAGCCATGGGTAGCAGGAGCACCAAACCAGCGGGTACCGCTTGCAGGGATGCCTACGGTGCCAGCCGCAACGGTCGCCGGGCCTCCACTGTCGATGGATTAGCCACCGCAACCAGGCCACCTATACCCGCTACATACGTCAAATTTCTCAAAACACGTCTCACACAAGATTCTTCGCGGCACCAACTACACCAGTCCGCCAAGAGCCTCTACACCATGTCGTCCAAGGCCAGCGCATGAACAAGAAGCTCATTTCGGTCATCGTCCCCGCATACAACGAAGAAGATTGCATAGAAGAATTGGCGAGGCGCTTACAGAACGTGTTTGACAGCCATCCTAAATACGATTTTGAAGCAATCATTGTCGAGAATGGTTCTGAAGATCGCACGTGGGAAATGCTCAACCGGATTCATTCAAATGACCCGAGATTCAACGTTATCCAACTCTCCCGCAACTTTCGTATGGACGGTGGCATTACAGCGGGCCTAAACCACGCTACTGGTGACGCTGCAGTTATCATGACAGCTGATCTCCAAGATCCCCCAGAACTTATTTCCGAATTTCTAGAGAAATGGGAAGAAGGAAACGACAACATATACATGATTGTCACAAAGCGAACAGACGCGGGATTAATTCGTAGTTTTAATTCTCGATTATTCTATTGGATTGCGGGAAAGTTAACCGACAACCGAATTCCCAAGAATGCAAGCGATTTTCGCTTAGTGGATCGGACTGTCTATGAAGCTGTCCGGTCAATGGACGAACGCAATCGATTTGTGCGAGGCCTCTTTGCATGGGTTGGCTTCCGTTCGGTCGGCATTCCACACGAACGCCCAGAGAGATTCGGTGGAGACTCAAAGGCGCATACCTTCAAGGTCATTGATCTCGCCATAAAGGGACTCTTGGCCCACTCTGTTCTTCCCTTACGAATGATCTCAATCTTCGGCGCGATCTTGTCGGCTGCGTCAGTGGTAGTAATCGCACTGTTAACAGCATTCTGGGTTCTCTATGGAGTCCCCTATGCAGGCTTCGGAACGCTCGTTTCGCTAATTGTCCTTCTCTTTGGCCTCCTCTTTTTGATCATCGGTGTCGTGAGCGAATACCTCGGCATGGTCTACGAGGAGGTCAAGGGGCGACCCAACTTCATCGTGCGCCAATATCTCGGCCTCAACAACCGCGGCGACACATGACGAAATCCGATCCCCGCGCAGGAGTCGTATTCGGCGGCAAAGGCGTTTTGGGATCAGCGATCGTCGAGGCGCTTGAGAACGACGGACTCACCGTCTGGACCGTTGGCCGTTCGCCAGATAATTCCAGGCGTCATCTTGTGCTTCAGGAACTGGACGCCGGCGGTCTCCGCCCCCTAGCCGAGTTGCCCCTCTTAGACGTCGCTGTCTGGGCACAAGGAATCAATGCGGATGACTCGATAGACGAACTGGACCACGGCACGTTCCACGCGGTAATCGATGCAAATCTTCAATATGTCGTTTCAACCATGTCTGAGTTGCTGAACTTGGACCGCCTCGCAGACCCAGCACGGCTGTGCGTACTCAGTTCGATCTGGCAGGAGAGCGTTCGAACACAGAAGTTCAGTTACGCGGTTTCGAAGTCTGCGCTTGCGGGGTTGGTTCGCTCAGCAGCAACCGATCTAGCATCTCGGAACATCCTTGTGAACTCGGTGCTTCCTTCAGTGGTCGACTCTGCGATGACACGTCAGGTCCTCGGTCAGGATCAGATCGACAAAGTCGCTGCAGCGACCGGCTTCGGTCGGCTTATCACTGCGGCCGACGTCGCTTCCGCTGTTCGTTTTCTGTGCTCAACGGAAAACCACTCCATCACCGGCCAGTTCCTGCGAGTCGACCTTGGATTCACCGATGCACGCCAACTCTGAACAGGCAGACGGGAACTCGAGTCTTTCGATCTCGAGTGGTTCAGGAGAGTACCAGGTCATTATTGGCGCCGGTCTCCTGGATGAAGTCCTTGCGGAGAGCACGTCGGTCGTAATCGCAGACCAGTTCTTCTCGGAACGGCTAGCGAACTTCGATCCCATCCTTGTCGCTGCATATGAAGAGGGCAAGACCCTCGTCGAGGTCGAGCGTCTTGCGACCGAACTCCGGAGTCGAGGACTGACGCGAGGAGGTTCCATCATTGCGGTTGGAGGCGGCATAGTCCAAGACCTCGCCACCCTGGTCTCTTCGCTCTATCAGCGCGGTGTCGTTTGGGAGTACGTTCCTTCCACGTTGCTTGCTATGGCTGACTCCTGCATCGGCGGCAAGAGTTCGATCAACGCCGGAGATACGAAGAACCTCCTCGGGAATATCTACCCGCCTCGGCGCGTGGTCATTGATCCTTCGCTTTTGACCACTCTCAGCGATTCTGAGATCTCGGGTGGACTCTGTGAAGCGATCAAGATCTCCTATTGTCGCGGAACCAACGAGTTCCATCACTACCTCGACATCGTCGGCGAATTTGAATCTTCTGATTCCAAAGACAACTCGAAGACCTACATCCGACTGCTTACATGTGTCCTCGACTACAAGCGATGGTTCATCGAAATCGATGAGTTTGATCGGAAGGAACGTAGGCAGCTCAATTTCGGGCATACCTTCGGCCACGCTCTAGAAGTTGCCAGCCGATACGAAATTCAACACGGCCTCGCTGTGGGGTTCGGGATGCTTGCAGCAATCCACATGGTCTCAGAGGACCGGGAGCTCAGCGGGGTCGAACTCGAACTCCAAGAGCAGGTCTGCCGCCTGCTCCAGTCCCTCGACCTTCAGTTCGAGATCGACTGGGCGTACTTTGAGCAGGCATTCGAGAGCGATAAGAAGCACACGAACGACCACTACGCCCTTATCCTTCCGCAGTTCGGCGGTGGCGTCGAAGTGAACTTCCTACCGCGCACTGAGGAGGTTCGTGAAAAGGTTCGACGAGCGACGGGGTTTGCAATGAGCACAGACAGCCAGAGCCAATGAAGTACGCATCGTTGATGATTGATTGGCTTCGTCGGGACGGCTACACCCATTGCTTTTTTGTTGCGGGTGGAAACAGCATGCACCTGCTGGACGGTGCCCGCCAACAGATGACCTGCGTTCCCTTCGTGCACGAAGTGGCTGCAGGAATCGCTGCGGAGTACTTCAACGAGACCTCGACCGAACAACGAGCCTTTGTGCTGGTCACCGCAGGACCGGGCCTGACCAACCTCGCCACGGCGATCTCCGGCGCATGGTTGGAGAGCCGTGAACTGTTGATCCTCGGCGGTCAGGTCAAGACCACCGACCTCGTCGCTGACGGTCCACGGCAGGTGGGCATCCAGGGCATCCGAGGATCGGAAGTGGTCAGCCCCCTCTGTGCCGAATCGACCTGCCTCCTCGCCCCAATTGACCAGGAGTCATTCCTCGAAATTGTCTGGAGCGGACGAACCCCACGTAAGGGTCCCGTCTTCATCGAGGTACCCCTAGACGTTCAGGGTCGGCCAGTCGAACCTCACGAGTTGGAAGGTGAGCAGCACACGTTGGAGGTGACTTTCCCCATGCTCTCCGACTCGCAGCTTCAAGAAGTGGCATCACTTCTGAAGGCATGCTCACGTCCGGTCCTTCTCCTTGGAGGAGGGGTTGCACGAGAAGCCGCGGCAAAGCACCTCCTAGCGCTCCGGCACTTCGGAATTCCGATCATGACGACCTGGAACGGCATGGACCGGGTGGGTGCCGATGAGCCGCTGTATTTCGGTCGGCCAAACACCTGGGGGCAACGTCGGTCAAACATTCTCCTCCAACAGGCTGATCTGGTCATCGCGTTGGGAACCCGACTCGGTGTGCAACAGACTGGTTTCAATTGGCAGCAATTCGTGCCCATCGGATCTGTGGTGCAGGTCGACGTCGACCAGGAAGAACTATCGAAAGGGCACCCGCATGTCGACGTCCCGATCTGTGGCGATGCCGATGAATTTCTGGCCTGGCTGCTCGACTCCCCACCACCAAATGTCGATGAATGGTTGGCCTACTGCCGCGATGTCAGTGACCGGCTTCCCTTGAACGAGGAATGCAACTCTCGGCACGAGGGTTTCGTCGAACCTTTCCAGTTCGCATTGAATCTGTCTTCACGCTGCACGGAAGCCGACATCATCATTCCTTGTAGTAGTGGAGGAGCGTTCACTGTTGCCATGCAGGCGTTTGAGCAGCGAAGCGGTCAGCTCGTTGTCACCAATAAGAGCCTTGCGGCCATGGGGTACGGACTGTCGGGAGCCATCGGTGCGGCGATCGCAGGAAACGGTCGCCGAACGGTGCTGATGGAGGGAGACGGCGGCTTCTCCCAGAACCTCCAGGAACTAGCAACCGTGAAGGCCCAGAACCTCCCGCTCAAGATATTCCTGATGTCGAATCTCGGTTACGCATCGATTCGATTGCTGCAACTCAGTTACTTCGACGGACAGTACCTAGGATGCGATGCGGACACCGGTCTGGGCATGCCGGACTGGCAACTCCTCTTCGATGCCTACGGGATACCATCGTGCGAGATATCTGATTCCTCGTTCGAGTCGCCCGAGTTGCTCGATCTGTTCAACGCCCCCGGACCCGCAGCTTTCATTGTCCATGTTCACCCGGAGCAGACGTACTTTCCCAAGATCACGAGTCGTGTCCTCCCTGATGGCGGCATGGAATCGAACCCGCTACACATCATGAATCCTCCGCTGTCCAGCAAGATCGAAGCTCAGATTCTAAAGTACCTAACCCCAACTAATCAGATGGAACCAACTCAATGAACAAAGTGGAACGTCAGATGCGAGACATTCTCCTCCGTTGCTCTGAAAAGCACGGCGTTTGCGCTGTGAAGGCGGAGTTCGAGGCCGAAGGTACGCGAATGGACGAGTTGCTTCGGCTCGTCGAGGTGGCATCGGCAGCCGGTCTTCGAATTGCCGTCAAGATCGGTGGATGCGAAGCAAAGCGTGATCTCTTGGAGTCAAAGCAAATTGGCGTGGAGTATGTGATCGCGCCAATGGTCGAGAGCGCGTATGCATTGTCGAAGTTCAGTGACGCAATCGACTCCATCTACCACAGCGACGAACTCGACGACACATCGTTCCTGTTCAACCTCGAAACCAGTCTTAGTTTCGAATCACGAGTGGACCTTGCCGACATGGCCTCGGAATCAACCGCGATCAACGGGATCGTCTTTGGACGTGTCGACTTCACAGGCTCCCTCGGACTCGACCGGTTCGCCATCAACACGCCTCCGGTCACCGAGTACGTACTAGAGACCGCACAACTCTGTAAGGATCGTGGCCTGGACCTCGTCGTGGGTGGCGGAGTGGGGATCGATGCATTGCCTGCACTCCGTGAGATTCGATCGGTGCACCTCTCACGCTTCGAGACGCGAAAGGTGATCTTCCAGGCGGACTCACTTGATAGCGAGCAACTTGCCGACGGCCTTCTTGACGCCGTCCACTTTGAGGTTCTTTGGCTCCTTAACAAGAGGGAGTACTACGGATCGATCTTCCGGGAAGACGACGAGCGAATCGAGATGCTCGAATCCCGGTGGAATGTGCTCAAGGAAGATCGAGGTCGTTGAACTCGAGTGCGGCAGTTGCCCGGCGCAGGCGCCTTCGACTTCCTCACGATCTTAGGCATCCGACTCTCAAGCCATGATTCATGAACGTCGACTCGCCGCCGATCATGAATCGATACTCTCGATAGCCGAACAGGATCTGCGCCAACTTGACGGTGCACGGATCTTTGTCACTGGCGGAACCGGCTTCATCGGCACCTGGCTGCTCGAGTCACTTGTCTGGGCCGTTCATGCGCTTCAACTGGACCTAAGAATCGACGTACTGACGCGCGACCCTGAAGGCTTCCGCCAGCGTGAACCACATCTCGGCAGCGAACCGATCATTCAATTGCTACGCGGCGATGTGCGTACACCCTTTTCTGTAGAAGAACGACCCGACATCATCATCCATGCAGCCACCCCGGCAAGCGCCGCAATCAATCTGCAGACTCCCAAACTCATGGTCGACACCATTCTCGACGGCATGCGAAACGTACTCAGCCTGGCGGCGGACTGTGATCGCCCACGACTTCTGTTCACGAGTTCCGGAGCGGTCTACGGCCAACAGCCGCCCAACCTGTCACATATCCCGGAGGACTTCGCAGGGGGGCCCGATCCGCTCAAACCGGGAAACGCCTACCACGAAGGGAAGCGCCTCGCTGAACTCCTGGCAAGCATCGACAACTCAGCTGGCTTCGCAGACGTCGTCATCGCCCGTGTCTACGCCCTGCTCGGTCCCCGTCTTCCCCTCGACATCCACTTTGCGGCAGGCAATTTCATCCGCGATGCGCTCGCCGGCGGCCCAATCGTCATCAACGGTGACGGGACACCGTTTCGCTCCTACCTCTATGTCTCTGACCTCATGGTCTGGCTGTTCGGCCTCCTCGCGAGGGGAACCACCGGGTGCGCGTACAACGTCGGCTCCGAAGAAGCGATCGACATCGCTTCCCTGGCGCGAACCGTCGCCGAAGTCGTGGATCCCAATGTCTCCGTGAACGTCATGGGTGTGCCCACCCCTGGCGAGCCGGCTGCACGGTACGTACCGGATTGCACGCTCGCCCACCGCGAACTGGGACTCGAACAGTGTGTCGACATCAGGGAAGGCATCCGTCGTACCGCAGTCTGGTCACGAGGAGGAGCCTGAGGATGGATTCCTTCGACAGGTGTCCACAACTCGAAGGGCCCACGAACGCTTGTCAATCTGCGAAAGCCTGTACGGGCCTCCGGTGCAGGGGACCACGTGCGCTCAGCGCGCTAACCATCCTGTGAAACGATCTCCGCTGAACCTGGGCAGCGGTTCGTACACGATTCCCTCAGGCTCCACGCGGCAGAGAATCTCGTCCGTCATGCGAGAAGTCGCGATACGGAGACCTGCCGGGGCGTCGTGAACAGCAAGCTGACCACCGGGCACCTCCGCCGTTTTGGACTGTTGCTGTCCGTGCTCGGCCTTGGTGCGGTCCTCGGGTGGGGCATCTGGTGGTGGCTTGTGGCCGCTCACCGGGGGCTCGATCTCAGCGACGAAAGCCTCTACATCCTGATGGCAGAGCAGCCCCGGAGTTACCTACAGGCTCCATGGCAGGCACATCAACTCTGGGGGGTGGTCCTTGATGCCGTTGGCACGGTTCCGCGGTTGAGGATTGCAAGGATCGCCCTCCTGCTCTCCGCGCACCTCGTGCTCGCCCGATCATTCCTGTCTGCGTTCCCATCGCTTGGCATTCCGGACATGCAGCGTGCTGGAAGATCTGTCGTTGTCGCTGCTGTCGCCGCCGGTGCATTCCTCCCGGCTGTCTGGCTCCCACAGACACCCGGATACAACGACATGGCCGTCCTTCTCATCGTGCTGCTCTCCGCCATCACCTTCCACCTGCGAGTCGAATTCCGATCGCCCAGACGACGAAACCTCCTCATCGTCGCCGGCGCCCTCAGTTGGTTCCTCTTCATGTCGAGATTTGGATCCATCTTCGTGCTGGTTCCGCTCAGCGCAGTTGTCTATCTCGGTACCACAAGCGCCGGGGTACGCGTAACCCGGGATGCGGCAGCATTCGTCGCAGGTTCCGCACTCGGGATAGTCGCAACGCACTTGTTGCTCGCACCCGTCCCGTCACTCCTCGGTGGAATTTTCAATACGTCCAACGGATTCATCGGAGAAGGCGGCCACTCGGCCACCTCCCTGCTTGGCATCTACCGTCAGGATGTGTGGGACCTCGTCTACCACACCCTCCGCGAATCCTGGCTGTACCTCGGTCTTGCTTTCGTCGCCGGCGCTCTCTGCTGCAGGTCAAGAAGTACCTGGATAGGCCCGACCATCGGTGCGGCGGCCGCTGTCCTGTTCTGGAGAAATCTTGCATGGATCACCGGAGGTGCGGAGTCAAAGTGGGATCTTCAACGCATCCCGTTCTCACTTCTTCTATTCGGAATGTCCATCGGCCTGGGAGCGATTGCGGCATCAAAGGTCGCTCGATCTGCGATTCGGCCTTCGACAGGTGCTGCACTCGGACTGATGCTTGTTCCGTTCTTCGGCGCTGTGGGAACGAACAACCGACTCGGCATCGTGGCCTTCTTCTTCGGTGCCCTGTGGATCATCGCAGCGGTGATCGCGGTCGCAGGGACCCTCGAGGGACACCATGGGCCCATTGTTGTACACCTGATCGCCTGGCTGGCGGTTGGCCTAACGGTCCCCCTCGCAGTCAACGGCCTCTGGTACAACCCGTACCGTCAAGCGCCCCTCCGCGAGGCCACAACCGAAGTGGCCTCCACCGGGATACTCGCGGGCATACAGGTGGACACCGATCTTGCCGGCCTTGCGGACTTCGTCCGGGCTACATCAGACGAGTTCCGCGGGAAGGAACCACCTACCGTGGTCGGTCTCTACTTCCTGCCCGGCATAACGCTACTTGCCAAGGGCAGAACCCCGATATACGCCCACCTCCCAGAATCGGCTCCGGAATGGGCGACGACAGTGCTCGAGACCGGCTGCCGGAATCTGTCGGCGCCGATACTCATCTTCAGTGAGGTCGATCCACTCCCAAGTACTCTCGAGATCGTGCAACGCGAGGCATGTTCCGACCGCGTCTGGGAACGAAGACCCGGTTCCCGACTCCCGGACGGGCGGATGCTCAGCCTCTGGGCAACCCCCTGATCCACCTCGTACTTTTCGACGACACCAGGTTCCCCTCCCTTCAGCGCGTGCTCGGCTTCTGCTCCGGACACGGATCTGATCGTGACTCTCAGCATCTCAGAACGACCGATCGCCAGTAGTCGGCCAATCGAACGCTACAGACGGGGCAGGGCGACCTCGACTCATTCAGACACAACATCAGGAGTTCGTTCGGTGGCGGTGCAGCGACGTCTGGGCCGAGGTCGACGTGGGACGCGACTCCATTAGGCTTGTTGCGGTGAAGGGGCTAATCCTCGCCGGTGGGTCCGGTACGCGATTGCGGCCGCTGACCCACAGCAACGCGAAGCAACTGGTCCCCATTGCCAATAAGCCGATTCTCTTCTATGGCATCGAGAGGATGGCTGACGTTGGAATCCGCGAGATCGGGATCGTCGTCGGGGAGACCTCAGAGGAGATCCGAAACGCAGCCGGCGACGGAAGCCGATGGGGCGTCGACATCACCTACATCCCCCAGGAGGCACCGCTGGGCCTCGCCCACTGTGTCCTGATCGCCCGCGACTTCCTTGGTGACAGCCCGTTCCTCATGTACCTCGGCGACAACATGCTCGAGGAGTCCCTCGCTCCCCTCACAGCCGGGTTCCACGACGGCGACGACGAGGCGAGCGCTCGGATCCTTCTCGCGAAGGTCGACGACCCTTCGAATTTCGGCGTGGCACAACTGGGTGCCGACGGCAGGGTTGAGCGTCTGGTGGAGAAGCCAGCCGAACCCCCGTCCGACCTGGCGCTCGTCGGCGTCTACGTCTTCGCGCCGACCATCCACGAGGCCGTCCGGGGCATCACCCCGTCCACTCGTGGCGAACTGGAGATCACCGACGCCATCCAATGGCTGATCGACCACGGCAACGCTGTCGAGCATCGCATCATCGATGGCTGGTGGATCGACACCGGCAAGAAGGACCCGCTCCTGGAATGTAACCGACTGGTCCTCGACACGATTGCACCAGATCTCGTCGGCGAGGTCGACGACCACTCGACCATCGAGGGGTCGGTGCAGTTGGACGGAGGAGCAACCGTCACGCGTTCCACGATTATCGGTCCGACGGTAATCGGCGCCGACGCCGTGGTTGAAGACTCGGTCGTCGGACCGTACGCATCCATCGGCGACCGCTGCCACCTGACTGAGGTCAGGATCGACCACTCCGTGCTGCTCCCCGACGTCACCGTGAACGGACCGCTGTCGATCACCGATTCCCTGGTCGGGCGCCACTCCAAGATCACTCACGGCGGCGACAGGCACCGACTCATGGTGGGTGACCACAGCATGATCGAGATCGGTTGACGATGGCCGAGATCGAGCGATCAGCCGACATCGACGGGCTTGTGATCGTCGAACCGACGGTCCACGGAGACGAACGGGGCCTGTTCGTCGAGACCTTCCGCCAAGAATGGCTCGATGACGGCACCAGGTCGATGGTTCAGGCCAACCGTGCCGACCGCTCGGCAGGCTGCATCGTCGGCCTGCACTACCACCTCCACCAAGCCGACTACTGGTACGTCCCGGTGGGACGCGCACGCGTCGTGCTGCACGACCTGCGACAGGGCAGTGGGACCGACGGGGCCACTGTCGTGCTCGACCTCGGTGCCCGAAACGACGGCACCCACGACCACCGCGGCGTCTACATCCCCCGGGGAGTCGCCCACGGCTTCGCCACACTCACCGACATGACCATTACCTACCTCGTCGACGGCTACCACGACCCCACTGACGAGTTGGGGGTGGCCTGGGACGACCCCGACATCGGTGCCGACTGGGGCGTCCCCGATCCGATCCTGTCCGAACGGGACCGGGCCAACCCGCGACGTGTCGACTTGGCGGAGGCCCTCCGCCCACGGATGTCCTGATGCGCCTCCTCGTCACCGGTGGTGCCGGCTTCATCGGCAGCAACTTCACGAAGCACGTCCTGGCGACTAGCGACGACCAGGTGACGATCCTCGACGCCCTGACCTACGCCGGCAACCGGGCCAACCTCGACGCCGACCCCCGCCTCCGGTTCGTCCACGGCGACATCTGCGACCGGGAACTCGTCGCCTCGGTGATGCCGGAACACGACGCCGTCGTCCACTTCGCTGCTGAGAGCCACGTAGACCGTTCGATCGTCGAACCCGATGCCTTCGTGCGCACGAACTGCGACGGAACCAATGTCCTCTGCGATGTAGCAGGCAGATCCGAGATCGAGAGGTTCGTGCACGTCTCCACGGACGAGGTCTACGGCTCGACCGAGGCCGAATCCTTCACCGAGTCCAGCCCGTTGGCACCGACTTCCCCCTACTCGGCGTCAAAGGCCGGCTCAGACCTCATCGCACTCGCCCACCACCACACCCACGGACTGCCGGTCGTCATCACACGCTCCTCCAACAACTACGGGCCCTACCAGTACCCGGAGAAGATCATTCCGCTGTTCGTCACCAACCTCCTCGAGGGTCGGCCCGTGCCGGTCTACGGTGACGGACTCAACGTCCGGGACTGGTGCCACGTCGAGGACAACTGTGCGGCCATCGACCTCGTGCTCCGCCGGGGCGCCACCGGCGAAGTTTACAACATCGGAGCCGGCCAAGAGACGACCAACCTGGACCTCACCCACCTCATCCTCGCTGCGATGGGCAAGGGCCCCGAGGCGATCGAGTTCGTCGAGGACCGGTTGGGACACGACCGTCGCTACTCACTCAGCGCAGCCCGGATCCGGACCCTCGGCTGGTCTCCCCGGCGATCTCTCGAGGAGGGCATCGTCCAGACCGTCGACTGGTACCGATCGCATCCCGAGTGGTGGCAGCCCCTGCGGACCAACGTCGCATGAAGGTCCTCGTCACCGGCGCCGGTGGACAACTCGGTATCGACGTCGTCGCCTTGCTCGGACCGGACCACACGGTGACCGGCCTGACCCACGCCGAACTCGATGTCGGTGACGCTGCGGCCGTCAGGCACAGGGTCGCAGCCCTCGGACCCGACGTGGTCGTGAACTGCGCGGCCTGGACCGCCGTCGATGGCTGCGAGACCGATCCCGAGCGCGCCCACCGTGTCAACGCCGGGGGCCCAGCGAACCTGGTGGCCGGGCTCGACGAGTTCGGCGGACGCCTGATCCAGATCTCGACCGACTACGTGTTCGACGGCACCAAGCCCGGGCCCTACGTCGAGGACGACGAACCCAATCCGCTCTCCGTCTACGGCGCCTCGAAGTTGGCCGGCGAACAGGCCTGTCGAGACTCCGACACCGTCGTTCGGACCTCCTGGTTGATGGGACCCCACAGGCCGAACATCCTCACGACGATCCTCGACCTCCTGTCCGGATCCGGCGACCTGCACTTCGTCGACGACCAACGGGGCTGCCCGACCTTCACCGGCGACCTGGCCAAGGTGATCAGGAACCAGGTCGAAGAACACCACCCGGGCACGGTTCACGCAACCAACTCCGGACCCGTGACCTGGTACGAGTTCGCCACCGAGGTGGCACGGACATCCGGACACGACCCGAGCCGGGTCCAACCGATCGAGACGTCAGCGCAGAACCCGATCCGCCCTGCGGCCCGACCTGTCAACTCTGTGTTGGCGAGCTCCGTGGCCGGGACCACCAGACCACCTCCACTGAGGCACCATCACGAAGCTCTCGTCGACATGCTCGGGCACTGGCAGCACGTCGCCTGACCCCTACCACCACGACAACCGACAGGACCTAGGCTTCCGGCATGCCGATCATGAATCAGAATCTGTCGGCAGGCGGAAGGGAACCCGTTGCCTGACGACGGTTTCGCTGATGCCGAGGACCTTCAAACCTCGCTTGAGGAACTGGCGGCAACCGCCGACCAACTCCACGCCGACAACGAGCACCTCCGAGAACGCATCAAGGAACTCACGGCCATCATGGAGTCCCAGATGGACGAGTTGGTGGAGGCAGAGCGCGAGCGCGACCTGCTTCGCCAAGATGTCTCGAACCAGCTTCGCTCTCCAAAGGCGCGGCTCCTCGCTCCGCTGCATTCGCTACGAACCACGAAGCGCCTGGGACGACGCCGTGGCTAGGCAGTTCCCCATCTTCATCATCGTGCGCGACCGCGTCACACCCCTGGGTCAACTGGTCGGCTGGCTCGAGTCGATCGGACAGTCGGAGATCTGGCTGAT
>Ga0315318_10000558_pt1 | contig 15297 bp, 13 predicted proteins | sample M1200m3416metaG_FD_203703 | JGI IMG/M metagenome (GOLD analysis project Ga0315318, IMG submission 203703) | Ammonia-oxidizing marine archaeal communities from Monterey Bay, California, United States - M1 200m 3416 | ecosystem: Environmental > Aquatic > Marine > Coastal | place: USA: California... | reverse complement strand
GTTGCGAATCGCCCGTATCACAAAAGTCAATGCCGCAGTGGTTGTTCAAAATTACTGAATATGCTGAAGAACTTTTGGATTTTAGTGATATGAACTGGCCAAATTCCGTGCTTCGAATGCAAGAAAATTGGATAGGCAAATCGGAAGGCGCTGAGATCATATTCGATATTGATAGCCCAACTGTGAGTGAATCGCTTTCGGTCTTCACAACCAGACCGGACACTCTGTACGGCGTTACTTTTATGGTCTTGGCACCAGAACACCCTCTAGTAAATGAGTTAGTTACTCCAGAATTTAGTGAACAGATAAAACTTTATCAAAAGGAATCGGCACGCGTTACTGAAATAGAGCGACAGTCGACGGTTCGCGAAAAAACCGGAGTATTCACCGGTACGTACTGTCTGAATCCCATGAACAATGAAAGAGTCCCGATTTGGATTGCCGATTACGTACTGGCAACATATGGAACCGGAGCGATTATGGCCGTGCCGGCACACGATCAGCGGGACTTCGAATTTGCGAGGAAATACGAGCTTCCGATTAGAGTTGTGATCGCTCCGGAGAACTGGTCTGAAGGCCAGGAGTTAAATGAGGCATATACAGGTAAAGGTAATTTGGTGGATTCCCAGGAATTCACATCTCTTAATGCAAGTGATGCAATCACGAAAATCATTGAGCATGTCGAAAAAAATAATCTTGGTAACAAAAAAACACAGTTTCGCATACGTGACTGGTTGATTTCTAGACAGCGCTATTGGGGAGCCCCTATACCAATGATTCATTGTACAGCTTGCGGTACCGTCCCTGTGGATGAAAATGAGCTTCCCATTAAATTGCCAACCGAAGTCGAGTTCCTGCCGACAGGTCAAAGCCCTTTATCACTGGCTGAAACATTTGTGAACGTGAGTTGCCCTGAATGCGGGGCACCTGCTAAACGTGAAACCGACACAATGGACACTTTTATGTGTTCTTCCTGGTATGTTTACAGGTATACAGATCCAGCTAATACAACGTCGCCAGTCGGCCCTATGGCCACAGAGAGATGGCCCGCTGTTGATCAATACACGGGTGGAGCGGAACATGCAGTTATGCATCTACTGTATGCGAGATTTTTTCATAAATTCGGGCGAGACATTGGCGTTCTGCGAGGAAATGAACCATTCCTAAACTATTTTGCTCAGGGTCAAGTACTTGGTACAGACGGACAACGAATGTCTAAAAGCCGGGGAAATGTGGTCGCACCTGACGAAATTGTCGATCAATGGGGAAGCGATGCGTTCAGGGCACACCTCGCGTTCATGGGCCCTTGGGAAAATGGGGGACCATACTCAGAAGGAATCATTGGAATCTCCAGATGGTTGAATAGAATCTGGGTTCTAGCTAACTCAGGCTATAACCAAAAAGACATATCTATACACGATGAAGAATTTCTGCGGCTGGTGAACCAGACCATTCAGCGTGTTACGCGTGATTTAGATGGAAAGTCATTTAATACGGCTATTGCGGCTTTAATGGAATTGACTAATGCAATTTCGGCCAGTCGAGAAAGTGGAAATATTACACATGAAAACTGGGTATTCTCAATAAAGTCCTTACTACTTTTACTAGCGCCGATTGCGCCACATATTTCAGAAGAATTATGGCAGAGAACAGGGGTAAAAACCTCAATTCACCTTGAAAGTTGGCCCACAGTAGACGAGTCAGCTCTCATCGTCAGCGAGATCGAAATTCCGGTTCAAATCAACGGTAAAGTGAAGTCAAAAATTATGGTCCCTGCGAATGCAACTCAAGACGTTGTGTTGGAAATTGCAAAAGCTACGGATCAGATAGGAAAAGTCTTGTCAGCCGAGCCTATAAAGAGAATAATCTATGTTGAAAATCGTCTACTCAATATAGTGATCTAATCATCTAATTTTGGGTACTCATCGTACGGCTCAAATAATTCATCTGAAATAAATGGAAGCTGACTGTCTTCCAGATAGTTCTCTCGATCATTTACGCGAACGGATGGTTTATCGATTGTTGGGTTCACAACTTGTAATGATGGAATAATTTGTTCTTGATCACTCTCTTCAGATAAGAATTCGTTTGAGAGACTAGACCTTGATAATGCTCCGACCAACTGAGATTCCGGCTCGTCATCTAATGGTCTAAAACTCATATCTGCAGCTACTTGATTAACTGATCCACTGGTGCCCTCAAGGTTATCAACATCAAGGTGATCACTGATTTCCCCCGCTTGATCTTTGATGAATTCTGACAATTTAATAAGTGTCTCAACGGCCTCATTTTGAACTTGGCTAACATGATCCAGATGTGCTTGACTGCTGTGCTTAATCTTCTCTTGCAAATCCAAAATTTGTCTGACTTTATTATCCTCCGATAAAATTTCAGTTGCTTCTCCTTCAGCCGTGGCGATTATTTCGCTGGCCATACCCTTAGCATTCTCAATGATCATTTCTGCTTGAGCACTACTTTGGGATAAAACTTCTTCCGATTTCAACCTAGATTCAGCTGCTATTTGTTCAGCAAAAGCTTCAATTTCCAAACGGGAGTTTGCATTTTGTGATGCCTTTGTAACTGCGACATCAATTAGCTCGAGCAAATCTGAACGTTCAACCCATATTCTTCCACGAACCTGTGTTTTTCCTTCAAGCAATTCGTGTATTGCTGATAATGCATCAATTAGCTCCACTTAATCCTCCTTCTAATCAATTACTTTCTATTTGTTATTAAATTTTTCTCTTATAGCGATTGCCACTTGCTCTGTAACAAAATCGCCCACATCCTGTCCAAATCCTGCTAACTCTCGAATGCGAGTACTTGAAACAAATAACGTTTCCAATGACGTCATTAAATAAATGGACTCTATATCAGGAGCCATATGCCTATTCATCAAAGCCATATCGAATTCGTATCCAAAATCACCAGTTCGCAGGCCTCTGACAATTGCTGTTGCACCGACTGACCTTGCTGAATCCACAGTCAAACCCTCGATCGGCGTAACTCGGATATTAGCCAGTTTCTTTTCGTCCGCCGCGTTCTGAAAAAATGCCATCCGTTCGTCAAGCGTGAAAATTGTGCTTCGCGAATAAGCAACCCCTATAACAACTTCGTCAAACAAACTTGACGCGCGCGTAGCTATGTCGATATGCCCCATAGTGACTGGATCAAATTTTCCTGGATATAGCGCTGTAACCATAATTTTCCTCTTAACTCCTTATTTATGCTCTGTCCCGCCAGCAATAAATTGCAACTGCTCCGCGTCCTTGCTGTCGATTTTTGTACAATGGAATATCACAAATTGAATCGGGTACCGACTGATCTGCTGCATGCTCCAGCACTAACACCGTCTGATCTGCTAAAAAGCCTTTAAGTTTATCCGTAAGAGTTTCCTTGAGGTTCGACTCACGATATGGCGGGTCAGCAAATACAAGTGTGAAAGAATCGTCTGATGTAGGTAGCCATTTTTCAACGGTTAAGTGTTGAACCGAAGCACGGCTTGAAAATCCCAACCTAGTTATATTACTCCTGATCGCATCTACAGCTGCTCGGTCTCTTTCAACGAACACTGCTGACCCAGTTGATCGGGATAATGCCTCAATACCAAGCGCGCCGCTTCCCGCATATAAATCAAGAATTTCATCAAAATTAGTCTCAATCGATTCCAATATAGAAAAGAGAGCTTCCCGTAATCGAAGGGAAGTCGGACGAATACTAGGTGAACCAGCAACAGATAGTCGCATGCCTCCTGCACTTCCTGAGATCACTCGAGGGTTTTTAGAAGTCAGCCTGTTAGTTTTGATCATTTAGACTCTCGGCTCACTTTCTAGTTCAGCGCAGGACCTGGTGGCCCTGGCGGTGGTGTGGCAGTTGGTGTGGCAGTTGGTGTGGCAGTTGGTGTGGCAGTTGGTGTGGCAGTTGGTGTGGCAATTGGTGTGGCAGTTGGTGTGGCAGTTGGTGTGGCAGTTGGTGTGGCAGTTGGTGTGGCAGTTGGTGTGGCAGTTGGTGTGGCAGTTGGTGTGGCAGTTGGTGTGGCAGTGTATAAAGAATCTACTCGCAAAATTTCTTGGGTAGAAACGAAAGATTCGCCGTCCGATATTATTAATTTCAATGCATAGACGCCAGGGGTAGTTGGAGTAGTCCAAACAGCTGGTTGACGCCCATTATTTACGGACCAGCAGTGTGGTGAGACTGAACCACCGCTGACAATCCAGCAGGGTTGCAGATAGGGACCGAACGGCTCCACTGGCTGAATTGATTCTGTGTCGAACCATCCTGAAACTATTTCAGCTATGCCCTCAGGCATCTTCCCTGAATTAGAAATGTCAAGAACTAATCCTCTCAAACTCCAAAAATCGATGAAGTCTAGTAAAAATGAAAACGAAAAGCGGTTCGGAATAAAATAGCTCTCACTGTCGATCTGAACCACTACCGATCGCGCGATTTCATCCCAATACACGTCCCCATCCCGGGTAGCTGAGGTATTAGTGTCGAGAATAATATTTTGCCCGGTACTAATCAATCCAGGTTCGGCATCAATCTTTATTTCACTTAGTGTCTCAAGGAGAGATCTGGAATCCTCAAAGTTAGATACTCCACCTTGAATAGCGGTGGATACTAACAAAGAAATCTTCCCAATGTCATCACCCGCAACGATATATGGTAATAAAAAAGAATCTAGAACACTTAGTATGTCGCTATCAGAGTATCGGACTGAAATCCATAATCCGTCCACAATAGCAATGAGCGTCGACCAGTCGTAATTGTGACCCTCTGAGGGTCGTGTAACTACATTGATTTCCCACCCATTTATCGAATCTTTACCGCGTAATTCAGAGATAAATCCTGTTAATAAGGCTTCTGAATTTAACGGCAGTAGTCTAAAATTTAGAACCACACCACCATAATCGTTATCGCGAATGAGATCCGCGATAGCCGTCGAATAAGCGCTCCGGATTTCAGGAGTGGAAAGCAGTCGCTCAATATCTTGGGTGTTGCCTGTTACTTCAAGTAGACCGGTCGCATTCGTTGTAATTTCACCGCTGAAAAGTTTAGAAAATACAAGATCGCCAGACTCATCTCGCAAATAAATTTCTGCTCTACCTGCAACGAAACTGTCGATCCTGTCTCCTACTGGAGAAACAAATAACGGACCCGGAGACCGATAAAGAGAAATTCTCTTCGTAGAACCTGTTCGCTCAAGTAAAACCATATTACGAAGTTTGGGAAGTTTCACAGATGCAAGCAACCGTTTTTCAGATTGATCAATTAGAGAAGACTTCACTGGAATCCAACGACCAGACCTAAACGTGAAAAGATCCAACTCGGCTACATTCTCGGTTTCAGCGAAGTACGGAATGCTCACCGAATAACTGAGGCCATTTATGCATAAAATCTCCGGTGCACATGACGTCTCAAATTTATCGATAAATCTGTGACTCAGAGTGTAAAATTCACTCCTTGCCTCATGCCCATGCGGTAAAGAACGGAACTGGTTTTCGTTCGTTACTATCCACTCGGGTTCGGTGTCAGACGCCCTATCATCAATAATTAGAAAAATAATTAACGCTATAGCACCTATAATAAAAATTATTGCGGCATATTTTCTCCACCCAATTCCTCTAGGCTGATTAGGTGAAGAAAATTTAGATCTTTTGTGCCCAAAAATCCAAAATCGGGAAACGTGCTCTTTATCCTTGTCAATCAACACGGAACCATCTGGCCACTCGCTTCGAGTTAGGACAATATTAGCTTGGTTCTCGTGCTCATCGGTATGCCCAAATAGCGCCAAAAAAGGCATCGCACCATCGAGGCCAATCGATACCTTATTCAACTTCGAACGATTTACTGCTTGTCTGTAGATGTCTATAGAAGGCCACCTTTTATAGTGCGCCCCCGCCACTCCACTAGTTTAACAGATATATCCATTAATCCTCCCTCCAAATCGAAAAAATAGATTCTATTCGCTAACTATTTTGAGACATCGAAACCCGTGATAGAGTATTTACTCAAGAGATGAGCCGTGGACGTAGAATACAGTCTCTTTAGAAGGCGAATATCTGATTTTTTGGGAGAGGTAGTATGTCTGATAATGGAGACTTGGTAAGCCTAACTCTTGAGGGGAAAGCTCGACTAGAAGCTCAGCTACATGACCTAAAAACCGTGCGAAGACCTGAAATTGCTTCTTTGATTCATGATTCACAAGGAGGTGGACCTGAAACGATCGACGCGCAGTACGAAGACGCCAAAAATCAGCAAGCATTTAATGAAACTAGAATCAATGAACTTGAGCGTTTGCTTGAAAATGTCGATATCATTGATGAAGCTGTTCAGTCTGCGACAGTCCAGCTTGGATCTCATGTAATTCTTCGAGACCCTGATGGAAAGCAGTATCGGTATGTCCTAGTCGGAGCTGCCGAAGCGTTACCAAGCCAGGGTAAACTAAGTGAACAAAGCCCTCTGGGACAAGCATTAATTGGCAAAAAAAAAGGTCAACAATTTTCGTTTGCAGCTCCTAAGGGAGAACTTACCTTCAAAGTGACAAAGGTCGGCTAGTCATCTATGCCAAAAAATCCTCAAGAAACTTCGTCTGAGGCGTCAGAAAACCTCGATGGCTTAGAAATCTCAAACGAACGATTGGTAGTTCCACGCTTAGAGCAACGAAAAAAATTACTCGAACTGGGTAACCCATACCCTGCAAGGGTAAATCGTAGCCATACAGTTGCGGCCGCCCGAGAATGCTTAGTTGAAGACACAGAAAATAGTACAGAGACAGGGGAAATCAACTCAAAAGTTAGTATCGTCGGAAGAATTATTAGTGTTCGTCGTGCTGGTGGAATGATCTTTGCCGACTTACGCGATTATTCGGGCGAGATACAGGTTCAATTCCGGGTTGATGCCCTAGTAGATTTTGACCAATTGAACCTTGTTGCACCAGGAGATTTTCTGCAGGTGAGGGGTAATGTATTCAGAACGCGACGAGGCGAGATTACTGTCAGCTGTGAAGAGTGGTCAGTGATAACAAAGGCTGTGCGGCCATTCCCCAGTACCAAATACCCTATTGTCGACGAAGATATTAAATCCAGACAACGCTACCTCGACCTTATGGCTAATGAAGAGTCGAGAAATATCGCAATCACTCGCTCTCGAATACTTCACGAAATTCGACAATTTATGCATCGTCGCGGTTTCATTGAGGTAGAAACATCCATGTTCCCCAGAGTTGCTGGTGGCGCCATGGCTCGACCATTTACTACGCAATCAAACGGGCTAAACAGAGAACTACTACTCAGAATTTCGCTTGAACTCCCGTTAAAGAAGCTGCTCGTAGGTGATCTTCCGCCCGTTTTTGAGATAGGAAAAGTGTTTCGGAATGAAAATGTCGATCGGGATCATTCGCCAGAATTCACTATGCTCGAGTCCTACGAACCTTACACCGACTATGTAGGTGTTGCAGATATGGTCGAGGCCTTGCATTCTCATCTTGTCGACACTGTGCTTGAAGGGTCGGAGATTCTTCTGCCAGCGATTTTACATCCCGAAACGCACGACGTAATCAAGGACGCACGAACCATTAATCTGGCACCGCCGTTTGAAAAAATTAAATATCGCGATTTAATGCATAAGTACGCTGACAAATTTGATGACAGAGAACATAAAACGCTTGCTGAGTTGATTGATCGAGCTCTGGCACTAGGAGTAAGAGTTGACAAAACTATGTCGCGCGGCAAAATTCTGGATCGAATATTCAGTGAGAAAGTCGAACCACTTCTCATCCAACCTACTTTTGTAATGGATTATCCGGTGGAAAGTACGCCTCTTGCCAAACGAGTTACAGATGACCCAACGTTGGTCGAACGCTTTGAGTTCTTTATCGATGGTCGTGAAATTGCCAATGCCTATAGTGAACTCAATGATCCCGTAGATCAAAGAAGTCGAATGACTAATGAAGAAGGCTCAGCATCCACTGATGATGAAATTCCACCAACTGATGAAGACTTTCTTATCGCAATTGATCATGGTATGCCGCCGGCAGGTGGAATCGGAATCGGGATCGATCGACTGGTTATGCTGTGCACCGGGGCTTCAAATTTGCGCGAAATTATTCTATTCCCAACTCTTCGCGAACCTGAAAAATAGAACCAACTGCTGGATCTGGATCATATTAACTTGAATCATTCTTCTGACATCGCCAAAAATATTTGTATCCTTCGTGAAGATATACATGTACATATAAAATTTTCCGACGCATTTAAAGTGTTGACTAATCCTGAATATTTTGAGCATTTCCTTGCGCCACAATTTGAAAACGTTCAAGGCAATGTTGACGGGTTTTCATCCAGCTTACGACTTCCCATGAAAAGGGAAATATTAACTATGTCACGGGGAGGCGGAGATCCGGACACTATTAACTATCAAGGTGAATTGGGCTCTGGATGCGCCCTACTCGCATGGAAAATTAGCCCTGAAACAGATACTGAGGTTCATGTCACGGCAGAGTTAAGATATGCGGTATCACCGGGGATTATCAGTAAGCTGACCGAATCCACCATTTTTAAAGCATATCGACTTCAATCAATACGAGATTCCTTATGGTTATTAAAGCAATATCTAGAAAATTTTGAGAATGACAACGCTTAGCTCTTTCGCACTTGGGACGGAAGCAGTCATCTTTGACCTTGATGGGGTGTTAGCTGATACAGAGCCTGTTTCTTTCCAAATATTGAGTGATTTCATAGCACCTCAAGAAGTCACCTGGGCTACATATCAAACCCTCATCGGTAAATCAAGTGTTGATTTTGCAATCTGGCTAAAGAAGACCTATAAATACAGCGAACCTGCAGAGATGCTGCAGTCTACTGCAAACCAGTATCGCGAGGATAGAATCAGCGGAATGATAGTGCCGGAAATGCTGGGAGCATCAGCTCTTATCAATCAGCTAAAGCAAAGCGGCCTGAAGTTAGCTGTGGCATCCCAATCATCAAAAAAATGGGTTGATGCCATTCTTAACTCCTCAAGTCTCGAACATTTTTTTGACTTAGTAATCACTGCTGACGAAGTAGACCAACCAAAACCAGCCCCTGACATTTATATTCAGGCTGCATCTCGGCTTGCGGTATCGCCAAGAAAATGTATTGTTTTTGAAGACTCTCTTACAGGAGTAACTTCAGCCCTGTCAGCAGGAATGCTAACGGTGCAACTTCGTCAAGCTACCCCTCAGCCACCTGTGGCAGTTGAAGCTGATTTAGTCATAAATTCGTTCGCCGAATTTTTAAGTAAGTATCTGAAAAGTGAAACCTAATAAATAATCCGACTTAAAAAAGTAAGAAATGCATAAATCGATGAGAAAACATTTCACAGTAACAGGGTTTGTTGTCCATAAAAATGAGGTCGCTCTCCACTGGCATAAGCACGTTAAGAAATGGTTACCGCCGGGCGGACATATCGAACTAGATGAAGATCCTATCAGTGCAGTTCACCGTGAAGTTAAAGAAGAAACTGGTCTAAATATTCAGATACTCGGGCGTCTTCCTTATAACTACGGCGCACCGTTTCAGCTTGCAAGACCTGAGGCCATGGCTATTTATGATATGCAGTCAGGTGACGGAAGTTTGAAAGACGCACATCAGCACGTCGACCTCATATATTTCTGCGCACCAGAAAATGGTGATTTATATGGATTTCAGGCCGATGGCTGGCTATGGATAGATGAAAAAACTATCCATAGCGGAAAAGTAGTAGGCTTAGGTCACAATGCAGAAATAGCACAAGATGTTCAGGAATTAAGCCTAAAGGCGATTGAACGATACAAAGAAAGAAAGGTGCTTGATATGGAGCTAGGACCACTTTCATGATTGGAATCAAAACTATTCGCGAGCAAACTTCCCTCGTCCGAGATGCGCTCAAGGCACGCAATATGACGGGACCCATTGATGAGATTCTGGAGTCAGATATAAAAAGGCGAGCCTTACTAGTTGAGGTGGAAAATGGACGAGCCGAAAGAAAAGAAGCCGGCAAGGCGATAGGAAAAGCTAAAACTGAAGCCGACCGTACTGAATTGATCGCCAGACAAAGATCTGGAGCTGACCAATTAGATGCACTTGAATCGCAACTAAAAAACATCGATTCAACATTGAATGAGTTATTGCTGGAAATTCCTAATCTTCCTCATCCAAAGCTGCCTTTAGGAGGTGAAGAAAGCGCCGAAGTAATACTCATAGGTGATGGAATGAATAACGAAGAATTATTCAGCACTCCTAAATCTCTCGATGACTTCGCAATTGAATCGGCAAGTTCAATACCACATTGGGATATAGGCCGAGATTATGGCTACATAGATTTTGAGCGAGGAGTAAAGGTGTCAGGGTCTACTTTTTATATGCTCAGAAGCGATGGCGCACGAATGCAACGTGCCCTGATCAATTGGATGCTTGACTTGCATCATGAGCATGGATTTGAAGAGGTCTATCCCCCATTTGTTGTGCGAACCGATTCGCTAGTTGGAACCGGCCAACTGCCAAAATTTTCGGATACTTTATTTGGTATCGAGAACTCAGATCTCTGGCTTGTACCTACGGCCGAGGTCCCCATCACCAACATGTACCGCGATGAAATTCTTGATCACGCACAACTCCCCATACAACATTCAGCATATACCGCTTGTTTCCGGCGCGAGCAATTCAGTGCAGGCCGCGAAGTAAGAGGAATAAAAAGGGGATACCAATTCGACAAAGTTGAAATGGTAGTATTTGCCCGGGAATATGAATCCTGGGAAATGCTTGAATCACTTCTCCAGAATGCTCTGGACGTGGTTAGAAAATTAGGCCTCCGCTATAGGGTGTTAAGACTTGCAAGTGGTGACATCGGTTTCTCAGCATCGATGACATATGATATCGAAATCTGGTCACCAGGGAGCGGTGAATGGCTTGAAGTTTCATCCGTTTCAAACTTTACTGACTTTCAGGCACGAAGAGCTGGGCTACGTTATCGATCTGAAGACGGAAGCGTTAAGCATCTTCACACTCTAAATGGATCAGGATTAGGAATTCCTCGCACGTTCGCTGCCATATTGGAACAAAACATATTACCCGATGGGAGAGTACTTATTCCAACTGTGCTTCAACCCTATCTAGGCAACCAAGAATATCTGTTGCCTGTCAAAAGTGTGTAGGTCTTCATTCTCGCGGGGTGTAGACTGGATCCTTGTGAATAGTTTGGAGGGGTGCCGGAGTGGTTGAACGGAACGGTCTTGAAAACCGTCGCTCGCGGATTCGTGAGCCGTGGGTTCGAATCCCACCCCCTCCGCCACACCAAGCTTTCGACTACCATTCCTCAATTTTAGAGAACGGTGATAATGACTAGTTTACTGATCATCGGAGATACTCATGTCAGAACGTGGGAAGACGAGATAAATCCAAAGCTTCGGGATTTAATCACTGACGCGGATCTTGCAATCCACTGTGGGGATTGGATATCACTTGACGCAGTAGAGGGTTTTATATATGACGCAAAAAATCATGCGATCGTTTCTGGAAATTCCGACCCGCGTGAGCTAAGGGATACTGTTCCGTATCTAGAAATTATCGAAATAGAGCAAGTTCGAATAGGCATTACACATCCCGCCTGGGCTGGTACTGAACCACCGCTTGATGAGCTTCTTCTGGATTTTCCTACCAAAAAGTTTGGAGTACTTGACGTTATTTGTTATGGACACACGCATGTTCCAGAAATTAATTCGCACAAAAACATTACTTTTGTAAATGGCGGTCAAGGATATTCATCGCTTTTCGTACCTGGAACATATGCAACTATAGAAATTTCAAAATCAGGCGATATCGATGCACAAATCCATGAATTTGCTCCGGCGCTATAACTCGTAGCTTTTTATACTATCTTTAACTAAGACAATGGAATTCCCGTGAGTTAGACTTATTTATCAGTTGTCAACGATGGAGGGGTCGCATAGTGGCCTAGTGCGGGCGCCTGCTAAGCGCTTGTTCGGTTTTTTCCGGACCGTGGGTTCGAATCCCACCCCCTCCGCCATAGAAAATTGAAGCAATGGAATCAAGAACAAAAGGTGACTAAAAATGCCAACTTTTAACATAACGACGTTAGGCTGTCAGATGAATCAGGCAGATTCTCTTAAGCTCGCGGCTGGCCTAGAACAACTCGGCTGGCAATCAGTTAAAAAAAATGAGTCAGCAAATTTATTCGTTATCAATACCTGTTCGGTTCGGCAACATGCCGAAGACAGAGCATATTCGCAATTAGGAAGACTTGGAAAACAAAAACTTTCTGGGGAAGAACTGAATATCGCTGTGATGGGTTGCATGGTCGGCCCAAAGACAGATCAACTATCCAAGAGATTTCCCTATGTAGACGCATGGGCACGACCTCAGGAATTTGAGCCGATTCTTACCTTGGCTGAAACAATTAAAGACCCGTCTGAAGGTGACTTAGGATCTCTATCTGTCCTCCTCGATGGTGGGATGACTAGAACTTATGCTCTACCAACCGGTATATCCGCATTCGTCCCTGTTGTTCACGGTTGCGATAAATTTTGTACTTATTGTATAGTGCCTCTACGACGGGGCCGTGAGCGGTCTCGCCCTGTTGCCGACGTACTCGATGAAATTAATTGGCTCGCGGACCGTGGAATTCGAGAGGTCACCCTGTTAGGTCAGACAGTAGAAGCTTACGGTCATGATCTTTCGGAGCGGCCCAGTCTAGCAACCCTGTTTAGAGCAATTGAGAAAATCGAAGGGATAGCCAGGGTGCGGTTTCTTACGTCGTACCCGAAAGACATGACTAATGAAATTATTGATTCAGTGGCTGACTGTCGAAAGGTATGTGAGCACTTCAATATCCCTGCGCAATCAGGATCTAATTCAATGCTGGAAAGAATGCGGCGCGGTTACACGGTGGAAGAATTTGTCGAACGTGTAGAAAGAATAAGATTAAAGATGCCTGATGCCGCAATAGCAACTGATATTATCGTCGGATGTCCGGGAGAAACCGATGATGAATTCCAAGAAACATTAAATCTGCTACGTCAAATACGATTCGACACCATACACGTGGCTGCTTATTCACCCCGACCAGGAACTTTTGCAGACCGTAACATGATTGATGATGTTCCCAGTAAAATCAAGAAACAACGCTTACATCTTGTGGAGGAGATTCATCAGGAATCAAGTCTTAATATCAATCAAAAACTACTAAACAGGGAAATTGAAATCCTGGTTGAGTCGGTGACTGAAACGCAGGCGACTGGAAGAACTAAACACGGAACAATCGTGCATTTCAATACGAACGGTGAAGTTAAAATCGGAAATCTAGAAAATATTAAAATAACCCAAACAACGGCCTGGTCGCTTAAGGGTCATAGGGCCGACAATTTTTCTCTTTCGGTTGTTTGATTTAACTACAATGGCAAATCCCTTTTAACAATATTTCCTTCGAGTGATTGTTATCCTAAATATTATGAACCAAACAGAATCTGAGCTATCAACTGATGTTGCGGTCATTCTCGTAATAATTGGAATTATCGGCGGAGCGCCGCACGTATTACTTGTCCATCGAACTGCAACACCTGAACAAAATAAATGGGCTCTACCAGGAGGAAAATGGAACAAGACCGAGTCACTAGAATTTAGTGCCGAAAAAAAACTCGTTCAAGAAACTGGAATCGACACCTTATATCTTGAACAGCTGTTCACAACTACTGGACTCGATGATGAAAACTCTTCCGTTGCGGTAGCTTATTTTGCTCTTACAGATTTTGCAAGAGTGAGATTGCGGGCTGAGGAGGAATGGAAACCAGACTGGTTTAACGTCAACGCGCTGCCTGAACTGGCTTTCAATAATAACCAGGTCATACGACAAGCAATCACACGCATTGCGACCAAACTCCAATACTCCAATATTGCATACAGCCTGCTGCCGGAAGAGTTTTCGCTTCGCCAACTTCAAGATGTCTATGAAGCTCTTGAAGGGCAAACTGTGGACCGCAGAAACTTTCGAAAAAAAATGTTAGCAGGAGGATTAATAGAAGCCATCGGAAAAACTCGAAGAGACGGAGCACATCGACCTGCCCAGCTTTACGGCTTCCTCAAGCGAGAGGCTGTAATTTTTTGAACTAATTTATGTGACAATGATCGTCGCGCTAGACCACACGCGTGTGGATGATACGCTCGAGGCGCAAGATAATTAGTTCTACTAATGAGGTGATAATAAATGAAATTACATGAGTACCAAGCGAAGCAGCTTTTAGCAAGTTACGGAGTAGCTATACCGGAAGGCAAAGTCGCAACAACTCCAGAAGAAGCGCAAATAATAGCCCAGGAAATTGGCGGAAAAGTCGTAATTAAAGCGCAGGCTCACACTGGAGCCCGTGGAAAAGCAGGCGGAGTTAAAATCGCTGAAACACCTGCCGAAGCCTTCGAAATAGCTCGAGAAATCATCGGTATGCAACTTGTGACCAAACAAACTGGGTCTGCCGGTCTTCCAGTCTCGTCCGTGCTAGTTGAAGAGGCAATAAGCATAGAAAGAGAACTTTATCTGTCAGTTGCTATCGATGGGTCAATGGCCATGCCAGTTATTATCGCTTCACAGGAAGGTGGAATGGATATTGAAGAAGTAGCAGAACAGCGGCCAGAAGCAATACTAAAGCAATACGTCGATCCAGCCTGCGGATTCCAAGGTTATCAAGCTAGAGCTTTAGCTTTTGGGCTTGGATTGTCTGGCGAACTAAACCGACCTGCTACCGCACTTATCGAAGCTGTGACCAAGTCATTTTTAGAGACAGATGGATCTATTGCTGAAATCAATCCAGTTGTTGTAACAACTGATGGAAGGATTCTGGCGGCTGATGCTAAGTTCTCGATAGATGACTCTGCTCTTTTCAGGCAAAAAAATCTCGAAGAGCTCAGAGATAGATCACAAGAGGCTGACAAAGAACTCGAAGCCCAAGACGCGGGAATTGGTAACTATATTAAACTGGACGGCAATATTGGTTGCTTAGTGAATGGTGCCGGGCTTGCGATGTCTACGCTAGACGCAATAAAAATGGCAGGTGGTGACGCAGCCAATTTTCTAGATATAGGAACAGCAAATTCACCTGAGGCAGTCGTTGCTGCTTTAAAAATTATAGGAACCGACCCTGATGTAGAAGCGGTACTAGTAAATATATTTGGAGGACTAGCTCGCACAGATATTATCGCCCAAGGCGTAATCGACGCAAAAAATCAAGGCCTAATCCCGCAACCAACTATCGTTCGCCTAGCCGGATCCAAT
>Ga0315318_10000555_pt1 | contig 15321 bp, 30 predicted proteins | sample M1200m3416metaG_FD_203703 | JGI IMG/M metagenome (GOLD analysis project Ga0315318, IMG submission 203703) | Ammonia-oxidizing marine archaeal communities from Monterey Bay, California, United States - M1 200m 3416 | ecosystem: Environmental > Aquatic > Marine > Coastal | place: USA: California... | reverse complement strand
TCTTTCCTATCCTTAGAGATATTCGATAACAGTCCTTGTCATCATGTTTTACTCGAACGCTCCAACTCATTGCTCACTCCTTTAGGTATTCAGGAATCTTCTCATTTAATTTTTCTATTATTTTTCCCTTGTATATCATAGCAACCAAAGGAACCTTTAACGATATATCAACAGACTCCTCATGTAATTGTACAACGCCCTTTACAAATACTCCCCCTAATGTGCAATTAAAATTAATGTCGCCAAAATCACCTTCTATAAAGAGTTCTTCTGCGTTAAACTCTATTTCTAACACTTCTATAAGTGCTGTCCAAATAGACCCTCTTAACTTTGGCTCGCTTTTTATGCTGTGTTTGTAGGTGGCTTCTATTTTTGCCATTCATTTGTCCTCAATTAAGTTTTAAATAGATTCTAATTATAATAGAGCTTCATAATCGTTACAAAATGATTTTATATTGAAACACATTATATTTTACACCTTATATAGACAGTATAGACCAAGTAGGATAGCTATGGGAAGCCAGATAACTATGTCTACAATTAAAGCCTTGAGTCCTTTTGAGCCTTGTTTTTTAGTATTTTTATCCATTTTATTAATAGAAACATATACACACAACAATACATAATATATAGAGCATTGATAGTAAGTTTTTTGAAGTGAAAATTTGAACGAAATTATATGAAACCTCGTGCCAACGAAATAAGCTAATATAATAAATAAAACGGCGAATGTTGGGCGCAAAACCCTTAAAAGTACTAGAAAAAGGGAATATATTGGGCGACTAACCACAACATAATATATATTCAGGGGAATTTCAAGAGAGTTCCCGCACATTTCCAAATACTTTTTAGTCACTTACACAGAGGTTCTATATGATTATAGAGGGGATCGGGGAGAAAAAGAGGGGAAAAAAGAAAAAGTAAAATACGCCTAAACCGCTAGGTTCAATAAGGTTTTCTGTATAGCGTTATACCAATATACAATCCCGCACTTCCCCGAAATTTAGTGACAATAATAAATACTTAGAAATTTTTTGAGATTGTGGTCAGAATAATAGTCTCGCCGTGGGTACAATATAGTACAAACGTATAGTAAAGATTTATTAGGAGCAATTAGGAACTATGAGTATAAAGAGTACTAAACCAAAGCTAGGAGGATATGCTGTATGGAAGTTAATTTCATTGACATTTTTAATCCTCTATATATTTACTACTGATCTTACGTTTACTGAGAAATTACCTTATTACACTGTACTATCTCAACTTTTTGCACTTGAGGCCTTACTAACTTCACGTTTTGATAGTATAATACAGTAGGGTTATATGTAATTATACCTTCAAACAAGAGTACAAGAGATTAATGCCCAATGTAGATATTACAAAACTTCTACTTGGTTTAATTGTTTCAACTATTTTAATATGGGATACTTACTTAATTTATTCTGGTGATAAAGCAGCAACCTTTAGTGTTGTACTGTATGAATCATCTAGGCAATGGCCTGTAATAGCTTTTGCTCTGGGTTTTTTATGTGGTCATGTTTTTTGGCAGATATATTCTAGGGGTTGACATATTTATTTTTATTATTAAAGAACCTTCGATGAGAATGACTTAGGGGTTTTCTCTGACTGTACCCTAATACAGTAGTAAGGTTTTAAAAGTTGCCGCTAGTCTTAATTGACCTGCGGGGTGGTTGGTGGGAAACTTTTTTTAATATTATAGAAACTTAAACCATTTAGAAGGTTTTAAAATAACAATAGAAAAACTCGCGTGCTATTCTTCCATTAAAACCGCATTAAGCTATATTAGGTGAGACATCCCATGAATAAACTTAGAATTATTTTAGCAACACCTTTTCTTCTTTTCTCTGTACTTTTAAAAAGTATCGGCATAAGAGTACTACCAGAGTATGCACGTAAGGATGCTAAGGAGCTTTTCTAGATTCCCCAACTTTCATTCATTTCATCAGCCTCTTGCTGAGATTTAAGCGCCGCCCATATAATCCACACTCCATGTGCGAATGCGCCCATCTGACCTCTTTCTTCAAAGGCCATCATTTCCTTTGTAACTATAGTGTGCAAATCCGGCTGTTCTTTTTTAAATTTATTCCAGAACTCATTTAAGTATTCACTCTTATCTTCCAGCTCCTCTAAGCCATCAATAGTTCTATATATAGAGTGAGCAACTTCTCTTCTTACTTGGGGCATTCTAGTCATAATGAAATCTCCTTCTGTACTTTTTATACACCGAGGATGACTGACGGGTCTTAGATCGTTGCCCAACCCTTGAATAACTCGCGTGCTAATAACCATCCTATAACCGAAGAGGGAACTTTGGCTGAGACAGGGCTATGATCTGCAGTTTAAAATGTTTGTTACTTTCGAGAGGTTTAGTAAAACTCACGGGATCTATAGAATTTCTTAACCGTCAAACTGGCGTACTCGCGTACTCAGGCCAACCGCCCAACCCCAAGAGGAAAGAAGAGGTACTACACTCTCATCCCGTCCCCATTAGAGGGGTTTTTTTATTTTCTCTACTATTTTAACGCACCACCCACCAGAGGGGGATAACTCCATTATACCATATATATCGACATTTTCAAGGGGTAAACTTTAGCCTATTTCCGGATTTTACATAAGTCCTTTGATAGTAAGGGTTTGCGGGGTTTTTGGGCAGCCCGCCGCATATGGCAAAAAAAATCCCCCACCAGCACCTAAGCACCAGCAGGGGATTCGCACAAGGGAGAGTGCTTAGTTAGCCATAGCCAACGCAGTATCTAAAGCCCTGTGATTGAGGTTTCCATTTACACCGAACCACAATGAGTCCATTCGGTTATTAGATGTACGCCCTTTGCTGTAACTTAGATATTCAGTTACGGCATTATACGCACCCCAATAGGAACCACGAACGCCAACGATGTCCGTCCCTTTGCCACTTTCAAACAAAGATTCTATTGCTAGAGTGATGTTCTTAGAGCGAGTAGACATTTCATCTTCTACACCTTTGTCAAACCCCATCACAACACGAACATATTTTCGCAGGTCAGATGAGCTAATATCCCTAGAGGCAAGGTAACGGTATTGTTCCGCAGTAGCCTCAAATTCTTGATTAGCAAGGTTCATCACATCACGCATCTTTTCAACATTCTGTCTAACAAAACGAGAGTGTCGGACACGGACTAATTTAGAAGCCTCTGAGCCACGGGCTAACGCTTCCGTATTAGCACACACAACTCGAATAGGAGTGAAGCCAAAATGGACTGCTAACTTTCCATCGTGTCCATTTGAAAGCAAAACAAACTTAGCAATCTCATCGCCTGCGACGATTTCGCTATTGTCTTGATTCAGTTGGCACAATGCCCAGATACGTTCACCATTACGCAGCGAACCGGCAGTATGAATCACCATTTCACCGGCATCGACTAGCGGTTCAAATATAGAGAACGCTTCGTGATTCTGCAATGGTGTCCATCGTTTCCCTACGATACCGAGAATCCTGTCATCTGAGGTTCGATAGGCGGCACGATGCGAAACCTTTTCACCATCAGCGGTAAACAGGGGTTTCGTATCTACTTCCCAATCTAATCCAGCTTTTGAGAACGCTTCCCAAAAACCAATATCCCCGTCAATTTGTGTACCAAGTCCATGCCACGGGGTTTCACCGGCAAAAACCATCTTTTCAACTTCATGAGCCATAACAACTCTCCCTTAAAAAAAACTCTTTCCTAACAACTTCATTATAACATACTTACAGTCAATTGCAAGTAAAATCTACCAATTGGCGTGATAAACTACAGTATAACCATCTTTAATTAAATCACGGGCATCTTTTATAAATTTCCTATCCTGTTCAGCATAATATTCATCAGAATCTTCACCAAAGAAAAAACCTTGTGTTTCAGGTAGTTCCGATTCGTCAATAGCTTCCTCAAGAGCGTCAATGTCATCTAGGGTCAACTTGACATCAACACCATTAATATCACGACCGCCGCATAGGTTTTGCATAAAGCCCTGAAGGTTTGGGTGCTTTCGCCATTCGACTAAATATAGTTCTTCAGGATATTCAGTTTCATCGAACTCATTAGTAAACCCTTTGCCCCTGTGTGCCGCTGCGTATTGGTCTAAACCCATTTTACTCTCCCTATAGTATTAACTTGTTACTCTCTTAGTATACCATATATATCGTCCAATTGCAAGCCTATTCTTTAATTATTCTGAGTTTTTTAGTAAAATACTTTGGCATTAGAAACTCGCGTGCAAACTCGCGTGCTAAACCTCTTACTAAACCCTCACGAGGAAAGTTCGGCTACGACATCGATACCCCTCTATCAGGGGGTCGCTGGGCTACCCAAGGCTGTAGTTGCTGGGCCGCCCACGCCGATTTATTAAAATGCTGGTTCAGGCGTTGGCTGCTCCGCCACCTGAGTTTAATGTCCGTGTATACATAGCAGTCCAGAACACCAGCAATTAATTACAACACATATATGTTTTCCGGCGAAGCCTTACCAATCATCCAATCACAATCCGTTAGCCTTCTACCGTTGCCTTCATCTTCAAACGCTTGTATTATCAAGCCTTCGTGGTCGCCGTTTTCAGGGAAGTTCGGAGGAATCTCAATTCTTACCACGTCACCAAAAGAACAATCTAGTACCCATATATATTCATATACGTGCGGTTGAAATTTATATTTTTTAGTCATTTTCACAATCGCAATCTTGCCCGCAAATTATAGTTTCAGGCATTGGACTATAGGCGTGTTTAGTTAATCGTTTAATTAAGTTGTCGAACCTTTTGGCGTTCAATCCAACTTCATCGTCTGCCAATTCTTTGGGACAAATCTGTTCGTCGTATTCCATTAATGCGTCAAGTAGATTTTCGCAATCTCTTTTACTCAGTTTCATCTTCAAAGTTCCTCTATATTAACTACTTCAATAATACCACGTTTAACGTGGTCTATTAACCATTCTTCTACGTTAATCTTTTCGTCGTTGATGTCTGCGGCTTGTTGTTCAGTGAGACCGTAGACACTTGAAACATCTACAACCCATTCCCCTTTTGGTTTTTCTTTTTTACTCATTCTAATATCCCCGCTTCTTCTTCTTCACCCGAACACCAACGACATAGAGAAACGTCATCAGTTGAGCAAAATGATTCTTCGTATTTCGTACCACATTCCCAACACTTAAATTCTTCAATCATTTTATTTTACCTATAAAAAAGAAAGCCGACCATAGGCACGATAGGCGAAAGTCTATCGTTGAACGCTTTACCGCTACGCTACCTATAGCCGATTCCTAGACAGTCCTAGCTCTTGCTATCGACCAACAACCCTACCATACGCCCATCATAGAACGCTTTAGTAGAACCGTCTTTTAGGTCAACGGTTACAAGATTATGCGAACGCTCGCCCTTCGGCTTACCGTACTGCAAAGTTTCCCAAGACAATGGGGATTTTTCCAGATTACGAATATCTGAAACTTCTCCAGTATATCCTTCGGCATTTTTTGCATAATCTGCAACATTACCAACATTAGTAAATTCACGCTCAACATCTTTTAAGTATGTAAAAGAAACATTGTCACCAATCTTCATTTAATTTTCCTCACAAAAAAAGTAACTTCCTAAAACGATAAAAATTATTATCGACAATCCTAACAAACCATTACACGACATTAGCCCTCCATAGTAGATAAACATTCATTATAACATAACTAACGCTAAATTGCAACCTCTTTATTCTTTTTTCTTGAATACGAACCCTTACCCTTTAATGCTTTTAACGCAACCGCCGCTTCACTTCCCTTTGGTTGTGTACCGTGTACCAGTAGGGCAAAATCTTGGTCACGCAATGACGGTCTAGCAGCGTGGCTATCGTCGTGGTCTATTTCTAGTCCTAGCTTTTCTGCTTCCGCTTCACTGAATACAACTTTAGTGGAACGTAGATTGTGTTCATCAATCATATAATCATTACTTCCACCATAACTTGCCGTTAAAATAAAATTATCTAGGATAGGCATTTCGTTTGGAATATCAATCCAATATCTCAAACTCTTAGTATAGGCATAGAATAGTACATTAGGATTTTCACTAGCAGTCAACCACCACGCCCACATATAATCACTATTGAAAAAATCACCCGCAACGTGAATACGGACAATGCCTGCATCTTTTGGCATACTATCCATTAACAATAAATCCATATTGTTGGATTGTCGCAATAGGTCAAAATTGTGCTTGCGTAGATTGAATACGTTAGTGTATTGCACTTCTTGCGACGCAGAGAAACAACGGAATTCATTATGTACGCCGTCTTTGATTTTACGCCTACCGTCAGATTGTACTACCGCTTTAGATAGACACGCTTTTGCGTAGGGGCAAGAATACCCGCTTAGTAAATCCAACGAATAAATTTTTCTCTTATCTTTAAGATACTCGGATAATTCCGGTACTTGTTTCAGTGCTTCTGTTTTTGCGTTTGCGTTGCTGAATTTTAACATAGTGTTTTCCCTTTGTGCTTAACTATTTATTCTTTCATTATACTATATATATCGGCAAAAAGCAAGTGTAAACTTTAATCTTTTTTGACTTTTTTCAATATATTTTTTAGCATTCCCTTAACTCTTATACTACCAGTATACCATATGTATCGGCATATTGCAAGCACATTATCCAATAATTCCAGAAAAAAACTCGAAATATTATCCCCTCTATCGGGGGGTCGCCGGGCAGCCCAGAATCAAAAAAAACAACCCGCGCCTGATTGATAAAACGGCATTTGCCGAAAGGCCCCAAGCACGGATTGCTTCAATATAAAAAACAGTAAGATGGAAAGCCATACCACCGCGACAGAGGGCTACGTAATGAGCACCTTTGACCTGTCGCCCCTTCTCCGATTTAACGGCTAGGAGGCTTTAACTGGGCTACTGATACACCACTAGATGTCTAACATTGTGTTATATCTAGTTTTGGCGACTCGCTTAATGTAGCGAGGTTGTCCTGTATGCAAAACGGTTCCAGTCTTGCATTCGACAATCTGCGCCCATTGGTCACGACTCTTGTCCTGTGTGTTTAATTTGCCCTTGATACCAACAGCAAACACATTTCCTTTAACAGCCTTCATAATACTTCTCCTAGTGATGAAACAAAAAATTAAAATGGCGTTTTAAAGTGCGCCACCACTCACGAAAGGAATTTCCTAAACTGTTTCCGATTCAGCTTCTTCTTGTTCAGCGGCGAGTTTTCGTGCTTCCTCCGCTTTTTCTTTTTCCTGTTCTTCAATCTTATCGTTGAGAACATTGGCAAGATTACGTATTGAACTTTCGTCCATAGTAATATTTAGCTGACCACCTTCGACGGTCAACTGCAATTCATTTCGCCAACCCATGTAAACATTGGTGACAGACTTCGCTTCTATAACTCGTGAAACTTTCATGGTGTTTCAATCCTTTCAAAAAACAACTCTTTAACAACTCTTTCATTATACTATATTTATCGTCAATTGCAAGCAAAAACTTTAGAACTTTTTAAAATATTTTCGTAAATTGCTTCGACATTTCTCCACCCGTCACCACATTCTAAAACCGCATAGTCGGCATAGGTAACGGGTTCACGGTCTATACAATCAACAAACGTATCGTACTTGTATGGGTTATAGGTAACGTTATGGATAGCATCAGGAATATTAGGAACACGCTCAACAACGAAACCACTAACGCCAGCGTGAACGTTCTTCTTTCGTTCCCTTAATACCTTTTCACGTCCTGCTTGTCCTACTAAGAACCTAGCATCTTTCAGCATTATATATTTAGTATGGTCTACAACCTTACCGTCTTGTCTAACACTCCATATTTTTTTATGAAGATTAAAATAAACGTATACCCGCCGGTTTGTATCTATCATATGTTTCCCTTTCATAGTTTCCATTATACTATATATATCGTCAAATTGCAACCCCAAACTTTAATTATTCTCGATTTTTCTAGGAAATAAGCTGACGTGAGAAACTCGCGTGCTAAACCTTTTACAAAACCCCGATGAAGAAAGATTGGCTACGACACCATCACCAATAAAAAAAGATGCTGTTCGCACACCGGACTCCACCCACAGCAAGTCTTATTTATCCGGTAGTGTTGCGTGTCAGGGGTTATCGGTTAATGTCCTTTGCCGAGCCGCTGACGAATTGGGGTTCTATATCCTCTATACACCATTATACCACTTATATCGTCATTTGCAACCCCAAACTTTAACTATTCTCAAAATTCTGGGCCGCCCAGCCCGATTTTGTCAAGCCCTAAAATGAAAAGAAAAGGGGACAGTCCAAAGCCTGCATACGCGGCAACCTCTGAGCTATGGACTAAGTTCACTGGATTGCTAGCTAGTCCCCTAATCCCAACGAAAGACTAAATGTTTTTTCTATCAACTACTTTCCACTTGCCCGTGTCCAATGCCTTTTCGGCATCTTTCAATGGGAATGTTAGGGACTGCTTGCCCTTCTTGCCGGTGAGCGTAACGCCCTTTGACGTGATTTTAGTTACTGTGGTTTTTTCAATACCATTCATAACTGTGCTGTTGATTCCTAGTATCTTCTTCATTATGACCACTCTTTCATTGCTGCCCGATTTTGTGTAGAACGTGTACGCTTACGCTTCGGGCGTAGGTCGTGCGTGCCGGTTCCGGTAATATGGGCTTGATGCCCTATCGCAATCTTGCCAACCTTGATAACGATTCTGTTACTTTTCTGCTTTGGCATTACTACCGGCTGTGATTTTCTTTTACTCATATCTATATTATACCATACTTATTGTCAATGTCAAGCCCTAAAGCAAAAGTAATTCGTTTTTTGTTACTTCGTGTAAGTGGCTAATCAACCCAGCTAAATATTCTATTTGCATTTCGTAGAATACTTTATCTGCCTCAGGTAATTCACATTCTCCAGTTATTAAATGGGTGTGCATGTTTAATTGCTTTTCGTATTCCCGCTGTGCAATTACCAACTCTATACCAATAGCCTCTAGAGTATTTCTTTGTACGGCGTATGTTTTTCGGCTGTCTATGTGTTTATCTGTCATATTGATATAACTCCCTATGTCCGTCATCTGATTCTACTTCTTCCCAGTCCTCAAAGGTTTCCAATTCCCCAATTGTCAACTCGCCTGATTCTTCCCATTCTTCAGCCACTCGCATAGGTGGTTCTAAACAGAATTGTTCATCTTCCATATCTATTGCTAGTTCTAATTCGTCCATACCTACTACAAAGTTTCTAGGCGAAAATTCTTTATTGAACCGTTCAGGGTCAACAATCTGCATAACGCCGTAACTATTCGTTTTCATTGGCAGGCTATCACCTTCCATGCGTAGTAGGAATATTCCTTTGCCAAGAAACTGACAGCTAACTACTCTCACGTTTTGTAGTAGTGCTTCACTAATATCTCTATTTGAAATCATCTTTATTCCCTTTCGTTGGAACTTCCTAACTTATTATACTTTAATTATACCATACATATCATAAATGTCAAGTAAAATCTCTAAATTTTATCAACAAATTTTTGAAATAGTTCTGCACCAATTAAACCAATCAGACACGCTGAAATCAGTAAATATATCATATCTTCTCCTTTGTTGTTGTTAACTCTTATATAATATATATCGGCATAAATCAACCCCTAACTTTAGAAAAAACTTAAAAAACAACAAAATACTTTTACCCCCCCTGACAGGGGGTGGCTGGGCAGCCCAGAATTGTCGGCTTTGCAAGAGCATAGAAAAGAAAAAAATCGGCAGCGACCATTCATGCTTTATTTAAAATGGTATGATGAGAAGCAACACAGGTCACTACCGATTAATTTATTATTCAGAAAACATTTCCTGCATATCTTCTGATTCTACTTGAGCCTTAACAGCTTCATAGGTCATCAGTGCGGCGGCACAAGCAACCATAGATACTGCCGATTTAATATTTTCCGCTTCAGGATATACCTCTTCAATCAACGAACCAAAACCGTCAGCATTAGCCGCCATCATTGAAACCAATCCAGTCTGGTCGTCTTTAATCATTTTAAGAAAACCATCTCCAACGTACTTCTCTGGCGGTTGTGTCATTGCTTTATCAAAAACTGCAAGCGCTGCGTCTTGACTTACTACGGGAAGACTCATTTTGAAACTCTCTTTCGTTTAATACTAGGTAACATATCAAGTGACATTATACACAATGTCATGCCTATTGTCAATAGGGCAAAATTTAAATTTTCAAATGGCATTTGTTCCATTATTCTTCTTCCTCTAATTCTAATTCCATCGCCACAGCAAACGCTTGCTCATTACGATATAACTTATGTTCATTTATCTGATAGGGGATTTCCTTCTCAGCTTCCGCAGCGTCACGGTATCGATTAAGGATTGCTAACCGTTCAGGATTGTCGGACATAACTACACCGTCAGAAATTACAACGCTTTCACCTCTAGGGTCTTTAACTTTAGGCACGACTTCCGCATCATAGATACGATTTATTCGTTTAAGCGTCGAACCACCTTCACGGTTCTCGTGATACCGTTCCGGTAGCAATTCGTTCGGAACCCAAATTGCCTCTAAGATTGCGGCTTCTAGGTTCGCTTTCAGTTCTTCAAATTTACTTTCGTAATCCATACTTAATAATCCTTTCGTTGATTGTTTTGTATATGTATATTATAGCATACTATCTACCCAATGTCAAGGGCAAATTGCTCAAATTCTGAGATTTCTTTTTCCCATTCCCAACCAGCAGGAGGGTCAAGGTTTTGTAGCTGTTCACCTTCAGAATAAAAAGTTTCAACACTTTCCAATTCTTTCAGACTAGACAATCCAAATTCAGATTCATCACCCTCTACATAGCTGTAGAATATACCATCTGGGTCAGCGTCTTCTAGTTGCCAGACTTCCCAACCGTTAGGTAGTAAGTACCAAGATAGAACCGTTACAGGATTGCCGTATTGCGTTGTTGCTTTTCGTCCAGTCATAATATATTCCCTTTCGTGGAATTGTTTTAATTGTTATTCTTTGATTATACTATATATATCGGCTAATTGCAATAGCAAACTTTAATAATTCCCAGAAAAAAGCAAAATACTTTTACCCCCCCAGAGAGGGGTGGCTGGGCAGCCCAAAATCGACCAATAAAAAATCGACTACACCCCGAAAGATGTAGCCGACTCAACGAAAGGAATGCCGCATTTTATTTAGAAAGCCATACGGCAGGCTATGCGAGTTTACTTGTATCATACTCTGGACTATGGTAGTCCAAATCATGCATCTCGTATCTTTCAATAGGGGCAATCTCAACTTCGTGCATTTTAGGTTCGATTCTATGTCTGCCGATAGTAGCAAGAGCAAGACCCAAGAAGAAAGCAACAGTACAAAATACAGCACTTCCGAATTCAATATTCTTATTTAACATTTAACAACCTCTTAATTAATCCCGGCTTCTTAGTAGCCTTTAGTTTTTTATTATGTTTGTTTTCAATTCGCTGGTAGAATCTAGAAAGTTCAACCATATGTATTCGCTTCATTCTCATTTTCTTATTTCCTTTCGTTACTATCTTATTATACCACACACAGGACAAATTTGCAACCCCTAAAAAGTAATTTTATGAAAGTAGTTTAGTACCCTTACCACCAACTTGAATAAACTACCGTTTGCCCATCAGTCAAAGCCTTGCGAGCATTTTCGCAAAACTCTAAATCCGACTCTTTATAATAGTCACTAGAGTCGTCACCAAAGAAGAATCCACCTGTTTCCGGCAATTCGCCGCCTTTAACGCTTGCCTCAAGGTCGTCAATATCCTCAAGAGTCAACTCGACATCGACACAGTTGAATTCACCTTCGCCACCCTTTTCGGCGTATAGGTGTTCCATAAAACCCTGTAGGTGTGGGTGCTTACGCCAATAGGCGAGTTCTTCCTGTTCCCAATTTCCTTCTTCGTCTTTAGTATCTAATCTAATCGCTGCGTATTGGTCTAAACCCATTTCGTTCTCCCTTATGTTCTTAACTGATTACTCTTTCATTATACTATACATATCGGCATATGTCAAGTACATTCTTTAATAAAACTTCAAAAAATATCAACATGCGTGCTATACTCGCGTGCTAAACCTTTTACCATTACCGCAAGTGCGTACAATAGGTACGACACTTTTATTCCCAATCGGCAAAATCAAACCCTTTGACGTTGGACGGCATACGCCCTTCAACTATACCACCATGTGCGTCAAGCTCTGCCTGTACTACTTCAATCTTGCAGTATGGGTAAACGGTATTAGTATATCCATTTTCCCCAAAGCACTCCGCATGTTCACGCATCTCAGCGGTTATAGGCGTAGATGACGGAAAGCCACATTCAACGTGAGTGTATGGCGTAGGTGGATAATCTTCACGCGGTTCACAGTATGCACTCTCTCGCGCCTGTACTGACATAGTGAAACCATCTTTACATATGATTTTTGGATTGTGTGGTTTTCTCATTTTATTTCCTTTCGTGGAATTACCTTAATTGTTATACTGTCATTATACTATTAGTATCGGCATTTGTCAAGACTAATCTTTAATTAAAAAGTAAAAAGAACAAAATACTTTTACCCTTCCGGTGGGGGGTCGCTGGGCAGCCCAGCTCGATTTTATGGTAGGTGCAGGATTCGAACCTGCGTAGGCAATGCCATCAGATTTACAGTCTGACTCCTTTGACCGCTCGGAAAACCTACCCGCGTTGAGTATATTGCTCGGGGTTTTCGGCTGTGCTAAATTGCTTAGTCCACAACCCAAAAATCTTGCGAGCCTCTATTTTATCTATACCGAACTCGTGTTCCATCTCGCGCGGCGCTCCCATCATATTGATGGTTCCACTTTCTCGCAATTCGTCCAAGTACACAAAATATTCTAAATACTGATCGTCCATTTTCTTTCTCCCTAAAAAATTATGTAAGCGAGACTAACCGGATTTGAACCGGCAACCTTCGGATAGACAATCCGATACTCTGCCAATTGAGTTATAGCCTCTCGTTGTATTGTTGAAAGCTTACTACACCCCACCACTTCGAGGTGGTGCAGTCCTATTACTGGATATTCTCCATAAGGAACTGTGGAGCCGTGACCAATTCTTATCACCGGCATTCGTCTGCAAAACTTGGGGCTCGTAATGGATGACTTTTTGCAGTTCACCCAAATCCCGCACTCCGCTTTAGAGTGCAGTAAACTCTCAACTTGTTCCATGCCCCCGTTTTACGGGGGGCTGTTGTATTGTTGACCTGAATCCCACAGGTCTTACGGTTTTCGTTGTTAAGGTGTCTATACCGTTAATGTACCACCATGTTATTTAGCTTTTCATCGCTTTTCCTTCATTAGTTTTAGTTTTTCTGGTTGATTGAACAAATCAGCCTCGTCATGTAACGCAACTATTTCAGCGGCTACGGCTTTCCAAACTCGTTCCCATATTTCTATAGTGTCCGTGTCGTTGGCATCTCTAGCCTTACGGAATTGCGTACCAACTCTAGTACGGATTTCATAAAGTGGTTTCAGCTTTTGCTGTATTTGGTATCGTTTACTAGTCATAATTTTCCCTTTCGTTGGAATTGTCTTAACTTCTTATATACATTATACCATACGGTATGTGGTTTGTCAAGTGTAATTTAATATTATTACTAAAATAAATCAAACTAATTCAGCCCTACAATCAAGGCTAGAAGCTAGTTCAATATTCGCTTCATCGTCATCGTAAAAGTAGGTTATGTTGTGATTATCTATGATAGTCATTAGTACAGTTTGTTTAGCTTTTGCTATGTTAGTATCTGAATTCTTACCAACACAGTGAATCATTTTAGCCGTGATATTAAAACGTGCTAGGAATCCAGCGATTGCACTAGATGCGATTTCATTACGAGCAGTTAAGATATAAAGGCTATGACCCTCTGTGTGAATCTCTTTAGCTAGTTCAATCAACCCAAGAGGCTTACCGTTGATAATGAATTCAGGGTTTTTGAATTCACTAAAATCAAAACTTTCACCATCAGCCAATTCATACGTACTGTATTCAGCAGGTGTTAAAACTTGCGACGGCACGCGGTACTTTCTTACTAATACTTTAGCGTTAGTGCTTGCTAGTGTGTCATCGAAATCGAAAACGAATGCTTTAGTTTTATTATTGTTATTGTTTTTCATAATGTCATTATACCATAAATTGTTTGTTTTGTCAAGAGCAATTGCACTTATTTTTGAAGTTTTATCCATTTACTTTCTTACTTAATAAGTAACTCCTATACTATATATATCGACATTATATCACAATAACTTTAGCCAATCAAGCCCAAATCCAGTATTTTCTCAGAATAAAGGTGATTATTTTTACCCCTCCGGTGGGGGGTCGCTGGGCAGCCCAGCCGTCGAACTCTCGTGCGACACTCGCGTGCTAAACCTTTTATGAAACCCGCATCAAGCTAGAATAGCTGAGACAGACCCCTAGCAATCAGGGTCGAAGTCGTGCCACTCCTGAGCTTCGTCAGGCTGACCGTCAAACTCATTCCAGCAGGACGGATTGTCCACAAGTGGTTCACCGCATTCGGTGCATGCTTGGGTGGAGGTTGAAACGTTTCCGCAATATTCGCAGTTAATCATAATGGTTCCTTTCGAAGAACAGGTTAGTTGATTTGTTAACCCTATTGTAATATATATCGGCACATTTGTCAAGGGGAATCCAGTAAAAACAACAAAAAAAACAAAATACTTTTCCCCCTCCGCTGGGGGGTCGCTGGGCAGCCCAGCGGCGCCGGTTTGTCAAGCCCTAATCCGTATCTATTAAGCAGGACAACGCGGCTATCATTATTGCAATTATTAGATATGTCATTTTTAGATCTCATCTTCCCATAGTGTGAATAAATTCTTATCTTGCCCAGCCTGTAGCACCTGATAGCATACGCCGGTATCGCTTATGGATATACTAAACAATCGTTCATCGCCCTGAAACACATCAATAGTACGCAAGCCCTTTTCGGGTATCGTGTCTAGCTTAAAGCTGCATTCACCGTCGGCGTGATTGGTAACGGCGCCGATGTTCTCATAGCTAGCGTGATTTGTTGAGTAGTTATAGTTTCTTTTCATTTCGCTGGCTTTCCTTCTAGTCCGTAAATCAGTAATTCATTTATAATGCTGTCCATTAGTTGGACATTAGTTTCGATGCCTTTGCGGATTTCGTCGCTGTCGGCATTGTCCCACATTTTCCAAAGGTTTCTTACAACCTGTTTATATTCTCCATGCAGGCGATTAACTTCGTTGGCTTCGTGGCGTTTTGGCAGTGGTCTCTTAT
>Ga0315318_10000552_pt1 | contig 15357 bp, 10 predicted proteins | sample M1200m3416metaG_FD_203703 | JGI IMG/M metagenome (GOLD analysis project Ga0315318, IMG submission 203703) | Ammonia-oxidizing marine archaeal communities from Monterey Bay, California, United States - M1 200m 3416 | ecosystem: Environmental > Aquatic > Marine > Coastal | place: USA: California... | reverse complement strand
GAATCGCTTTTCGTGCTTAAACAAGCCAGGGGAAATGAAGAGCCAGACTTGGGTCAAGGTGAATGGTGTCGCCAGCACGAGACCTGCTAGTGCAGCAATCTTCATGTAGAGGAAGAAAGCTTCAGCTGGTTCAGTGTAGACGAGTTTTCCACCCTCTGGGAGCACCTGTTGCAACGGTACCATGATAAATTCGAAGATATATTTAATAAATCCAAATGCTATTAGGAACCCGGCAAGAATCCCCAGCACCGTGCGGACCAAACGCTTTCTGAGTTCATCCAGGTGATCGAGAAATGACATCCGACCAGCTGACGAATTATCGTCAGGGTCGGCATCTCCTGGTGGTAACGCAGCGAGTTCGCCAGGGGGTTTTTCGGATTTTGATTCCAGCGCCATCGAGAATTAATCAACCACCTTTACGACGGACCCTTGCTTGGCGTAGCAGGCGTTGATGCAGAAGGTGTCTGACTTTCGTCGTTTGTCTGACCTGTTTCAGCTATTGGATCGTCCTTCGGAGTTTCGTCGCTTGTCTGACCTGTTTCAGCTATTGGATCGCTCTTCGAAGTGTTGAGCGGTGGTGGCTTATGCTCTTCGACTCGGATCTCCTCCTCCAAAGTATTCCTCAAATCGTTTGAAGCCCGCTTGAATTCACCGATACTCTTGCCAAGAGATTTACCAAGTTCAGGCAGCTTACGTGGTCCGAAAATAATTAAAGCAATTACAAATATGATGATAAGTTCGGGCATTCCGATTGAACCAAACATCGCCTGCCACTCCTTCGTTAGCACGTCTGATTGTTGTCGGCGCGACGACCGCAAATGATTACACCGACGTCTATCGTAATTTGCAGCTCGACAGCAGAACCCTCGGCATGAGGGTTTCCAGCACGTGCAAGTAACTGATCGCATTATAGAAACGTCCGCTACTCTGGTCAAGCAATCTGGTATCTGTCAGCGCTTGGAACTGATTGTTGGATAGGGGCTTATCTGCTAGTATCGAGTTTATGAGAATGCCCAGATCTTCCTCCCTTGCGGTCTGGGCTGTGTTCCTTTCAGCAGTCACAGGCGGTTTGTTTGGTGGGCAACTATTAGCAACCCAAGATCGTAGTTTCGAAAAATACAAAGTTTTTGCAACGGCTCTAGCAGTTATTGAGGAAACCTACGTTGGGGATGTGGGCTCCGATCGCCTCGTGTACGGTGCTATTAACGGAATGCTTCAAAAACTCGATCCACATTCGAGTTTCATGGATCCTCGTTCGTACTCGCAAATGCGTGAACGACAGGAGGGGCGTTATTATGGCCTTGGCATTACGATCCAGGTTCGTAATGGTGACATTTCTGTAGTCTCACTCTTCGAAGGGTCGCCCGCCTACCGGCAAGGGATTCGACGCGGTGATGTCATCGCGAGGATTGAAGGAGAGGACGTCAAGGGTTGGACTAGCGATCAAGCAGTACGACAGTTGCGAGGGCCTAAAGGATCGACGGTTAATATCTCGATTCGCCGCGAGGGCTACAATGAGCTCATTCCACTTGCGGTCGAACGAGATGAAATCAACATACCCACCATTCTCGGTGCTTTCATGGTTGATGGTTCGACGGGATACGTGCGTTTACGTGATTTTTCAGAGACGACTGATCGCGATTTAAGTAATGCATTGCACGACTTGTCTGGCCAGGGGATGAAGCAGTTACTGCTCGATCTAAGGAATAACCCTGGCGGACCACTTGACCAGGCCATTAAGGTGGCAAATCGATTCCTCCCTCGTGGGGACATGATCGTCTATACACGTGGGCGAATTCAGAATTCCGACCAGGATTATCATGCCAGTAAAGACAGTGATTTTACTGAGTTGCCATTGGTAATACTGGTGAATAGAAACAGTGCTAGTGCTTCAGAAATTGTTGCCGGTGCGGTGCAAGACCATGATCGTGGCTTAATCGTTGGGGAAACTACGTTTGGAAAAGCTCTGGTGCAATCAATCTACCGTGTAAGTCAAGGGGCTGGACTGGCTCTAACGACGGCACGCTATTACACGCCAAGCGGGCGACTCATTCAACGTCCGTGGGACGGTGAGTTTTCTGAGTATTTGACTTACTCCCTTCGTGAGCAAGACGTGGAGCGTGATCATGAGATCTCTGATTTAAAGTACACGTCTGGGGGTCGTCAGGTCTATGGCGGTGGCGGCATTGAACCGGATTTTTTTAAGCCTGGCCCTATAGAAGGTTTTGTTCCAACTGAGTTCGGGCGATTGCTTTACGCTCGGCAGACATTTCCCCGTTACGCGCAAAAGTACTCCGCACTTGGCGACACGCGTATTACTGCGACGGCGACAGGCCGTGAGACGGTTTCGCGAGGTTTTGAAGTGTCTGAGGCGATGATGCGTGATTTTAGATCGTTTTTAGAAGACGAGCGGATTTCGATTAATGAAGAATCATTTCTGAGCGACAGATTGTTTATCCGCAGTATGATTCGCTATGAAATTGACCTTGCCCTGTTTGGGATCGTTGAAGCTCGTCAAAGGTTGTTGAACGACGACCCACAGGCTTGGTATGGTCTCAGCCTGTTCAAGGAAGCCCAGGAACTTTCACTTTTAACGAAAAAATCGACTGTAGTGAATCCCTGAGACATTCTGTAAACCCTTCAGATTCTTCGTTTCACAAGCATTCGAGACAGCTCTGGATAACAATATTTTGTGGGGTAAATTACCCTTGCCCCAAGGGGTAGCACCTTGGTACACTTAGCCCGATAAAAGCGTGGCAATGGGGCCTCCCGGTGTAGATACCAGAATGAGGGGAGGGAGTCGCCGTAGTCGTCTCTAGGTGCTGTATTTAGCTGTTTCAGGTCGGTGGTGATGGATATGTGCCGACCTCGGTAAAGGGGGGCAGTTAGTGGTCATTTTACAATATGGCACCCCTCTAGGTTCCGATGAAGAATTCCCAGCCGTTCGTCGGCGTTCGATTGCGTCCGACCGTACGGCTAGTTTTGTGTACGCGGATGTTTAACTGGCTTGACATATTTATTTGGTGAGGAGTCAAGGGAATGCAGCAAGGTATACAACTGCACAACCTGGAGATCTCGGGCTTCAAAAGCTTTCCAGACCGTTCTGAATTGGCATTCGATCAAGGTGTAACGGCTATCGTTGGACCAAACGGCTGCGGAAAGAGCAACTTGGTCGACGCTATTACTTGGGTGCTTGGTGAACAGAGTGCCAAAAGTTTACGGGGCGCCAGGATGGAGGATGTGATTTTCAGCGGTAGTGATGGCCGTAAGCCGACATCTGCAGCTGAGGTCAAACTGTTGTTGAAAGGCGTGATTTCTGCCAGCAATGGTAACGGGAATGGTCACAATGTTCCTGTTGCAGTTGAGCCCAGCGATGTGTCGGTCGTGACTCAGGATACGGAATTAGCGGGAGTTGGAGCGCGGGATGTCGTGGTTTCAAGGCGCCTCTATCGTTCTGGTGAAAGTGAATACCTCATTGACGGTAAAGTGTGTCGCCTTCGTGACGTTCAGGATCTCCTGATGGATGCGGGCGTTGGCGTCAAGGGCTATGCGGTCATCGAACAAGGCAAGATTGGACAGATTTTAAGCGCACGCGCACACGATCGCCGGCTCTTGATAGAAGAAGCGGCAGGTGTAACGAAATATAAGAGTCGACGTCATGCTGCCGAGTTAAAACTCGACGCAGCGCAGCAAAACTTGGTTCGTGTTGAGGATATTGTCTACGAGGTTCAGAAGCAGCGGAATGCTTTAAAGAGACAGGCTGCAAAGGCTCGTCGATATCGGCGGTTGCGTGACGAATTGCGTAAATGGGAGAAAGTTGTATTTGCGCATCGATATCAGTTGTTAGGCGAGACGGTAGGGGCTGCGCGTCTCGAACTCACGGAAGCACGTTCCCGAGAACAGGTCGCTGCAGACAGTCTCTCCCAAGTTGAAACGCGCCAAGAGCAATTGCGTATCAAGTTAGCTGAAAGTGAAACTAAGGTCACGTCAGATCGTGACACAGTTCATGCGTGTGACCTTGATATTAAAAAACGGCAGCAGCAGATCGAATTTGATAAAGAACAGATCTCAAATTTAAATGTAACGTTGCAGGAATTACGTAGTGAAGTGAGCAATCTCAAATTACGTCAAGGGCCGGCGCGAATCGATCTTACGGAACGTCGAAAGAACGCTGATTTAGTGAGACGCGAGCGAGATCAGGTTGCTCAGCAATTGTCGGAAGTTGAAGTTGAGGACCTAGGCACTCGGCAAGCTGTAGAAGTTAAGGAGAAAGATGTTGAGGCGTGCCGAAGTGACGTGTTCTCAGTTATTAATACTGCGACCACGCTGCAGCATACTTTAGAGCACGCAACAAATTCCCAAACGAGACTTTTTGATGAATTGGCTAAGATTGATATTGAAAACCAGGATGTGAAGTCTGAAACTCAGCAACTCTCATCGACACATCAGACGACGGTTGAGGCACGTGCTCTTGTGCAGAAGGACCTAGACACAGTTTTAGAAGCTTATGGCAAGTGTCAACGTGAATTATCTACGCTTCGTGAGCAACATAGTGCCTTGCTTGATAAATCTAATACGTCTGATCGCGATATCGCGACTTTTGCAGCGCGTCTGCAGTCTCTTGAAGAATTAAGTGCAGCACGAGCCGGTTACATTGATGGTGCACGGTTTATCCTTTCGCAAAAGAGTGAAACCATTCCTCATTTTGGGTCAATTGCTGATTACGTCAATGTCGCTCCGGAGTACGAATGTGCTGTTGAAGCTTGTCTGGGAAACTTGTTGCAGTACGTTTTAGTGTCTCGGCATGTTCATGCGACGGCGTGGTTGGAGCACATACGCAAGGAAAAAGCAGGTCTTTGCGGATTTCTGGTGGTGGATGATTTACCTGCTGAAACTGAACAATCTGAGAATATTACGCCTGCAGAACTCTTGTCGGTGGAATCTGTCGTTAAAGTTGAGGGCCCTTACGCATCGGCTATCCGTGAAGCCATTCGTGTGGTTGCCGGGCGGGTTGCGATTGCTAACACTCCTGAGCAGGCGATAACGGTTGCTGGTCAGACAAGTCAACAGATTGTGACATTGTCAGGGGATATTTTCAGTGGTTCAAGATTGGTATGTGGTGGAGGCCAGACCGAGGCGCTTGGGATCCTGGCCACTAAACGAGAAGTGAGAGAGCTGCAGAGCAAACTGCTAACCATGCGAAGTAGGGCAGAGGTCATCACGACTGAACTTCAAGCACTCAACCATGTGCAGATCGATCTTGAGTCAAAGATTGCAGGATTTGAAGGGGACCAGAGAAAGCATGAGAAATCATTACTTGAGTATGATCTGCAGCTAGGCACCTTGGGTAACGAGTCATCCCGCCTTCAACGTAAACAAGACCTTCTGAATGTTGAACTGCAGAAAGCTGAAGAAGAACAACAGAGTATTAAGATTCGTCAGGGTGAAGTTCAAGAATCGCTTGAACAGATAGGTCTGAAAAAACGGAAGGCAGATGAGTGTTTGACGCTGGCCCAGCAAGACTTGTTTCAAGCCAAAACTGAGATTGAAGTGTTGAGACAACGGCTCGCAGAGTCGAAGGCTTCCTATGCAGCTTTGACAGAGCGATCTGCGGCCACCGAGACTGAAGTACAACGGCTTGACGAATTAGTAACAGACCTTGAGGTAAGGTTAGCAGCACAAACGGAAGCAGTGGAGCGGGCCGAAGCTCGATGTGAATCGTTACACTCTGGTATCGAAAGTGCTGAGAAGGAATTGGCCCGAGAGGTTGAAAATTTTGATTTGCTTCGTTCTGCTGTGAAGTCAGGGTCCGACGAAGTGTTGGAGTTGCGTCACGATTTTAGCGGCTTGGATGAAACTATTAGAACATCACGATCCGAACTTGATGAGATTCGCGATAAGGTTGGCCAAGTCAAGGTTTCTTGTGCCACGGCTGAGGCAGATTTGTCACATTTGAGTAACTCCTGCTTGGAAGCTACCCAACTGGATCTAGACACCGTTGTTGCTGAGGTGGCCCAATTGGAGTCGGACGGTGCGATTCAGCCCGATATTGATACGGCTGAAACTCATGATGATCTCGAAGAAGAAACTGATTTTTCAGACATCGAAGTCGTTGATGATAGCGTAGACGCCAACTTGCATCTCGATAGCGAAAGTTCAGAGTCTGCGTCTAAGCCTCGTCCACTAACTGCAGATGAAATGCTCGCACGAATGCGTTCAAGAATCGAACGACTAGGTGCTGTGAATATGATGGCTATTGACCAATTCGATGAATTGGAAACTCGGCATGCCTTCCTGACGTCGCAACAGCAAGATCTCCTAGACTCGATTACAGCAACTACCACTGCTATCAAAAAGATTAATAAAACCACTAAAGAACGCTTCCAAGAGGCGTTCGAAGCGATTAACACACACTTTCAGTCTACATTTTCAACTTTGTTCGGAGGAGGGCGCGCTGGTTTAGTACTGCTTGACGAAGCTGATGTTCTCGAAAGTGGAGTAGATATCATTGCACAACCACCCGGCAAGCGTTTACAGAGTGTTCAGCTGCTTTCAGGTGGGGAAAAAGCGATGTGTGCCATGGCGCTTATGTTTGCTATTTTTAAATACAAACCGAGTCCATTTTGTCTGCTTGATGAAATTGACGCCCCACTAGACGACGCAAACATTGGCCGCTTCATTGATATGCTGCGTGGGATGCAAGACCATACCCAGTTCATTTTGATCACACACAACCGCAAAACGATGGAAATTGCTAATCGTCTTTACGGGGTGACCATGGAGGAACCGGGCGTGTCCAAACTCATCTCAATGCAGGTTAACTGAGAGGCTCACCATGGGCCTGATAGCTGTCGTTGAATAATTCTTACCTGTCTTGTTGAAGAGTGAACGAAGATAAAGCTACCAGGTATCATCGTCTACGGCGCCGCGCATCAATATTCTCACTTATTACAAGTGTCTCTATGCTTCTTTTCCTAATCGGATCAGGAAGCAATGAGATCATACGTGATATTGCCCAAGATTTTGCTGCTGCTCTGGCCGCACCGTCTTTTATCAGGTCTATTGCTGTCGCTTGTCTATCTGCAATCGTTTTGATTGTGCTCCATGAAGCGCTAATACTTGGACCACACCTCTACACTGTGAATCTTGAACGTCGATATGGCTTGACCACAGTTTCTCTTGGAGTATCAGTCATTGATCATCTCAAGGCCATGGTTTTCACTCTTCTAGTTGCTTCTCCGGTTGTCGCAAGTGTCTACATCGCCATGCGATTCTGGCCTAGTTTATGGTGGCTCTTTGCTGGGATCCTTTGTTCACTTGTCATGGGTGGCATGATGAGAATAGCGCCAGCTGTGTTGTTACCAAGACACACACGCTTCGTACCAGTTGATCGTCAGGTTCTGTGTCAACGTTTAAAAGATCTCTCCAAGCGTGCTGGCACCACCACTCTTGGAGTGTATGAACTTCCTGTAGGAGGACGAAATCGAAGAGCTAATGCGACAGTCGCAGGTTTTGGTGATACTTGTAGTATTTTTCTTTCCGATACACTCATACAGAATTACTCGGATGACGAGATAGAGGTTGTGCTAGCACACGAACTGGCGCATCATTTGCATGGCCACATTTGGTTTAGTCTAGTTTGTGACTCGTTAGTTCTGCTTGCAGGATGTTTTAACGCATCAGTGGTTTTACCTATATTTGTCAACAACTTTGGATTGCAGAGCATTGATGATGTGAGCGGATTACCACTGCTCGTACTGGTGGTTGGTCTAACTGTGCTGTCTGGTCAACCGATCATCAACCTAATATCGAGATATCAAGAACGACTTGCCGATCGTAAAGCACTGGAAATGACTAGGAAGCCCACTGCATTTATATCAGCACTTCGGCGTCTCTGCGTCCAAAACCTTGCTGAGTATCGGCCATCCCGTTTAAATGAAGTTCTTTTTCATGCTCATCCGTCCGTTGCTCATCGGATTGCAGAAGCTCAACGCTGGGCTAAACTGGAAGGGCAAAATGAGGGGAATCAAGCGACTGCTGGTTGATTAGCACAAAGAAGTGCGGGTCGAAGGACCATTTCTCCAGATAAGTCTTGAGAAACTCTCTTGGCTTAATCCTTTTTACCTGACTGTCCGTCACTTTCTTGCTCTTGTAAAAGAGCCTTGCGACTGAGTCGGACTTTTCCTGAAGGGTCAACGTTTATCACCTTGACAAGGATGCGTTCGCCGTCTTGAAGCTCATCACGAACGTCTTTGACACGATGATTTGCAATTTCCGAGACGTGCAGTAGGCCGTCGATTCCAGGCATTATTTCTACAAAAGCGCCAAAGTCGGTGATGCGTTGTACTCGACCCATGTATGATTTATTGAGCTCTGGGCTCGCTGTGAGCTCTTGGATGATATCGATTGCCTTCTGGGCAGAAGATTCATCAGACGATGCAACATTTACCTGTCCGTCATCTTCGACATTGATTTTGACACCTGTGCGCTCAATGATGCTTCTGATCATTTTTCCGCCTGGGCCAATGACGTCGCGAATCTTATCTACCGGAATTTTGACCGTCACGATTCGAGGCGCATACGTGGAAATGTCCTCCCGAAAAGCTGGTAAGGTGCCGCTCATTTTATCTAGAATGTGCAGCCTACCAACTCGTGCCTGCTCAAGTGCTTCACGCATGATCTCTGTAGTGATGCCAGCAACCTTAATGTCCATCTGTAGAGCAGTTATACCTTTTTCGGTACCAGCAACTTTAAAGTCCATGTCGCCATAATGATCTTCAGCTCCAGCGATGTCACTGAGAATTGCGTGTTGCCCATTCTTCTCATCTAGAATAAGTCCCATTGCAACACCTGCAACAGGTGACGCCAATGGTACGCCGGCATCCATTAAGCTGAGAGTAGAGCCGCACACTGTGGCCATTGATGACGAACCGTTTGATTCCAGAATTTCCGATACGGCGCGCATAGTGTAGGGAAATTTATCTTCATCTGGGATCACGGGTGCTAATGCACGTTCCGCAAGAGCACCGTGTCCTATTTCCCTACGTCCAGGGCCTCTTAGAAATTTTACTTCGCCGACTGAAAAAGGAGGGAAATTGTAATGCAACATGAATCGCCGATAAGTTTCACCGGCCAGCGTTTCAATTTTTTGTTTATCGTCACCAGTGCCTAAAGTGGTTGTAACTAAAGCTTGCGTTTCACCCCTTGTGAACACCGCTGAACCGTGGGTACGAGGTAACAGGCCAACCTCAGACGAAATTGGTCGAATTTCGTCGAACTTTCTTCCATCTAAGCGTATCTGACGCTCAAGAATTTCAGAACGCAATACCTGTTCATTGAGTTCCTTGAATATCTTCTTGGCATCCGCACGCAGATTTGTATCGTCTTCTGGTAAGGTCGCCAGCAGGTCATCAAGAACTTGGTCAACTTGGGCATAGTTCTCAATTTTTCCCCGGATGCGCATTGCGTCAGTTAATGGATTGAGTACTTTCGCCTCAATGTCACTTCGTCTCTCAGGAGCTATTGTATGTGGCTCGACTGTTAATTTCTGTTTGCCGACCTCGCCTGCCATCGTGTCAATCAACTCGATAATTTGTTTGATAACAGCATGACCCTTTTCGAGCGCTTCCAGGATTTGACCTTCAGAAATCTGTTCAGCTCCGGCCTCAACCATTACGATGGCATCCTTAGTGCCAGCTATAACTAGGTCCAGGATGCTGTTTTGTCGTTCTTCGTATGATGGGTTGATTACGTATTCACCTTCTATCAGACCGACACGCACTGATGCGATAGTTTGAGTAAACGGAATGTTTGAAAATGCAAGCGCTGCAGAGGCGCCCGTGAGGGCGAGGACATCGGAATCGTAGTTGGTATCCGCTGAGAGGACGAAGGCAATGACTTGTGTTTCGCGTTGCCATCCTTGTGGGAATAGAGGGCGAAGTGGTCGGTCAATCACTCGACTTGTGAGCGTTTCCTTTTCTGTCGGCCTACCTTCGCGCTTGAAAAACCCTCCTGGAATTCTGCCTGAGGCGTATGCGTATTCCTTGTAATCCACTGTTAAGGGAAGAAAATCAATGCCTTCGCGTGGAGTAGACGCACAGCAAGCTGTGACTAACACCATGGTATCGCCGTAACGGACCACTACGGCACCATCCGCCTGCTTAGCCAGTTTTCCAGTTTCGATCGAGAAAATCTCTCGTCCGATTTTCAGATCTCGTGTGTGCATAGGTAAATCGCCTTTACTGATATTTCGGGGAAGTGACGAACTTCACGGTTGTAGAGCTTATCCGGATGCTTCCACTAGGTACCCTAGCAGAGACTACTTACGAATACCCAGCCTTTGGATCAGACTCGCATAACGGTCCGAATCTTTCCGCTTAAGGTAATCTAGCAGGCGCCGCCGTTGTCCGACAAGTTTAAGCAAGCCCCGTCGTGAATTATGATCCTTCGCGTTTAACTTGGCATGCTCCGTTAGATAACTAATGCGTTCGCTGAGCAGTGCGACTTGCACTTCTGGTGAACCTGTGTCGCTATCGTGGGTACGATAGTCACCGATCAAATTAGTTTTTTGCTCAGGTTGCAAAGCCAAGTCAGTTACCTCCATGCAGGGTCTAGCTTCAAGTGCGAACTACGGATTGACGAGCTTGAAGCCCACCGAGCCTTATGAATTTTCTTTCTCATTTTAAACATCCATTTTAAACCAGAACAACCGTCGGATGCAAAAGGCCTGTCGGTTTAGGCCGGGCGAGTGCGATGAGTGATCCGTCTTGACTTAGTAACCTAATCCAGGTTGTGGAATCCACAACTCCTGAAGTGGAACGGTTAAGATTTGACCCCGTTCCATTAGAAATGTCTCTCTCTAGGAGAAGGTTTCCATGTGCAGCTCGTGTTTGACCGCGCAAGGTGAGTGTAACAGATGGTAGATGCTGCAATAGTTTTGAGAGTGGGATGATCTGTGTCAGTGCAGCCACACCTTGTTGTTGAATCTCAGAGATCGAAAGTGCCGTTTCAAGTCCAAATTCGCCACTTCGTTCTCGCCTCAGTGCTTCTAAATAAGCTCCGCAACCTAAGGCTTGCCCGATGTCGTTTGCTAAGGATCGCACGTAGAATCCAGGTGAGCAAACCAGACGAATTCTGAGCAAATCTCCAGTGCAATCAAGCAAATCAAGACTTTCAACATGCACGTTTACCGGTTCTGGTGTAATTGGGCGGCCCTGTCTTGCCAGTGTGTACGCTCGCCGTCCTTCAATTTTCTTTGCTGAAAACGGTGGTGGAGTTTGTGAAAATGAACCAGTGAATTTATTGAGAACATTTTCAACACTATGGCGGTCGACTGACGGACCAGTCCGAGATTCCAAACCCATGATTACTTTAGAAGTCGACGGCTGAAACACACCAGTTCGGTCAAAGGTGTCGGTCGAAGCACCAAGTCTTATTGAGGCTTCGTAGATTTTTGGTGCGATTGACAGAAATGTTGCTAAGCGAGTCGCTCGTCCAATAACAAGCGGCAAGATCCCTGTAGCTAAGGGGTCGAGAGTGCCGATGTGACCAATTTTCTTAAAGTGCAACGCTCGGCGTGTGCGAATGACCACATCATGTGACGTGAGCCCTGAGGGTTTGTCAATAAGAAGCACGCCGTGATGTGGAGTCGGGTCTGACTGAAGCACTTTCTGATGAACCTAGGCGTCACACGAAATGTTATCAGTTGATTGTTACGAATCAGGCGAGTTATTATCGAGAGTTGCTGTTATCTTACTTATCAGTGTTTTACGAACAGCTTCTATAGGTGCATCAGATGTAAAACCAGATGCATTTGCATGTCCACCACCCCCGTAGGTCACAGCGATAGCTCGAACATCAATGTCCCCCTTTGACCTGAGGCTAACCCGTAAAGGTTGTCCTTCTAAATCCTTAAAAAATGCGACGGCCTGCACCACTTCGGCTGACAGTGGAATATTGACAAGACCTTCGAGATCATCTTCAGAGCCGCCAGTCTCATTCATGATCTCGTCATTCAAATAAATTACCGCAAGCCGGTCAGAGGCTTCAAGGTCCATCTTGTTGAGAATGGCGCCGACAAGTTTTAGACGTCCACGGGTTCCACTATCAAAGATCTTGCGGGCGATAGAAGATGGATTCACCCCAGCCTCTACAAGTTGACGACACATCTCAAAGGTTCTGGCGGTAATATTGCCATAGTGAAAAGATCCTGTGTCTGTAAGAGTGGCTAGGTAGAGGTGAGTAGCGATGTCATGTGTGATCGTGATTCCCAGAAAACGAATTAGATCAAATACCATTTCACCGCAGGCTGCTGCTGTTTCGTCGATCCAATTGATATCGCCGTAGTTTTCGTTACCTAAGTGGTGGTCGATATTAATCGTATAGTTTCCTTGCAAGTCTTCAACGCCTGGGCGACCCAAGTTGCTGCACTCCATGACGACAAGAGCATCGAAGTTTCCTTTGGCAGTCGCCGAAATTTCAATGTCTTGAACACCTGGAAAAGCCCGATATAAATCAGGCGTCGGGTCGCAGTTGATTATCCGCACCTGTTTATTGAGTTGTTTTAGAGCGAACGCCATAGCTAGTTGAGAGCCGATTGCGTCACCGTCAGGTCGTGCATGCGACGTGAGCAAGAACCTTTCTTGATTCTCTATCACAGCGCAAATACTTGCGAGCGTGCTATTTTTACTCTTATTCGGCGTCATCATCGTTCAGCGTAGCTTGGTTGGCTTCTGTGGACAGACCCAGACCCTCAAGTAGTTCCTGGATGCGTTCGTGATGGCCGATTGATTCGTCAAAATTAAATCGTAATTCTGGTATGCGTTTCAGGTGGAGGCGTTTGCCTATCTGGCGCCGAAGAAAAGGAGCTGCGCGTTCTAAGGCTTTTGCACTGTTTTGACGGGCTTGCTGGTCACCTATGCATGTGTAATAAACTCGCGCATGCTGGAGGTCAGCTGTTAAATCTACGCGTGTGAGGGTTACGAACCCCAGACCGGGATCTTTCACGGTCCTAGTTAACAATTCGCTCAATTCGGATCGAAGAAGATCGGCTACACGTTCACGGCGAGATCCTTGAGACATGTAAGAACTTTCCTCACATCGATGTTATGTTAGAAATTCAACGCGGCTATCGCACACAAGTCCAGGGTAGACACGCTCAATTTCATTTTCCGCTGCTACCAAAGCTTTGTCTACGGTTTTGGTGTCGGTGCTTATTGCGACGAAATCTAAACGAGCTCTTTGCCACAGGTTGTGATGATCTGTCTCAGCAATTGCTATGTTAAATTTTCTAAGGCGATCTTTCACACTACGTAAGACCATGCGCTTCTCCTTTAGGGAGCTGGCATTTGGTAGGTATAACTCAAGCGAGAGGAGCCCTACGACAGGCATATCCTAAGAAGTTGCTTAGACAGCAACTGCGACTTTTTCAATCGTGAACACCTCAATCACATCACCGACCTTGATATCGTTAAAGCGATCGAATGCAATACCACACTCCAAGCCAGATTTGACTTCCTTTACGTCATCCTTGAAGCGTTTCAGCGAGCCGATACGCCCTTCATGTATGGTTACATTATCTCGAAGCAAGCGTCCTTGTGCTTGACTCTCACGCGTTATTCGTCCTTCTGTGACCATACATCCTGCAATTAGACCAAATTTAGGCACCTTAAAGGTTTCGCGAACAGTAGCCGCGCCAAGACGAAGTTCCTTGGCCGTTGGCTCCAGTAAACCAGACATGGCCTTCTTGATTTCGTCGCTGATCTTATAAATGACTGTATGTAGCCGAACGTCAACGTGTTCACGTTCGGCAACCTCGCTCGCATTACGATCAGGACGGACGTTGAACCCAATTACGACTGCATTCGATGCGGAGGCCAGAAGAATGTCAGATTCATTTATAGCTCCAACTCCAGCATGAATAATGTGGATTTTTACATCTTCATTGCTAAGTTTCGAAAGGGTCTCTCCTAACACTTCAGCTGATCCCTGCACGTCAGCCTTGATAATTACTGGAAGTTCCTTGACAGCACCTTCCGCCATTTGTTGCTGAAGCGATTCAAGAGTCACGGGGCCGGCTCCCTTACCCAATAGCCGTGCTCTTTCTTTTTCTTGTCTAACAAGAGCTACTTGCCTTGCCTTGGCCGCATCCGTAAGTGCTTGGAAGGCATCACCGGGTTTTGGTAATGCGGTAAGTCCAAGGACTTCGACTGGAGTTGATGGTGGTGCTTCCTTGATCTGCTGGCTTTGATCATCGATAAGTGCTCGAACTTTTCCAGTGACCGTTCCAGCAATGAAAGCATCGCCTATTCGAAGCGTACCATCTTGGATGAGGACAGTCGCTACTGGACCTCGACCACGGTCGAGTTTTGATTCTAGTACAGTGCCGGCCGCTTTCCGTTGTGGATTAGCTTTCAACTCGCCCAATTCAGTAACCAGGATGATCATTTCAAGTAAAGCATCGAGGTTCTGTTTCTTTTTAGCCGAAACCTCGACAGTTACCGTTTTCCCGCCCCATTCTTCTGGTGTAAGTTCGAGTTCGGATAGTTCTGTTTTTACACGCTCAGAATTGGCCTCAGCTTTATCGATCTTATTCACTGCTACAATTATGGGGACCTCGGCCGCTTTAGCATGGTCGATCGCTTCTTTTGTCTGCGGCATGACTCCATCATCGGCAGCCACAACAAGAACGACGACATCTGTGACTCCAGCTCCACGAGCACGCATAAGTGTGAACGCTTCGTGACCTGGAGTATCTAGAAAAATTACACGCTGATTATTCACTTTTACGGCATAAGCACCAATATGTTGTGTAATGCCACCAGCCTCACGTTCGGCAACACGAGTTTCCCGAATAGCATCTAGGAGGGTTGTCTTGCCATGGTCGACGTGTCCCATGACAGTCACAACTGGTGCACGAGTTACAAGATCTGCTGGCTCTGACACTTGCTCCTCTATATGGAGCATCTCTTCTTCGAATGTACGCATCGTTACGTCAGCACCGAATTCACGCGCAATCGTTGTTGCAGTCTCAGTGTCAAGGGTGTTGTTAATTGTCATCATGATCCGCTTGTCAATGAGTTTCTTTAGAACATCTTTCGCGCGCACTTCAAGCTTCTCTGCCAAATCCTTTACCGTCATGCCTTCCGCTAAAATGATTGTCCGCGTTATTTCTGGAAGCGGTGTCGCCTGGACTGGCGATGCCGTAGGACGTTGAGTTCGCTTCCGTCCACTAGGTCTTCCACCAGGACGCCCTCGGTAAACTGGCCGATAGGCTGGGCGAGGCGCGCCAGGTCGTGCTGGGAGCGGTGGGCGTACGGGTTGAGAGGGAAGTGGCCGAGGTCCGCCGACCGGTGATAC
>Ga0315318_10000550_pt1 | contig 15387 bp, 20 predicted proteins | sample M1200m3416metaG_FD_203703 | JGI IMG/M metagenome (GOLD analysis project Ga0315318, IMG submission 203703) | Ammonia-oxidizing marine archaeal communities from Monterey Bay, California, United States - M1 200m 3416 | ecosystem: Environmental > Aquatic > Marine > Coastal | place: USA: California... | reverse complement strand
AGTAAAACGAGGCACACTTAACGATGAATGTCTTGGCCATTATACCCGCAAGAAGCGGAAGTAAAAGTATCAGGCATAAGAACCTTGAAAAGGTCGGCGGCAAATCTTTATTAGAGCTTTCCATCAGCCATGCTCTAGAGTCTAGTTTAGTTAATAGGGTTATTGTTAGTACAGATAGCAAGGAGTACGGAAAGGTGGCGACCCAAGCCGGGGCAGACGTGCCCTTTCTTCGACCCAAGGAAATCAGCGGGGATTGTTCTTCGGATTTTGAATGTTTTGATCATTGCTTAAGAACATTAAGGCGGGATGATTCTTATTTTCCGGATATTTGTGTGCATTTAAGACCGACTTCTCCCCACCGGTCAGTTGAAATTATGGATAAAATGATTAAATTTCTTATGGAGAATGATGATTATGATAGCTGCAGGACGGTAGAGAAAGTCTTGCACCCTCCGTTTAAAATGTGGTACATGGATGGGAACAAAGACCTTACGCCTATTGTTCCTAAGGTCAGGACGCTTAAGTATTCCATGGAAAACGTATATGAACCATGGAATCAGCAGACGGAACTTTTACCAAGTGCTTACCTTCATAATGGAAATATTGACGTTGTGAGATCCTCTGTGATTATGGACAAAAAATCCATGTCAGGCTCTAAAATAAAGGGTTTCCTGATGGATCATAGTGTAAATATAGATAGTAGGGAAGAATTGAAAGAGGCCCAAGAGAAAGAAAATGATAAGTCACGAACATAAATGTATTTTCATACATATACCCAAGACAGGCGGCACTAGTATAGAGCTTCTCTTTGATCCTAAAGCAAACAAAAGAGATGTAAAATGGAAACATTATACATCTTCGGAGTTTAAGAGGGATACTCCACGCAAGTTTAAAACTTATTATAAATTTTCTATTGTAAGAAACCCCTGGGCATTATGTTATTCTATGTATAATTATATGTGGAATTCAAATAAATTTTGGCCAAGGAAAGAAAGAGAAAGAAAGAAAAAAAATGGGAATTCTCATGTGCTTGGTTGGTCTTTCAAGCAATGGATTTTAAGTGATGAATTTCAAGGGATTACTCCTGATACAAGGTCGGTGTTTCAACCTTTTGGTGGGCGAAAAATTCTCCCTCACAAAGATCAATTTGATTGGATATACAAAGGCGCGGAGACTATTGTTCTGGATAAGCTTTGCAGGACAGAAACCCTCGATAAGGATTTTCAAGATGTGTGTGGCGCTCTTGGCATTAAGGCCCAAGAGGTTCCCCACGCAAACAAAAGCTTGGCACCTAGTTATACAGAAGTTTATAATGAAGAGATGATTAATGTAGTATTTAAAAAGTTTAAAAGGGATATAGTTTTTTTTGGGTATTCTTTTGAATGATGAGCAAAGTAGTGAATTTTAGTTTTGTTACCCTTACGACGGAATCTAATGCTCCGGGAGTCGTTGCATTATACAAATCTTTAAAATCCAATAAGTCTAATTACCCTTTAGTTTGTTTGTATTCTGAACTGTCCGAACATTCCATAAAAAAACTTTCCGATTTGGGTGTCAGGCTAAAGAAAGTGTTGAATATTCATAATCCTTACAAAGATAAATACGGCAGATTTAAAACAGTGTTCAATAAGTTGTATTGTTGGAGCTTAGTGGAGTATGAGCAAATTATCTATTTAGATTCGGATATTTTAAATCTTAAAAATATAGATCATTTGTTTAAAAAGCCACTCTTACTCGGGGAGCTTTGTGCCTGTCATGCTTCTGATTTTTATCAAGACGAAAGAGTAGCTTGGCGTATTAAAAAAGGGAAAACGCATGGGAGAATTAAGCATAAAGCTGCTCCATCGTTTAGGTGGAATTCTGGATTCATGTTGTTAAGGCCTTGTGAAAAACAGTTCAATAGCATGGTTGACCAAGTGGGGAAGCTATCTTCTCATGATGGTACTGATCAGGGTTTCCTTGTTTCTTATTTTAGTAATAATGTCACAATTCTTCCGGATGAGTACAATTATAGCGTATGGAATTTTGATAACCGCATCGGCGGAAAGGAAAGATTCGAAAAACAAAAAGATTCTTTGTTTAATTTGCACTACTTGGGGGGCAAGGTTGGGTGGGGAAAAGACACATGGGGCTTTAAGTACCTTAATGAATTCTGGAGGACTTATTACAATATCGAGTTATGATAAGTTACGAACATAAATGTATTTTTGTACATATACCCAAGACAGGAGGGACGAGTGTTGAAAAAGTTTTCCCTAATGGCGTTCTGCGTCTTTTGAATAAGCGTAGAGACCAGCACCCGACCCTCTCTTGGTATAAACAAAATGAGCCCGGCATCTACGAAACATATTTTAAGTTTTCTGTCTGCAGGAATCCTTACGACAAAATGGTTTCTGAGTATTATTGGCATACAAACGATCCACTTAATCAATTCAAGGGGCTATTTAAAGGTTTATCCTTTCGGGATTTTTTAGATTCTTTTTTTAGGGTGGATAGTAATTTTTTCGACTTTTTCTACAAAGGTTGGTTCGATAAACATTTTGAAACCCACAGAATTCCCCAAATTAAATTTTTAGATCCATTGTCTGAACTTGATTTTGCCATAAGGTTTGAAAACCTTCAAGAAGACTTTAATATCGTCTGTGACAAAATTGGAATTCCACGACAACGACTTCCTCATAAAAATAAAACGAAGCACAAGCCTTACGCCGAATACTATGATGAAGAAACAAAACAAATCATTGCGGAAAAATACGCAAAGGACATTGAGTATTTCGGGTATGAATTTGGAGAATAGTGATGATTATTTCACACAAACATAAATTTATATACTTTAAAGCCAAGAAAGTCGCGGGGACTTCAACCGAAATACTACTGAGTGATTTAGTGAATGATACAGATATTGTCACCCCAATATCAAAAGGAGATTCCCCTACCCATAAACCACGCAATTACAATGGATTTGCCAATCATTCACCTCCTCTACGTATAAAGAATAAAATTGGAGAAGATAAATTTAATTCTTATTTTAAGTTCATCACCGTCAGAAACCCTTTCGACAGGGTTGTTTCTTGGTATTTTTGGGAAAAAAGCATCAAAAAATTAAATAAAAATTTTAAAGATTTCGTTCTATCAAAAGGTTGCGAATCTCTTGGCGCGTTTAGCGATTGGGTATTTCTGAAAAAGGAATATATTGCAGACGACTACATTCGTTACGAAAACCTTAAAAAGGACACTAAGCGCATACTTGGTAAATGGTTTGATGTCGATGATTTTGTTTATCCTAAGGCGAAAACAACTCAACGAAAAGAAAAAAAACACTACACCGAATACTACGATGATGAAACTCGTCAAATCGTTGCGGAAAAATACGCAAAAGATATTGAGTATTTCGGGTATGAATTTGGAAAATAGAAATGATATCCCACGAACATAAATGCATCTTCGTTCATATTCCTAAGAACGCTGGATCTTCGGTAGAGAGGGCCTTTGGTTTTTCGGATATATATCATCAGGGCTCCGCTAGGCATGCACCTCCATTTTCAATGAGGGGTTACTGGGGAGGCAGCAGGCCTAATATGGAGTACCCGTTTAAGAAACTATATGAGCGGCCTCATCACAATCCTTCTTATGGCAGACATTTCGACGAGTATTGTAAGTTCGCGATTGTGCGCAACCCTTGGTCTAGGCTTGTGTCCACTTATAAGTATGACTTTAAGCTAATGAATTATTCCGACGAAGACCTAGTTGCCGACTCTAATTCTGACTCGTCGCAAAAATGGTTATCTACGAGAAGGCAGCACCTTCGGGAATTACTAAGCAAGAGCGGGGATTCTTTCAAGGATTTTGTGAATTGTCTGGCCGACGAGTGGTTTGGAGTGAACAGAGATTTACCACGTCCTTCTAAAAAATACTTTTCGACTTCTAAGCATAAAGATCCTTCGAGTCCCAAACAATACTCCTGGATTAAATGGCACGAGTACAGCCAGATTACATTCGTTATGAACGAAAGAAACGAGCCTTGCCTTGATAGGGTTTTGCGTTTTGAGACCTTGGATAGAGATTGGTCTAATCTGTGTGGCGCGAATAGTTGGGACTTGGAATTACCTCATACAAACAAGTCACCTGGAAAACACTACACAGAATACTACGATGATGAGACCCGAGACATGGTAGCAAGACGCTACGCTACGGATATAGAATATTTCGGGTATGAGTTTGGACGTTAAAAAATGTTAGACGTAAGCAAAAGTTTAGTTCTTGTAGGTAATGGTCCTTCTATGGTCGGGTCTAGTCTTGGGGAGACAATTGATGGTTTTGATTACGTAGTTCGTTTTGGTGATCCTGTGATTAAAGGTTTTGAGGAGGACGTTGGTAAAAAGTTTAACATATGGGCTCGCAACTCTTCTTGTAATGAATTTTCCTACAACGATGTATTAAGTAAGACTTCTGATCTGGTTTGTGAGATATCTGTAAACTCGGTCCGAGCAATTTGCGAAGGTGACTCTTGCGTTGCTCCGTCTAAGTATCTTATGATGTTTCCTGGTTCTGAGTTTGTTTTGGGTGTTAACGAATTACTTACCGAGTACAATTCTTCATTCAATATTTCTTCTCCGTGGAGTCGTAAAAAAACTAAGTGGGCTTCTACTGGTGTTATAACAGTCTGGTTTTTATTAGACGTTGTCGGTTTTCATAAAGTTAGCGTTTGTGGCTTTGACAATTTTTCTGGAAAGCATCAGCACTATTACGATAAGACAAAAGTCAGAAGTCATCATGACGGGTCTGCAGAGGCTAATTTTATAAAAGCTTTAATAACTAACAACAAAATTAACACCTTATGAAAAATAAAAAATTATACGACTCTTTATACGAGGCGGGTTATCATGGAGACTATGATACTTGTCATTCGCATAATATCATAAAACTTCTATTAAAAGATGCCGGAAAAGACAGTGGGATTTTAGATATCGGTTGCTCTCAGGGCTCGGCCTTGGTGCTGTTGCAACATGCTGGTTTTAAAAATTTATCGGGCATTGATATAGCAGATAAGGCAATAGAGATGTGTCTAGATAGGGGTTTGCTTGATGTTAAAGTGGCGTCTGCAACAAAACTTCCTTTCCTGGAGTCTTCTTTTGATTTTGCATATTCGTCAGATGTGTTTGAACATTTAGATATTACTGAAGTCCCAAAGGCTTTGTTTGAGGTGTATAGAATCCTTGCTCCCTCTGGGGCGTGTTTTCTAGAGATAGCGACCATACCTGAAACCGATAAGACGTTGCAGGACATCACGAAGAGTCATGGCTTTGACAACCTTCATTTAACAAACTTATCTGCTCAGAAGTGGGAAGTCCTTTTTGAGTCTGCAGGATTTTGCTCTGAATTTATATTTAATAAAAAAAGAAGAGCGGATAAAAAGCAGCTAAAGAAATTAAAAATGCAAAGAAGGTCCCCAGGCTTTTTGGTTAAGCTAACAAAGCGTTCATGAAATCTTTCTCTTACGTAACTCTTACAACGAATCGTGATGTTAAAGGAGTGGTTGCTTTACACAACTCACTTGCCAGTAATGGCTCGTCTTACCCTGTTGTTTGTTTATTTAGCGAGTTATCCGATTCCAATAAAGCACGGTTGTCTAAATTGAAGAATGTTATACTTAGGGAAGTAGATCCTATCTATAATCCCTATGGTTCTGATAATCGTTTTCCAACCTGTTTTAATAAGCTGTACTGTTGGTCGTTGGAAGAATATGATCGTGTTATTTTTCTTGATTCTGATGTCTTGAACCTGAACAATATGGATCATTTATTCGACCATGACTACTCTCCCAGTTTACTTTGTGTTACAGACCCCAAGGATTACTATGTAGAGCAGCGAGTGGAGTGGTACGCCAGAGTTAAGAAAAACAGAAAAGGCGAGAAAAAGACTCATTTTTCTTCAGCAGATTGGAGTTCGGGTTTTTTAATTCTTAAGCCCGATAAGATTTTATTTAAAGATCTTCTTTCTAAGTTAGGTTCTATTGAATCTTTTGATTCTGCTGATCTTGGTTTTTTTAACACGTACTTTAAAGATAAGATTTCAATAATTGACGAATCCTATAATTATCTTATACGCAACTTTGATGGCAGGTTTGATGGTATTAATAAGTTCGAATCCGAAAGAGACTCTATTTATAATCTGCATTACTTAGGGTCTCATAAGCCTTGGCACAAGGGTCGTCCCCCTTGGGGGCATAAATTTTTATGGGAACTGTGGAATAACTACTATGAATCATGATAAAGTAAGAGAAAAACTCCTTAGGTTTTCCAAAGAAACTCCTATATTAGAAGTTCCCGGCTCTATTTGCGTTGTAGGCAATGGAAGCTCTTTATTAGATAGTGGGTTGGGGGAAAAAATAGATTCGTTTGATGATGTTGTTCGTTTTAATACGATCAACCTGACTGGTTATGAATTAGATGTTGGTACGAAGCTTACGATTTGGGCGGGGAATGTATGGGGAGATACTGGGTTAAAATCCGGCCAAAGCAGAAATCCTTCTATGCTACCCAAAGATTGTAGGGCTTATGTTCATATACCTACCGTCAAATATCTTGAATACAAAACACTTAGAAAACGAGCTGATCGTTGGAGGGGTAGAGCCAAACATAAAAATTTTATAGCCAGGGGCTCGGTTCTTAAATCTTGTAGCACAGAGCTAGGTATACCTAAAATGGGCGTTAAGATGCAACCTCCTGGTCGTTCCCGTAATACTATTTTTGAGTCATCAACAGGCATTAAGCTACTTCATTATCTTATTGCGGGCTGTCATATCCCTGTTGTACATATTACGGGTTTTGATTTCTTTAAACAGGTAGACTCTTCTATTCATTATTATGGTGATGTAAATACTAGCATGGGGCACTTCCCTGACAAAGAGCGAGATTATGTAGGTAAGTATATTAAAGCCGGGAGGATTGTGGTGTTATGAAAACTGAAGAACTTAAGAAACTTGAATATGAGCATGTTTTACCTTATCTCACCAAGAAGGAAAGGTTCCGCATATTAAAACTGGGCGAATGGGAAAACTCGGAATTTTTAGCTTTGCGTAAATACCCTTTGCCTAAAAACTCTTCTGTATTGGAGCTAGGGGCTTGCACGGGAATTTTTGCTGCTTATGTAAACTCTATTATTGATGGCAATCACTTAGTTGTGGAAGCTAATCCAGAAATGATACCCTGCATAGAGCAAACAAAAAAAGCTAATAACTGCGATTTCGACATTTTAAATTGCGTTGCAGGCCCTTCCGGCTCTACCACCTTCTACATTAATGAGTTTCGATTAGGCTCTTCAATTGCCGTGCCACAACAGGACGGAGGGTTTAAGCCTGCGACTGTGGATAGTGTTAGCCTATCAGATTTAAACCCTTCCGAAAAGTTTAACGTTTTGATATGTGACATCGAAGGGGGTGAGTATGATCTTCGAGATCAATTCCCTGCAGAGTTTGCTAGTTTCGAGAAAATTTATATAGAGACCCACAAAATCCATAAACATTTGTACAAGGGGGGTTGGAGACGTCATGCAAAGTTTATTCGATCCATAAAGAAGACGCACACGGTCACAGAAATAACCAGCGCTTCCCCAGGGCACTACTATATGGAGCGTAAATAGGGATGAAGCTCGCAGTTATTACTTACGGCGATGCCGGATATTTTGAGGATTCTCGAAACCTTCCTTATGTTGCCTTGGAATCTTTTCGTCGCGAGTTCGAAGGGGCTGCTGATTATTATTGTGTGTCCACGCAAGACTCAATTCCCGCAAAAGCTTCTAAGTTAGGTTTTCATTATGAGAAGGTCGACTTGCCCAAAATTTACAGCGAAGATTCTTACGAACACTGTAACGGTAGTTGGTCTGTTAGGTATCCTACTGAGATTTATTTATTTTCTGTAATACCTCAGCATTTTAAAACATTAGGTTACGATTATGTCCTAATAGTGGATGGCGACACTTTTTGTAACAATGAGTTTTCTTTGGATTTTCTTGATGACACTCATTGTATATATGGTGTGCAAGAACCTATACCAGAAACATTGGCTCTAAACACTGGAGTAGTTTTTTACAACACAGCTGTGTGTGAGCAGCTTAACTTTTCAAAACTATGTGCCGAGATGTACGGCGACAAAGACGTACCGTACACGGCGGATCAACCGTTTATTAATACGTTGATAGGTCGACATAAACTCCCTATAAAATTCATAAGCTATTGGCACAATTTTTTATTTTTAAACAAGAAGGCTTATAATCGCCACAAAGTTAGAGAGAACCTGGGCTTTGACCCTCTTAAGGCTTCTGTTGATGATATTATAATAGGACACTTCATACAAAATCAAACACAGCCTAGCCATACTATTGTAAAGAGTGGCAGACTTGTTAAGGAAAAGAACAAAGATCATAAAAGAAATTACCCCGCAAGAAATGACTTGTTGGCCAAATGGAAGATTCTCTGTAATGATATTGAGAAACAGTTTATATAATACCTTCCCCAAGGTGTTTCATTGCATGGGTCCCAAGAAGTGGAAGAAGTATGGGCTTAGATTTTTCAACACCTACATAAATTATTTAAAGACGCTCTCTGACTGTAAATCCAAGTCTGACCTAATAACTTATTTATTTGTGGATACGCATAAGGATCGTGTTAGTCCTTTGGAGTTGTCTCTTAATAAGTTTGGCTTCCGTTATATCAAAATAGGAGAAGGGAAGTCCTACACCCATGACGCTAGAACTCCTTGGGTTATGGAAGCTTTGGATTCAGTTAAAACTCCGTATGTCATGGGGCTTGATTCTTATGATTGTGTGGTTATGGATTCTCCGGAACATATAGTTTCCGTCTTTAAAGAGAACTTCAACTGCCGGATGGTTTATAACACCGAGATGCTTTCGTTCCCACCGAACAAGGAGCTTTACGACTTCGAGACTAGCGTTAATGATTATCCTTACGCATTCGTAAATGCCGGTGCATGGATCAGCGAAACAGATTTTTATAAAGAAGTCTTGGAGTTTAACAATGTTCAAGTTCCTAGGATTAAGGGTAGTGACCAAGAGATAAATAGATTGGCTCATAAGCATTTTCACCCCGATATTCAAGCAGACGATCATTGTCATATATTTCAGACTGCCTGTGCTACTGGGAAGTGGGGCTTTGATAAAGTATTCGGGGGTCGTAAAAAACCTAAAGATTTACTAAGATTAGCAGAATATCTACCTCATAATGGTTACTATGTTAGAATTGAAAACACTGCTGGTCCTTATTGGGATCTAACATTACTATCTGATAAATAATGAGTAAGCATTTATTATGCACTGTGGCCGACGATGGTTTCGTAGCTATGACAAGAGTCATGTTGCATTCTTTTGCAAAGCACAATTCTTGGTTTAAGGGAGATGTTTTAGTAATTCACGGCGGGGATAAATGTCCTTTGTCTGAAGAATCAAAAGAAAAACTATCAAATTGTTGCTCTTTAAATATTTCCTTTGAAGACGTGGGTGATCTTTATTTACCAATAATGTCCAGAGTTCTAAAGCATAAGGGAAACGAACAAAACATTCGGACTCTAGTTGGGTTTTATAAGTATGAAGTTTTTCGAGATCGTGGGTACGAAAGATCAGTAAGCCTTGATGGAGATATGCTTATCCAAGATGATATTGGGTATCTATTTGATAACCCGAGCAAAATGCTATTCTGTCTTGACGGATTAGGAAACTCTTTTAGCGGAGATTTAGGGCCGGGAGAACCATTTCCGTCAAAATACAATGAGATAAACACAGGAATGATGTCCGTAGATGTTTCGTCTCTTGATTCGAATTTCTATAATATTTTATATGATTTTGCTTTAAATTATAATTACGCCAAGCATTCTTTACCAAGAAATGAACAGACTCTTTTGAGTAGATTCTTAAGAAATCGCTCTAAATCTATAGCTCCGCAGAGTTATAATGTGATCCGAAGGGGCTTGCACAGCAAAGCGTTTAGAAAAGGTTTCGCAAAAAAAGCTAAAATCATACATTATACAGGGGACAAGCCGACCTCCCCGGTTAACACGGGCAACATTTCATTTCGACTCAATGGATTAATGAGGGGTTATAAATCCGTTATGGATCTTTGGAGAAATTATAATAAAAAATACTTTAATAATGAATAAACCCAAACTCATCATAATTGGCAACGCTAAGCCAGAGAAAAATTATTCGGATCTAATTAAGCCCGAGGATTACGTCATAAGATTCAACAAAATCCAGCACTTTCGTGGCGGCATGGTGGGAGACAGAACGGATTTGATTGTTTTGGTTACGAATCATAGCTTAAGAATGAATTGTTACAGGGGGAGATTGCACAAGGATGTGATGAGGCACTATAAAACTGCAAAAAGCGTTTGGTATAGATTAAGTTCCGGGCAGGGCCTTGGTTATAAATCTTATATGAGGCAAATTGAAAGAAGGTTGGGTTTGTTGGGAGTTCAAAATGAAATCCTAAGTGACGAAGATTGCTTATCCTTAGTTTCGGATTTCAACTATAAGAGACCCTCAACTGGCTTTGTTGTTTTGAACAGGATTATCAAAGATCCTTCTTTTGTGGAATATGATAAGTATTTATGTTGCCTGGACGGCTCCTATATTCGACGGCATCATAATATGGCTTTAGAAAGAAAACAGATCAAAAAGTGGGTCGATGAAGGAGTGTATAATATATTATAAGAAGTATGAAATATTTTCATAAAAATATCAAAGGGTGGTTCGATTTTGCTAATTATTACGGGAAACAAGTTGATAATGCCGTGGATGGATCTTATTTTGTCGAGGTCGGAACATACCGAGGAAAAAGCACTGCATTTATGGGCGTAAAGATTGCCAATAGTGGCAAAAATATAAAATTTGATGCCATAGATTTATTTCTTCCGGGGAATGGGGGAGGCACAAGGATTTCAGAGGATTGCGAGGCAATATGTAGACAGAATCTTGAACCTATTTCTGAATATGTAAACATTATTAAAGGTTGTTCTGTCGAATTATCTCATCTCTACGAAGATTTTTCGTTGGATTTTATTTTCATTGATGCTTCTCATCGGTACAAAGATGTACTGCAGGACTTAAAGGCTTGGCATCCAAAGTTAAAACAAGGGAAACCTTTGGCGGGTCATGATTTTAATAAATCTGGGGTAAAAAAAGCGGTTAAAGAGTTTGCTGAAAAGGAAGGATTTAAAGTTAGATCTTTCGGTATATGTTGGGAAATTTTAAAGAAATAATTTCTTGACAATAATTTATATACAAGTGTATAATGATGAAGAATATATAACAATAAATGACGAAGAAACTTGAAATTATCGTACCATATCGCAACAGACCGGAGCATCTCGCTGAATTTGCTCCTGTTTTGAGTGATTTTTTGACTACAGAGGGAATCCCTTTTCATATATCAATAGTGAACCAAGCGGATGATTTGCTGTTTAATAGGGCGAAGCTTATTAACGCGGGTTTTTTGGAAACCTGTGGGAGTTCAGATTATACTTGTTTTCACGACGTAGACATGCTCCCGAAGAAAAAAGGAGCGGACTATTCTTATACTAAGACTGCTCGACAGGTTCACTCTCCCACGGAGTACAGCATGGGCGGCATTTCCTTGGCAAACAATAAGATTATCAAACAGGTGAATGGTTGGTCAAATGCATATTGGGGTTGGGGAGGAGAGGATAGGAACTTTTGCCATAGACTTAAGAATCACGGTATTAAACTTGAGGAGTCCCAAGGTTTTCGCAAGTGGGCATGGGGCAAGGAACATTTTAGGGAATTGGAAGGGCATCATGATGCGGCAAGAAAAGAGCATAAGAAGAAACAACACAGAATAACAAAGAAGCTTAAAGTAATGCCGGAATTAAATGACTCCGACGGCTTAAGCGATTGTTTATATAAGATTATTGATGTTGAAAAACATGATTTATATGATATAATAAATGTGGATCTTTCTGAATGAGAATACTAGGCATAGCTCAAAAAAGCACCGAATACGGTATGCATCGAATAAAAGAGTTGGTGTCTCCCGAGATTGATTTTGTTTTTCTTGAGGGTTTTAAAAAAACAGATTGGGACTTCATAGAGGATCATGGCCCTTTCGACGGCATATTATCTCAGTGTATAACCCATATTCCCCTAAAGTACAGAGACCAAACGGTTTTATTTGGGCTTGGGAGTGCTAATCGCCGCCTGATTGCTAAAGCTCACATTAGAGATACTTTTATTGAACACCCAACTAGGGATCTATGGGTGAACTGTAATACTTCTCGCAAAAAGTTACTCAAACACGGCCTCGATGCTAAGGTTATGTATAGACCCAATAAATTAGAGGTGCCCGAAGAGTGTCCGGCGATATCAGACAATAAGATAATTTTATGGTACTCGTGTTCTTGGAATGGGTGCGTAAAAAAATACAGAGAACTATCTTGCTCAGTCTTAGAGTATTTAAAGAACACAGATATCAAGGTATTTATGTTTCCCAACAATAAACCATGGATTGAAGCTAGGAACATCTGCTCCTTGGGTAAAATTAATTTGGAAGAACTTATGCCCAGCGCCAGAGGAATGGTCAGGTTGGCAGAATTTGGGGACTTCGGCAGATCTAATTATGATTTTTGTTCTTCGGGAAAATGGTTGCTTAACTACGATGTCGATGAACCTTTCGCTGAAAGCGTCAACCCTACCGATACTCCCAAACAAATTTTCAAAAGAATCCGTCATTTAGTTGACAATCCTTCTATGGATGACCATATAGCAAGATGGCAATACTCTGTAGATCACTTCAAAGAGGACAAACTCAGGGAACATTGGATTTCATCCATTAGAAACGCTTTTTCTTGACTTCTTTCTCTTTCTCGTTTATAGTTTAAGGTCTTATGTCAGATAAAACAGGAGAACTTCTTTCTGAAAACATTGCCGGGGTAAATAGAATACTTCCACACAAGCATAAATATGCATGGGACTTATTCCTAACTAGTTGCGCAAACAATTGGATGCCTACTGAGATATCCATGCAGAATGATATTAAACAATGGAAAAACGGAGAAATAACAAAAGATGAAAAATTACTTGTCAAAAGGTGCTTGGGATTCTTTGCTGGAAGTGAGTCTTTGGTTGGTAATAACCTTTTGCTTTCTGCTTTTAGATTCATTACGGATGCTGAATGTCGTCAGTACATATTGCGCCAAGCTTTTGAGGAAAGCCTTCATAATCTTACCGTCGTATATATTTGCGACAGCTTGGACTTGGATATCGATGAAGTTTTCAATGCGTATGAAACCATCCCGAGCATTAAGGCGAAAGATGATTTCCTTATGGAAATCACTACGGACATCAGCAGGCAAGAATTCAATGCAAATTCAAAATCAGGGAAGCAAGAGATTTTAAGAAATCTTTTGACTTATTATATTGTCTGTGAGGGAACTTTTTTCTTTAGTGGGTTCGCAATGCTCTTGGCTCTGGGCAGGCAAAATAAACTTCAAGGAGTATCGGATCAGATTAAATATACATTACGGGATGAATCAAGTCATATAGCATTTGGCACATACCTGATCAATACCCTTATAGAGCAAAATCCATCTATCTGGACGAAATCGATCCAACAAGAGTTCATAGAACATATTAAAAAAGCTGTAGAGTTGGAGATTTCCTATGCCCACGATGTTCTTCCGACTGGAATTCTTGGTCTTAATGCTGAGATGTTTGTTGATTACATGCATTACATAGGAAACAGAAGGCTAGAGGGTATTGGTCTAGATCCTGTATTTCCCGGAGACAAGAACCCTTTTCCTTGGCTTGGTGAGGTCGTTGATGTACAGGCGATGGGGAATTTTTTCGAAAGAAGGGTTAGAGAATACCAGCAAAGCGGATCGCTGGAAGACGATTTTTAGTCTTCCGTGTGTATATTTTGGTTTTTTCTTTTCAAAAAGGCCAACAACTCGTGTATTTTATATTAAATACTACGAGCTATGGCAGAACTAAATCCTATTGAATACATTAGATACAGGGGCAAAGCTGATCCGATCAAGCAAGGCACCCTGTCAATAACAACCACCGGAGAACTTAATCAGGGGTTAAACAATCTTGAGATAGTCGGAGATGTCATTGATGTTTCCGATTACCACTTGCACAGTTATCAGATGATTCCCGGGGCAGGAACCTTCGCCGGGGGCGTTGACGGAACTTTTAGAATAGAAGTCTCCAACAATGGAGATGACTGGACTGCTTTGGCTTGCTTCTTGGTCCCTACTGTTGATGCTCCAGTTGTTTATTCTGATTATTTTAATTTTAAGTTTGCTCGAGCAAGAATTACTGGCTTGGACGGAAAATATACAATCGTCGAAAGACATAACTCTTACTCATAATGCACAACGGACTTCATTTGCTCGACAACGAGCCCCTTAAGGAGTGCAGTCGCAACGGGGCCAATTATTTAAGAAGAAGCCTTGTTTTAGGCAATTACATCGGATCACCAAATCCCCCTGGCGGTCAGGGCAATATTATTTACGATGGGGGCGGAATTGAAGATTTCGCATTTGACGGAAGTAAGGACGTCAAGGTAGAAGTGGACCGCACTGTCGTTAGAACATTTGGTTATCAATCAATTACCGGCTATAAAGATTTCATTAATACTGTTCGGATAAATCATCTTATAGTAACCGGTCAGCAGGACATCGAACATGTCCGAGATTTATATGTAGGAGACCCGCTTGTTTCATTAAACAGTGGAATAAAGGATGTATCTTCTGTTAATAATGGTTATGATTTAGGCCTTGCATTGCAAAGAGGTTCGGCAGATAAGAATGTGGGATTCATTTGGGACGAGAACCCTCCTGCAGAAGCTACGGCTCATGAAGGCGGGGAATTTGCATTTATTTCTACAACAGAAGATGGGTCTACTAAGGGAGATGTTTCCGTTGAAGATTATTTGGATATAAGATTAGGTAATTTAAATGTCGAGAAAGACAGCAAATCGAAGGGTTCTTTTTACCTGACAGGTGAGAATTTTGATATCACTGTTGATAATGAGGTTCATGACGTTGAACAAAATGTCCTTTGGGATATCGAGGGTAACGAGACTCATGAGGTTGCCGGGGATCTTAAGTTCGACGTAGAAACCGATTATAATATAGAAGTCAATGGTAATTCTGTTTTAGACGTTGAAGGAAATCTCACCCAGAACGTGGCCGGAGACGTCACGATAACCGGGGATAACATAACCCTTAATTCCAATGACGAAACCCACAACGTCGGAGACGATTACCTACTGAACGTCACTGACGATCACACCGTCAACGTCGGTGGAGACTCCCTTTTGGACGTTGAGGGCAACTCAACCGTAGACGTTGAAGG
>Ga0315318_10000549_pt1 | contig 15390 bp, 13 predicted proteins | sample M1200m3416metaG_FD_203703 | JGI IMG/M metagenome (GOLD analysis project Ga0315318, IMG submission 203703) | Ammonia-oxidizing marine archaeal communities from Monterey Bay, California, United States - M1 200m 3416 | ecosystem: Environmental > Aquatic > Marine > Coastal | place: USA: California... | reverse complement strand
TCAATGTGGTCCTTAGATACGGTCCAGGCTCTTATTCGATCGTGAACTGTGTCTACCGTCCAATCAGCAATATCAAATTCAGCCATCAAGAGGTCCCATTGCTCCTCTGTCTCACACGATATCGCTATCCAGCGATTGTTTGCACAAGGATAAATTCCCTGCGGAATTTCACTAAATCGAGAGTTACCCATTCGCCCGGGATCAATATGAGAAAGTGACCATGTGGCCATCAAATCACCTAGATACAGGTTGCAAGCCTCAATCTGACTCAAATCGATGTGCTGGCCCTCACCTGTCAAGCTGCGATGGTTGAGGGCGGATAACAGGCTCCAAGCGCCTATGACTCCAGAATACAGATCACCGCCAGTCATTCCAGTGAAAAGCGGCGCATCATTAGCATAGCCAGTCAGATGAGACAGACCTGAAAATTGCTCTGTTGACATCCCAAATGCCGTGTAATCGCTCCACGAATTTCCTGCTCCAAAACCTGACAATGAAAGCATTATCAAATCGGGCTTTATCGTCTTCAAGATGTCATAGGTTAGACCAAAATTGGCCATCACTCGCGGTGTGTAATTTTCTATTACTACATCAGCTTGTCGCACCAGTTCTTTGAGAATATCTTGTCCTCTCGTGTCAGTTAGATTCAACGTAATATCTCTTTTACTTCGATTCACCCAATTAAAATAGGGAGAGCTCTCCCACGAAGGTAAATCTGAATCCGAGTCACCTGCCGCACCTCTCCAACCATCAATTCGCTGCACAGATTCGACCTTGATAACGTCAGCACCTGCGTCAGCCAATATTTGCGCCCCCACTGGTCCCGCAAAAAACATTGATAAATCGATAACTTTCAATCCGGTTAGAGGTAAACCGTTATTATTTTTCAACGAGGGAGCTGCCGCCACATCTTCGCTAGTACTATCAATTTCCGCCAGAATTTCATCGGTATGTTCCCCAAGTATTGGAGGTCTTCGGATTTCAAACTCTCCTGCAGTCGTCTTGAAAGGAATTCCAGGAATTGCCACAGGTCCAGCCGTGGGATGGACCAGTTCAGCGAAAAAGTCTCTTTCCTTGTGGGGTGTCAGTTCGAATAAATCAGATAACGTCGGTACAAGACCAAACGGTACACGCCTTGCCTCAGCTTCATGGAATAGTTCTTCAGCCGTCCGATCTTTTAATGCCTCCTGGAAAATAGCTCTAATCTCTTCCACTCTATGATCAGGATTTCGCCAAGAGACACCCTCGTAATAAGGATTCTCGGCTATATCTCGGCACCCCAAAAAATCGCAAAGCATTATCCATTGTGGCGCAGTAAGAGCATTTAGACCTATATAACCGTCACTTGTTGGTAGCATGAATGCTCCACCGGCACCTGAACCCACGCTTGAATACCTCTCAGGCGTCAAACCCTGATACTCATAAAAAAGAGTTGGCAGTTGAGCTCCCGCAAGTGCCGATTCCTGAGCGCTGACATCAACATGTTCTCCGTTTCCATGATTATTTCGACCGTGAACCGCGAGCAATGTAGCGACTGCGGCGTATGCTCCTGTTAGAGTCTGGGTAACGCTTGCACCGGCCTGTAAAGGTTCACGATCAGGCGTACCACATAGCTGAGCCCAGCCACCAACTGCACAAGAAATTAAATGTGATGACTGATAATGTGAGTGCGGTCCAAATGAGCCAAAACCCGTCACAGTTGTCAAGATAACTTTTGGATTGATATTCCGAAGGGACTCAAATCCTAAATCGTGATCTCCTAATATTGAATCCGTATCACTGGATATGATTACGTCAAACTTCTGAATCAATTTGTGAAGTGAAGATTTTGACTCTTCCTTATATATATCGAGTTCGATACTCCGCTTTCCTGTATTCAAAAAGAAAAAACTCGGACTCATCTCTGGATCAATAAGGTCATTTAGAAATGGGCCGACGTGCCGTATTGAATCGCCGATTCCAGGTCGCTCGACCTTTACTACATCAGCCCCCATGTCGGATAGTAATTTTGCACAAAACGGTCCGGCGATGCCCTGTGAAATATCAAGAACATTGATTCCGCGTAAAAATCTAACTGGAGCCGCATCATCGGTCACGGATTTTCCTCTCCAACCGCAATAACTCTGCCGATACTATAGCGCACACTTAAAATAATTTATGTTCGACCGATCGCCAATGTTCTTCCTGAATGCTATCGACTACACCTATCACAGCCTATAGTGAAAATTCGGAACTCAAAGCAAAACTTATAGAGGCATATTGAACACCGTAACATCAAGCACCACGTCGAACGCTCGAGATCCGCTTTATGGATGGCTGATGGTGTTTATCGTGTTCACATTAAGTGTTCTCGCCTTTGGGTCTCTTGGAGCCATCTCGGTTTTCCTCAAGCCGCTCACGTTAGAGTTCGGATGGAGCAGAGCTGAAACTTCTCTTGGCTACACCGTCATTGCACTTTCGACTGCAGTATTTGGGATACTTTGGGGTTTTATAGCCGATAAGTATGGAACACGGTGGTTTGGCGTTTTCGCGGCTATCGCTATGTCAAGCAGCCTTTTTTTATTGAGCAAACAGTCTAGCCTCGTCCACTTCTATTCAATCTACTTTGTGTTTGGCGCGTTTGGAACAGCACTAGCAACTTCACCATTATTTGCAAACGTAAGCTTTTGGTTTCGACATAACCCTGGACTCGCAATCGGTATTACCGCCGCGGGGGGAGCAGTCGGCCAGGGAATTGTCCCGTACCTTGTTGCCATCTCAATCAGTGCAAATGGTTGGAGATCAACCTACTTAATTATGGCAATGGTATATGTGTGCATTGCGCTTCCACTTGCGTCTCTAATCAGGGAATCACCTTGGCGTAAGGAAGTCATACAAACTGGATCAGATAGTGAACGTGACTTTCCAGTCTCAGAGATCGAAGTAGTTGCCTGGATTAGCATTGCTGTTATCTTTTGCTGTAACTGCATGTCTGTGCCGATTGTGCATCTAATTCCACTACTCACTGACACAGGTCGCTCTGTAGAAGTGGCATCGAGTATCTTTTTGCTCCTTATGCTCTCGGGCGGATTAGGTCGAATCATGGGAGGAAAATTAGGTGACTGGATTGGCGCCCTTCCCACCTACATGATCATGTCACTGGGTCAGACATTCTTTGTTTTCTGGTTTCCACATATTGACTCTCTGCCACTACTGTACGTTGTAGCAATCTTCTTTGGCTTTACCTATTCAGGCGTGATGTCAAGCCTTTTAATGTGTACTCGAATGATGGTGGGAGCGCGGCTTGCCGCGCGTGCTATGAGCATGACTAGTTTTTTTGGCTGGGTAGGAATGGGAATGGGTAGTTTTATTGGAGGGATTTTGTATGACACCTACTCAAATTACGTTTGGTCATTTAGTTTTGCATCTATCATGGGGACTATTAACTTCGTTATTCTTTCACTGTTTTATTTTCGTATCCGATCGAAGCGAAGGCCACAAGTAAACTCTGCAATGCCTCCAGCACGAAATATCGTGATTGATTCTGTGGGAGCTGAATGATCTTCAATTGTTAAACGACTTTTGTCTGTGAAATCAGCTCACAACGCTGGTATATTGCGTATCAAGAAATAATCTACAAAGGAGATTGCATATGCCCCCAATCGCAAAAGGAAGCATCGTGGCTGTAACAGGCAGTGCCGGATTCATTGGGAGTTGGGTAGTTCAGCTTCTCCTAGCCAAAGGATATCGCGTACGGGCATGTGTGCGGGATGCCAATGATTCAAAGAAAACCGACTTTCTCAAGGCAATGCCGGCCTATGCATCAGGGCGACTGACGCTTCACTCAGCCAATCTTGATGAAGCTGGCTGTTTTGACGAGATCTTCGAAGGATGCCAGGGAGTATGCCATGTCTCACACGTCAGCACATACGACGATCAAGACTATGTAAAAATGGTCTGCGATCACATCATTGAAAGTGTCAATAAGTCTCAATCCGTCAATCGTGTGATTGTGACTTCCAGCATTGCTGCCGTTCTGTCTGAAGCAGATATTTTCGAACTGGAACGTCGACCGGTCTGCTACGAGGACAGGTATCCAGATGAATTGAATCCAAAAAGAACTGCTGAGAGGCAGGGATACTCAATGGGCAAAGTGCTAGCGCAAAGAGCGTTTTCAGATGCCGCGGAGAAAAACGGCACTTGGGATGCCGTGACATGCTGTCCTGCTGACAATGTCGGACCTATTCTATCTGCTCACCAAAAAGACATGGGGCCATGGCAACACAATATCGAAACTATGCTTCTAGGAAAGTATTTTCAAAACGGAGCGTATCGGCCTTGGATGACCGTTGACGTCAGAGATGACGCTGAGTGCCACATTGGCTTACTCGAAAGCGTCGCCGTGTCAAACGGTGAGCGCTACATAGCTTGGTCTACTGACAAACGCAATGTAGAAGATATCTGTGCAAGCATAGATCGATTACTGCCTGAGCTTGGACATGATACCCCTGAAGTGACCGATGACTTCCCAGAGCGAATTCAAGCGCGTGAAGAAGAATTAAGAAAAGTTTGGGCCGGTGTCGAATTACGAAACGATCGAATTCGTTCCGTGGTTCCGATTACATTTAGACCACTCGATGAATCCATCAGAGATTGTGTCGAGTCGCTTATGACAGTGGCAAAAGTCAAACCGAAACTCAAAGCTGGTTATGAGGTGCAGAGCTAGTTCGTCTGATTTAGTGCTCTGAAAGTGGCACGCACATCTGCCATCCTGCAAGCTGGTCGACAATATAAACGTTTAGTACGTTGTCCAGTTTTTTTACTGAGCCAGACAGCACACTTTTGAAACCCTGAGCAGCGGTAGTACTCTTTGGTACCTAAGCTCTGTAGCTCATCCGCTGCACAAAGCCAAAAGTAGCCACAAAGATTAATTGGAGTGGTAACCCATGTCATTTTCTGCGTAGCTAATGACTGACCACCTGGGCTACCGCTTACAAGCTGACCTCTGCGATATCCGTGTGCGATTTCAAACTGTGGCATAGCGTATTCGGCAAGTTTCTTATTAATAACCATGACAAGCCAATGAAGCAACGTCGAATATGGAACCGTAAGATTGAGTGTCGGCCAGTATCGAACATCCCGTGCTGCATCCGCCATCTGGATTAGACGTGCTTGTTCAGCCGGATAAAACTGATAAGGCTCCACAAAAGGAGTTCGATCCTCGATTCGCATAGGGTTAACAACATCGATTTCTGAAATCAATCCCATCTTATGACTCACGGTATGTGGCGCGCCGAAGTTCAACAACGCCTCCATCGCTTTTGTCACCCACCACAGCTCGGCACTTTCACTTAGACAGAAATCAAAGTGCTCGTCAGTCACTTTTGTGGTACCAGAATCCAGCAAATCTCCGGTCCTTAAGAAAAAAGCTGCGCCGATTGACCTAGTATTAATGGCCGAAATTCTGAACTGATCATACAGCTGGCCATAATACCTATGACCATTCGGGAGTTCTTTCAAAGGATTAACACTTTGATGTCCCAGAAAATCCCACGTTAGATTCCCCGTCCCAGAGATATCAGCAGAAATATTCTGCTTATCTTCAAAATGCGCAGACCGATTTCTGCCCCGCCGAAATTCAGACTTTTCAAATATATTCACTTTCCTTGGGCGTTGCCAACGCCAAGCAGGATCGATGCGCATCTTTCATAATCCTTAATTCGCGGACATGACTTTATGATATTGTGTGCGATATTAACTCAAATATCGCACACAATATCATTTAAGGCTACATGCGAAAAAATCAGCTTCTCTAAGGAAAATTGGTAATAGGCTAGGTTAGTTGAAATAAATATGCTGTGAATTCTAGTGATTCTGGCTTTTTAAGAGAGATTAATTCACGACGACACGTACCTCATCTGTAATCGGTTCACCATGGTGAACATAATTACGATGATCAGCAGTATTTAATATCACCTTAAAAATACGTAAACCCGAAGATATCTCGGTAATCTTCGTGTCGGCACGGTACAGCATTCCCCATGACTCTCCATCAATGTACAAATGCGCGTGCCCGATGCCATCTCGGTGCTCAGTGTCAGAGCTGAACTTAAATTCAGTCACGTCTAAGTTTATATCGACAATTCCGGACGCCAATTCATCAACTTTTATCTTCACCGACATATTATGATTCGATGACTCAAAAGTACTGCTACCTATACTTGAATCATGATGATGCGGCGCATTTCCTTCATGATTGTCACATGCAAGTCCCATAAATATGGTCAGAAAGCAGGCCAGCGCGATTAGCAGTAAATCCTTGACCACTGAAGTGCTGCTTGCCGAAACAATCATCCGAATCACCTCACATTAAAGCCAACCAAAATAAGTCTGAAACAATTTTCGTCGCTGCGATCACCCGCAGATTAGATAATTGTTCCACAGCATCACGAATTTAACCCAAAATAAGCTACTCCGCACATTCATCTCAGTAATATGTGAAAGAGAATCAACTTTCAGAAATACGTCTCGTAGATCTAAAGCTCTAGCCCAGCTATCTCGTTTACGCCCTATGAAAAATTATCTGCTGATTAAGATTTTTTATATGTATCAAAAAAACGATTCTTAAGAGCCTTCTGATTCTCGTAAATAGATCCTTGAAGAGGTGCGGGAGGCAAAGGTAGATACGGAGGTACGTCTGTCTGCCTAGGCTGTAACACCGGGCTTCCATGGCATATTCTGGCGTTGTAATCGTCGAGCGACATTTTTCCAAGACCCATAATCGGCCAAGCATCTGCGGCCGCATATCCGTTAAGAAGTAAACGACGCATTCTGTCCGAAGTATTTAAAGCAGACCCATGCATAATACGAACATGATGAAACGACACACTTCCGGCAGGTCCTTCCAGGGCTACTGGATCTGTCCCCATATCCCAATCAAAATTGTCCGGATCTACCGCACCTGAAAAGAATCCATCCTCATGATGGTCATAAATTGGTCTCGTATGAGATCCCGGAATCACGAGTAGTGGCCCATTTTCTTCATAACAATCGTCTAGAAGAATCCCAGCTGAAAGCAAGTCATCATTAGTATGAGGATAGAAGGGCCAATCTTGATGCCACTCTACTGCGGCGCCAAATTGAGCCGACTTCATGTTTAATTTATCGTTCTGTAAACGAATATCTGTACCTATTAGTGCCTCTACTACATCCAAAACTGGCTGATACTTGACGAGATCCCAAAAGAAAGGCCAATTTTGTGAAGGAGATTTTAAACGGCGAACTCTTGGGTCAGAAACTGAATGAGAGTCCTCAAGATCGTACTGAGCGTTATGTTCGGTGAGTTCTGCAGCCTCTGCCACAACTCGATCAGTTTCAACTCTTAGTGCTTCGAGTGTCTCTTCATCGATAAGTTTTTCAAAGAGTATGTACCCGTTCTCGTTATAAAAATCAATCTGGTCAGGTGTCACTATAGTTTTCGCATATGTGGTCATTGAATCTGCCTCCGAAAGAAGAGTGTAATGCCTAATCCAAGAATCTAGACACCATATTTCGGAAATATCTAATAGAAAGTTAGATGTTCTATTCCAATTGCGATCACGAACTCGACCTAAAGCTATTTACCTAGAAAGTAGTATTGCGTCAGTTGCTGCAAGACAACCTAACGAATCGATTACCTAACTTTTATCAACTCAACCTCGAATACTAAAGTAGTGTTGCCTGGAATAGGACCAACACCTGCAGCACCATAACCAAGCTCAGGTGGAACCACCAACCGCCATTTATCGCCTTCCTTCATCATTTGAAGGGCTTCTTGCCAGCCAGCAATAACTCCATTGACCGGAAGATCGATTGGCTCGCCGCGGTCAACTGAACTATCGAACACCCGGCCGTCCTCAAATGTTCCATGGTAATGAGCCGATACTGTATCCATAGGTCCAGGTGTTGCGCCGGACCCTTCTAATAAAATTTCATACTGTAAACCCGAATCAGTGGTGATCATATCCGCCATAATATTATCTCCCTCGTTAATCATTCAATAGCCAACGAATCCATTGAACTTCAATTCTACAGCGAGAACACGTACTGAAACAGATTAGATTGCTGATTCAATTAACTGAAAATTTCGTATCTAGTAAAGTGGACACCTGCATCCGACCGTCTGGTCAACTAAGGTAATAGACCGGCATGTGCACAAAGGACCATAAAATGAAAGTTGCTGTAGGGCTTCATAAAAATTCCATCGATGATTGGGATTCAGCGGTTGAGTTTGCGGTCGGCGCTGAAAAGCTCGGCGTGGACTCACTTTGGAACGCCGAAGGCTGGGCGCACGATGCTGCCACCCCATTGGCCTACCTAATGGCAAAGACTACCTCACTTCGATTTGGTTCAGGCATTTTTCAGGTGGGCACTCGAACACCCGGCTTAATCGCAATGACAGCTCAAGCGCTTGACTCGTTATCTGGCGGACGATTCATGCTTGGCCTTGGAACCAGTGGGCCGCAGGTTATTGAGGGATGGCATGGAATCCCTTTCTCCAAGCCAGTATCACACACAAAAGAAGTGATTGAAATTTGTCGGAAAATATTTACTGGTGAAAAATTTTCTTATGACGGACAGCATTGGCAACTTCCGTTAACAAAGGAAAGAGGAGGCACTGGACTAAGTAAATCGCTCTTGCCTGGTGCCACTCCGACACCTAACTTACCCATTTATGTGGCATCACTCGGACCAAGGAATCTCCATATGACGGGAGAGCTTGCCGACGGTTGGCTTGGCACAGTGTTCCTACCTGAGACCGCTGACGTATTTCTTAATCCGCTTAAACTGGGTGCCAAAGAAGCAGGTCGTTCTATCTCAGATATCGACATCGTAGTAGGAACAAGAGTTCAGTTTACTGAAGATACTGAAAAATTGGCGGAAGAACTGAAGCCTGGTCTGGCATTTCAATTCGGTGCGATGGGGACAAAAAATCAAAATTTCTATGCTGACGCATATCGTCGACAAGGTTGGGCCGATGAAGTAAGCAGAATTCAAAGTTTATGGATTGCAGGTAAGAGAGATGAAGCACGCAATCAAGTCCCTACAGATATGGTGCTTAGAAGCGTGGTTGCCGGGTCGCCAGCTGAAGTAAAAGAAAAATTGACGCTTTACAAACAAGTTGGAGTAAACACATTTAGAGTTGAGCCCGCAGGAAGGTCAATCACTGATCGTCTGGATACTCTTGCAGAAACAATGAAAATTATTAATGAGATCAGTTGAACACAAAAAAATAGGATGCGAACACATGCAAATTAGCGACTTTGAAGAAATAGTCCGGTCGGCTAGGCTTACACCACCCACCAACTCAAATATTGAATTCACTCATGACGAACAGGTTTGGCCCTCGAGTTTAAGGCTCGCTGCAGGAACTTCGACTGCTCTTGCAATGGTTGCTAGTGCCATCGATGATATTTGGGCACAAAAAACAGGTAAACGACAGAACATCAAAATCAATATGACGCATGCGGCTTTAACAATCAGTGGAATGTGGTTGCTGCGGGTAAACGGAGTACCAGCTACCGAAGCACTTTCGACTGGCAATGGAGATCCCATTTTCGGTGAGTATGAGTGTGCCGACGGTATCAAGATTTATCTTCAAAATGGATTTTTGCATCTGGCTGAGGCCACAGCAGCCGTATTAGGATGTGATCTGAATCCTGAATCGGTAAAACATGCCACGAAGAAATGGAAGGCCAATGATCTTGAAACCGCTTTAACGGCCGAAGGTCTACTAGGTATTGTGTTACGCACTCCAGAAGAATGGTTTCAGCACCCACAAGGTAAGATTCATGCCGACTCGGCGGTGGTCGATATTGAGCAAATCGGGGATGGTCCAAGAGTTCCACTTCCTGATGGTCTAAGACCGTTATCAAATCTTCGCGTAATTGACTCTACGCGTGTTCTAGCAGGTCCGACAATCTCTCGAACTTTAGCCGAATTTGGCGCCGATGTACTGCACGTCGGATCACCGAATGTACCCATCATGGCGGCAGCTCAAGCTGACACCAGTCACGGCAAGAGAAAAGCGCACGTTGATTTAGAGTCACATAGCGGGATCGAGGCACTGAATGGCTTAATCTCTCAGACCGACGTGTTTGCACAATCTTACCGAGCTGGGAGTTTGGCCGCTCGAGGATTTGGTCCAGCTAATCTCGCTCAACAAAACCCTGGAATTATCTATGTCTCTGAGAACGCCTACGGCCAAGAAGGACCATGGCGTGAAAAACGAGGATTTGATGGAAATGTTCAAGCTGCCACAGGAATTACTCACTTACAAAATCTAGGCACCCAAACGAGCGTCCCACGTGATCGTCGGCAAGTAGCGATGGCTATGAATGATTACTGCACAGGCTACTGGGGCGCATTTGGAGTATTAGAGGCACTGAAAAATCGTGCTCAATTTGGGGGCTCGTGGCATGTAAAAGTTTCACTCGCACAGACAGCTAGTTGGTACTTACGAATGGGGCCAGTGCTCGATCCTGCTAACGGTTTGACCGCAGAAGAAATTGTCGAAATTACAACTCAATATGTCGAGGAGCATGAATCAGATTACGGGGTACTGCAACGACTCCGACCTGTTATAAATATGTCAGAAACGAGTCCTCATTGGGTGGGCAGAACTGTATTGCCTGGTACGCACGATCCCGAGTGGTAAGCGCACTCGCTTACATAATTCCAAGGAGATTATCCGCCTATTGCGCCATAAAACACAATCATTCTAAAACAACCGATAGTTGACCTTTACACCCGAACTAATTTTTCTGGCAGGCTCACTCCCATACAGGAAGGTCACTACCAAGAGGGCGGGCGCCTGAAGACCAATGCGGCTCGGTTGCAGACATTTGCAGCACCGGAGCGAGATGACGCATCTTGCCATAGTCCGTGTCGTGAGATTCAAAAAAATGTTCGATCCCAGATTCGGACGCTAGCCCAGATCCCTCTTCGATTAATTTGTATAATGCGTCCTTCCGAAGATCTTTACTAAAAATATTTGTCTCGGCCCCCATAGGAGCGATCTTCTCCAGTTCTGCATTGGAATTCATACCTAACCTGAGGTACCACATTGCAGTTTGAGTAAGTGACACTTGCACGTGCCAAGAGCCTCCCTCAGTTGCTCGCCGCCTCAACGCCTCAAGTACCCCATAAGCAGCAAAGTAGGCGGTACTATAGTCATTCATTGGAGCTGGTGCCAAGCGAGGCACACTGGGATTATCACCAGCTGCTGTCGCCCGCTCATGATCAGGGGCAAGAGGAGCAAGATCTCCTTGTAATTGAGCAACTCCTGATACTGTCTGAGCAAGCTGCTCCCACCCCGGTCTCTCGGCCCAGGGTCCATGATGTCCATAACAATTCTCGGAGACATAAATAATTCCAGGTCGCAATTCAGCCATTGCTTCTGGGCCAAAGCCTCTCTTGTCTAAGGTTCCTTTCCTGAACCCTTGATTAAACACATCAACGTCCATAGCCAGCTCAAGCAGTCTAGCTTCGTCCTCACTCTTGGTCAGATCTAGGTGCACCTGCCGCTTGCCATGTCCAGTATCCATTTCAGCCATCATCATTGTTGGTAAATTTGGAGAAGATACATGCAATACCTGAGCCCCATGCTCAGCTAATGTTCGTGCACTCGTTGGACCGGCTAGCACTCTTGTTAAATCCAGCACACGAAGGTTCGAAAGCGGTCTAGCTTCTGCCTTGGGGCTTTCAATCGGAGCATCGCCAATCTTTGTAATCTCCACAACAGGTCTGTCTACGAGTGTCTTGCCTTGCGGATGGGCTAACCATTCCTCAGGGCTTCTCACCACAGCCCCAGTTACTTTGAGGGCAATTAGTGCTTTTTCAAGCTCGAAAGCATCTTGTTCAGCCATCGCCTGAGCGATCGTAGCCACGTCAGCATCTTCGTCAATCCCTAGGTGATTTGCAACCACAGGACCATCAAGAAACGAATTATGTAGATGGAAAAATCGACCATCACCACAACGATATATCCGTGTCATACTTTGATTCCGAAAATTTTCCGGCATATTCTCGAGTGAAAGCCAACTCATAGAGTTGAGTGATGCGGCCGCATGACGAATATCAATATTCAACTTTTGAGGTTCATGACCTTGCAACCTCCACAATTCATCGATTTTTGACCCAACAAGTGCGTGCACCACAGCCGCACCCTCGCCAAGCCGAAACGGAGAATAATATATCGGATCAGATCCGGTAATTTCAATATCCGAATCTGGTAAAGGAAGTCCAGCTAGGCGAACGGCTTCGCTGATTTCATTAGGTTGCATAACCTATATCTCCCCTTTTACATCCCGGTTTCCTAGGAAAGATGCTTTGAAAACCAGTCCACCGATTTTTGCCACGAGTCTGCAGCGGCCTCAGGATGAAATGATGGTCTCGTATCATTAAAAAATGAATGCTCAGCTCCCTCATAAAACGTAATGTCATTCTCAACACCCGCTTCCGACAAGGTGTCTCGCAGCATATCCACTTGCTCGATAGGCAATCCAGTATCAAGGGAGCCGTACGAACCTAAAACCGGGACAGTTATCTTCCCAATTTCCTCGGTGGGCGGCATGCCACCACCATAGTAGACATGAACTGCATCAACTCGAGACCCTGCTCTGATGGCCGTGGCAAGGGTGAGCCCGCCACCCATGCAATAACCAAGGCAACCAACCTTGCCTGCACTTCGGTCATCTTTCAACCAGGCTATAGCTGCGTCGATCTCAAACGCTGCTGTATCTCTCTCTAGCGACATCGCGAGCTTGCGCGCATCATCGGGTTCCTCGGCAGATTCGCCGTGATAAAGATCTGGCGACCATGCAAGAAAACCTTCGGCTGCGTAACGGTCGGCGATTGCCGCTATATCAGGAGTGAGGCCCCACCATTCCTGTATGACGATAACGCCACCTTTTACGGATCCAGTAGGTTCCGCCAAGTAACCCATCAATCGCTGATTGTTATAACTAAAATCTAAGTTTCCCATACTGTTATTCCTCACAATGTGATTAGATCCGCCAACATTGAAATTCAATATTTTTGCGAACCGCATTCCTCAATAATTCAAGACGCTATCAGTGTAGCGGTAGATTAATCGCTAACCGTCGAAAAATCGTTCCCTCGTGTTATCTGCTTAATTTAGGGAACAAATATCAAAACTTGAAGAACGGATAACTAATTCGTTGAACTAACTAGTAAGATGTCTGCGTGATTGATATTTTGACGAATATGGACATTTATATCGCTGTGATTCCTCTTAGAATCACCCTGGGCGTTATCATGCTTGACTCTGGAATTGGAAAATGGAGACGAGGGATTTCCGGCACAGGTCATTGGTTTGCGAGTTTGGGTTTTCCTAAGCCACAGATATTGGCAAGATTCGTCGCTACGCTTGAAACTGTATGCGGCTTACTAATCATAATCGGGCTGTTCACTCCTATCGCAGCTTTACTGGTCGCGGCCAACATGACGGTAGCCACTTATGTTCAGAAATTCAAACTTCGAGCCTCTTTCCAAGGAGGTGAAAGTCAAGGTTACGAGCTCGATATACTACTTGTCGTTTCAGCATTGACGGTCGCTGCCGTTGGCGGTCAAGCATTTGCGATCGAGACAATCATATTTAATAACTGAAGCACTTAGCCAGTAATTCTACAATCTGTTTCTAGATTCAGAGATAATTTTGATCAAAATATTAATGTTGTGGCCGAAAGCCAAGCTGGCAAGTTTTCTGCTATATTCGAGGGGTTCTGTAACCGAGTTGGACTTGACCCAACTGTAACGAACAGAAAAATTGAGAAATAGAATGCCCGTGAGAGGTAGTTAAATATGGTGCAAGCATCAAAACCAACAGTCATAATTGATCCAACAGATGAGCGCGAACCGATAAAAAGGAGCCTCGCAAAACGGCCTGAGCATATATCTGGCACATTAGGGCTCCTCGATATATCAAAGCCTCGAGGTGATAAATTTATTGACCGTCTCGAGCAATTAATAAACGAGCAGATGCCGGCAGTAACCGTTAAGCGGTACATGAAACCGACCGTGACAAAGCCAGCCCCGCACGATCTCAGGCAGAAGATTATGAACGAGTGCAATTTTGTAATCGAGGCTGTCGCTGACTGAGGAAGTTGTACAACGTGCAGTGTGCACGATGCTGTCTGGTTCGAAACCAACAATATACCTGCGGTATTTGTGGCAACTGATGAGTTCGCAGACTCTGCAGTAGCACAATCCACATCACTAGGTCTACCTGAGGTGCCTCGAGTCTACATCCCACATCCAATGCAGGATCAAACTGATCAGGAAATGTGGACAAAAGCCGAGGAAGCTTTAGAAAAATTACTTGCGGCTTTGGTCGTATAGTGACTGATATCGATCCCTCGATATAGACCTTGGCTTCTAAATACTGCCACAGAAAAATGTTTTTTTGTTAACGAGTTGGTGTGGTTTTTCCATCGACCTCATAGATCTTAGTGTAACGGCACCCTGGTGCGACCATCGATGCCTCATCATAAAACGACGAGTCGCCACTCCAAAGCTCGTAGCTCGCCATGACTTCATTAACGTCAGCTCTAATTTTCACTTTTACGTCTGACTTTAGATAATTAGTAGGACAATAGTTCATGAAGTTTAATTGACTACCTTCTGTCACGTATTCCCCAATCGTGATCTCTGTCCGACCGAACACACCCGTCCCGTCCCCGTTATCATAATTCCCTACATAACCGAGGAGATCACCGGCTTTTACTTGTGTTCCTGATGCCAGTGGGATGCCATTAACAGTGAGTTGGTCAGCACATACTGCCAAGTCTGAACGGTCACATGTTATTGCTACAACATGGTCAATCACCACGGCCCAATCGCTTCCGCGCCACGGTTTGATGTTAAGTTCCCAGTCATCTTGCGTATATGAGGTGGTTGGTTGCCAAGTTATCATGTCGATTACTCCACTAATTGGAAAATATACTTTAGTATTTCTGGGCACCTTATATTCAAAGGTTGGGTTGTCATACTGTTTTGGTGTACCTGGTGAGTGAACATTTCCAAATTCATCGAAAAATCGGTGGGCGAAGCCCTTAAAGAACTCAAAATCTCCGGATGTGCCATTGGCTGCATCATACGGACCAAAATTCAATATCAATAGATTCTCTAACTCGGGTGGGTCATTTGTTCCCATCATTCCCATTGAACCCTGCATCTGCCCCGCTGAACCCTGCATCTTCGACGGATCCATCCCTTGCATACTTGAAGAATTTCCTACCACCGGTGTCGCTGCTTGTGTTGCTACCTGTGTCGCTGCTTGTGTTGCTACCTGTGTCGCTGCTTGTGTCGCTGCTTGTGTCGCTGCTTGTGTCGCTGCTTGTGTCGCTGCTT
>Ga0315318_10000548_pt1 | contig 15392 bp, 16 predicted proteins | sample M1200m3416metaG_FD_203703 | JGI IMG/M metagenome (GOLD analysis project Ga0315318, IMG submission 203703) | Ammonia-oxidizing marine archaeal communities from Monterey Bay, California, United States - M1 200m 3416 | ecosystem: Environmental > Aquatic > Marine > Coastal | place: USA: California... | reverse complement strand
AGTCTGTTTTTTTAGGAACTTCGTCTGTTTTTTTAGGAAGTTCGCCTATTTTGTTTGGATTTGGACTATTGTTGACCTGATTATTGATTTGTTCAGCCATAAAGTGATTTGATACATTCACTTTGACATCCTCTACACCGTCTACTTTCAAAAGATAATCGTGAACATCTTGACATATTTTGAAACCAAATACTGCTGGACAGAATGGACTTGTTAAATGCAAATCCACCTTTACATTGCTGTCATTGATATCGACCTCGTCAATTAACTCCAATTCTACAATTGATGTGTTAATTTCTGGATCCACAATCTTTGATAACTCATCAAAAATCTTTACCCTAAGTAATTTGATATCTTGGCTCATGTTGGCAAAAACATTCATGCTATATATAACCATTTTAGAACCTTAGGTGATGTATCGTTCACGACTTGGTACTGATTTAAGCAATATCACTCTAGATTACGTTTCATCAATAAACGATGATTCTGAAATCGCATTGTATGATATTGTTGGTAGTCAGGCCCACACAATCATGTTATTTCAAAATAATATTATTACAAAAAATGATGCAAAAAAGATCTTATCTTCTTTGGAAAGTATGAAAGATGAAAAATTTGATCCCTCTTCTGGAGCTGAGGACATACATGAACTAATTGAATCATTAGTAATTAAAAAAGCAGGTATGGCGAGTGGTGGAAAAATGCATACTGCAAGATCTCGAAATGATCAAGTTGTTTTAGATATTAGAATGAAAATTAGAGATGACATCAACATCATTTGTAATTGCTTATTGGATACAATTGAATCCCTCGTGTCTGTATCTAAAACTCATCAAAAAACTATCATGCCATTTTATACCCATCTTCAACAAGCTCAAGCCGGTTTGTTTTCTCATTATCTTTTAGCTCAAGCAGATGTCTTATCAAGAGATTTTCAAAGATTGTTTGGAACATTTGAAAGAATTAATCAAAGCCCTTTGGGAGCTGGACCTGTTGGTGGTACCAGTATTTCAATTGATAGACACAGCACTGCAAAGATGTTGGGTTTTGATGACGTAGTTGAAAACTCTATTGATGCAACAAGTACACGTGATTTTGTAGCAGAGTATGTTGCAATGATTTCAATTTTAATGACCAATCTTAGTAGAATTTCTGAAGATTTCATTATTTGGTCCACATCAGAATTCTCATTTATTGAACTATCTGATGAATTTACATCTCCTTCAAGTGTAATGCCTCAAAAAAAGAATCCTGATATTTTAGAATTAACTAGAGGAAAAACTGCAGAAATAATTGGAAATTTGACTGCAATTCTAACAACTGTCAAGGGTTTAGCTTCGGGATATGGACGTGACTTGCAACAAATCAAATCTTCTATTTGGTCCACATCAAAAATATCTATCAGTGCATTATTGATCATAAAATCAATTATTCTAACTATGAAAGTGAATGAAAAACAAATGAAAAAAGTAACTGAATCTAGTAATCTAATTGCGTTGGATATAGCTGAGAAATTAGTTCAAGAAGGAATTCCGTTTAGAGTTACTCATAAAATTTCTGGAGTTTTAGTTCAATTAGCACATGACTCAAAAAAACCCATTTCAAAATTAACTACTTTGGAAATAAAAAAATCTGTAGAAGGAACTAAAGTAGATCCTAAAATTGTCTCTAAGATTATTTCAACTACTACCGTTACTTCATCTCTAAAAGATAGACAATCTTTTGGTTCTTCTGGATATGCTGAACAAAAAAGAATGATTTCTGATAGAACTCAAAAAATCAATATTTGGAGATCAGATATGTCTAAAAGAGAAAATAAAATCAAGTCTTCTATCAACGAACTTCAAAAATTAGTTGATGAAATTATTTAATGAATAAGGAAAAAGAGCGGGTCTAAAGGGATTCGGACCCTTGACAACCGGATTAAAAGTCCGGTGCGCTACCTGGCTGCGCCATAGACCCACACAAAAAATGTTTAACGTGTATAATTTAGGCTTTTACAAATACATGTCTTGTGACAGAAACTTTTAATCTGGCATCTTGATTCCTTTTACTTGTGCCCTTGTAGTATAGCCCGGTCTAGAATTCGGCCCTGTCACGGCTGAGACGCGTGTTCAAATCCCGCCGAGGGCGCCATCTTTACTTTATACCGTCTCATTTTCTTAATAGCGATCATAACACTTTCTATTTTGAAGCAAAAATTGCATATTTTTCTTACAAGAATATTAAAATTCAGGGAATTTTAGGGAAATTTGTTGTCTGAAGAGAAAAAAGAACCTGAAGTTGAAGTAAAATCTACTGAAGAATCTGTATCTGAAAAACCATCCGTTGATGATGCTGAAAAAGCTCAAGAGGCAAAAATTGAGGCAGAATCAAAAGCAGCTCAAGAAGCAGCAAATAAGGTGGCGGCAACTACCCAAGCAGTTGCTGATGCAGAAGATGCAGTACGATTAGCTATTGAAAAAGCAAATACTGCAAGAGCAGAGGCTGAAGCTGCAGCAGAAGAAGAGTACAAGGCAATAGCTGCTGAAATCAAAGCAGACACTACAAAAAAAGTTGATTTTACATTTAAAAGAAAAGGTGAAGAAATTTTTAGACGGGAAATGGGCGAACCTGAATTTTGGTTAGATAAAAAAGATAGATTTCCAAGACCTATACTTTCCGCAGATGAACAAGAATCTATCACAAGAAAAGCAGAAACTCCTCATGATCAAACTCCAGAATATGTTCCAGAACATGTTCTTAGTCCAGAGTATGCCGGTGTTTCTAATTATGAACGTGGTGTGGATTCTTTCTTAGATGAATTAAAAGCCAAACTTGCAAAACAAAAAAGTGATCCTGAATCTACAGAGAAACAAATACTTGCAACAGAAAAAGAAATTACTTATTTAGAATCAATACACGAAAATTTCTATATTGGAATGAATGTCTTCCGAACAGCAAAAGGTGGACGGGATAAAATTAACGCATAGGTGATATGGTGAGATGAATCACGTAGTTTTTGATGTAATGAATGCCCGAGTGACTTTCAAAAATGTTCCAATACATGAATTATCTAAGTTTGCTTTCAAAGATGTGGGTGATGCATGTGAAGCATTCAAGAAAATTCCTGGCGTTGATGAATGTATTATTGTCCAAACTGCAAGTCGAGTTGAAATTTTTACAGTAAGCAATATTGAAACTCTTGATTCTCCTGACGCACGAAGAGCTGAAGCTAAAACTCTAATTTTAAATCAAGTAAAAGACACATGGATTTCTTTAACCGCATTAGAGCAAATTGACATTGATCATTTTGATCAAACTATTGAAGTTTACAAAAGTGATGATGTTTACCTTAATCTTCTACGATTGGGATCTGGTATTGATTCCTTTGTTGTAGGTAAACACGAAGTTTTTGATGAAATAGTTCAATCATTGTCTCATGCCAAATCTGCAGGAACTTCTGGAACTATTCTCAATAAATTATTTGAAAGTGTGATTAGGCTATCTACTAGAATTAGAGATACCACTGGAATTTCAAAAGATATTGTTTCTCTTGGTGACATTGCAGTAAAATTAGTAGATGAAAAAGCAGGACTAGATTCAAAGAAAAAAGTACTGTTAATTGGTACTGGTAATTCTGCTGCTCTAGTTGCAAAAACTCTTAACAAAAAAGAAATATCTTATGATGTTACAAGCAGAACTTTACAACGTGCAACTGGATTTAGTACTATTGTAGGTGGAAATCCTATTGATTTTGATGACGCTTTATCCACTTTTGATAAATATGATATAATTTTTGTTGCAACAACATCTGATTACTTCTTAATTACCTTTGAACGAATTCGACTTAAGATGGAAGATAAGAAAAAAGGTACGTTGATTTTAGATTTGTCTGATCCAAGAACTGTAGATGAAGGAATTACTGCTCTTCCTGGAATTAAATTACTATTCAGAGATCAAATTGCAGAAATTTATGAAGAAAGCATTAAAGCTAGATCTAGTATTGTTCCTGCAGTTGAAAAAATTATAGAAAAAGAATTACCAGTATTATCTGCTAGAATGAAAAAACTCGACGCTTAGTATTTTTTATAATCCTTGTTTTCTTAATAGGAATTGCATTACTGCTTCTTTTGAATAATCTATCCCGTGAACATCTTCTGTATGATCTCTAAATTCTACAATTACTTTTTCTATTTCTCCATCCGTAACAAAATCACATTCAAAACCATAATCATTACACTTCAGTTTTGCCATATTTCCTGAAAAATATTGTCGCTATAAAAATTAAGATCTTTGTTGAAAGAATTGATAATTTAAAAATAGATTTTATCCGTATGATTCGTATTTGATTCCGAAACTACCATCTGATTTCTTTTCATGTTCTGTAACAAAACCTTTTGAAGATAAATAATCAATTACACCATCAATTGTACCTTGATATCCACAAATATAGATAATTGAATTCTCTGGGGTTAATCCTTCACCTACCATTTCTTCTACTGGTGACAACCCTGTTTTTTTATCAGGCTTGAAAAATGATTCTACACGACCTACATGACCATTCCAAGATCTATTGAAAAATTCTTTTGGTCTACTAATTGCTGCTTTATATCTAAAATTCCATGTATCTCTTCCTCTTTTCTCACTTTCTGCTTCAAAATCTGTTAAAAGACGCTTGTAACTTAATTCATCAACATAGCTTGCTCCGTGTAAAACAACAACTTCTCTTTTATCATTTGTATCGCGGAAATGTTTTGCAAATGCAATAAATGGTGCTAAACCTGTTCCTCCTCCAACACAAATTACTCTTCTATTGTCTTTCTTACCGTTATGCAATGTATCGCTAATTTGTAATGCTGCTCCTGTTGGGTCTCCTAAACTTACTTCATCTCCGACACTTAGATAAAATAATTCCGTTGTTACTCTGCCTGGAAGTGGTTTTCTAACCCATCTAATTACAAATTCAAAATAATCTCTATTTTCTGCATGTGATGCAATTGAATATGCTCTTCTGACCACCTTTTTTTCTGCTGGAATTGGAAGTCCAATTGTTAAAAATTGCCCAGTTTTGTATTCTGGCATTCCGTTTTCAGGAACTAATCGTATGATTACCAGATCCTCTTTTAATAATTCCCTGTAGACAACTTTTGCCTTCATTTCAGTTACCATACAAGGAGGTTTCTCGTTACTTTGGTTAAATATATTTCTCTTATGTGATAATCTTAAAAATTTGATAATGACACTATGATTCTAATTCATTTGTAACATTATTTCATCAAGGATTTTTTGATTTGCTGCAGCAATGAATGATACACGTGTTTCATAACTTAGATCTGCGTCAAGTGGATTCAAATCTGCATCTAACAGTAACCCTCCTGCTTCTTTAACAATAATGTACCCTGCAGCAATATCTTGAATTCTAATCTTATCTCTAAAATCAATAAAAATATCCATTAATCCTCTGGCAAATAATGCCATTTCTAGTGCATTAGCCCCAAAATGTCTTGTATGATTGTGATTCTGAAATATTGGATACATTCGTTGCATTAACTCTGTTGATGCGCCAGATGTGTTAATTCCTACTATTTTGTAAACTGGTTCTTTCTCATGAACTTTGATCTGTTTTTCATTAAAAAATGACCCCTGATTTTTTGAAGCCCAATACATATCACCATTTGTTAAATCTGTAATCACCCCATCAGTTATTGAACTAAGTTTATCTTCTGATGCAAATGCCAATGAACTACAAAAAAATGGTACACCACGTACTGCATTGGCTGAACCATCTATGGCATCCATTATGATATACCCTTTTGGATTGTCTGACAATTCCACTCTGCCACATTCTTCTCCTAAAACAACACATTCAAAATTAATCTCTTTTAGATAATCCAAAACAGTTTTTTCAGCAATAATGTCAATATTTCGTGATATGTCTCCACCTGCACCTCTTCCAAAATCACCTGCAGCATCTTCTGTCCCCGCAAGATCCTTTACATTTTGATAAATTTGATTTGAAGCTTCTTTTAGAATCTCTATAACTTCCACAAAAAATAATTTTTCTTTCGTAATTTAAGTGAAGAAAGTTTTTGTTTTGAAAGCATAAATAACAACAAATTGAATTGTGTTTGTGAGCGGAAAAGACGAATCAATTTTTAGTAAAGGTGCTTTGATGGGTACAAAACCCGGAAAACAAATCATAAAACAAGGTTTGTTCAAATCAAAAGGATTCAAACAATTTAATCACTATAAGCAAGAGGCAGAAGACACATTCCCTGCATTTGCTCAAAGATTTGCAAAAAATCTCTTTGATCAAATCAATTCTGATGAATCTCCTAACACTACACAACAACAGTTTGCTGAGGAAGTTGGTTCTACTGAAATTATTTTAAATGCATCTGAGATTGAGCCTATAAAATCTAAATTACAAGACTTTGATACTTTACACGATAGAGTTCTTAGAATTTTAAATTCAAATTTTGTTAAAATGACATTCCCTGTTTTTAATGGTCTTTTTGATGCGTCTACAGATTATTTTAAAGATGATAAAGACACTACGATGAGAGAAGATATTGTTGATGGTCATATCATTGCAATTGATTTAAGCGAACCAATGGATAGGATTGTAGACAAAGATGAAGATTTAGAATATCTGGATGATTACAAATTGATGAATCCATACATTTTGAAACTTGCTAGAGAGAAAATTTCAAAAGGTGGTGAGGATGTACTCAAAGAATTTGAAGAAGGTTTCAAACAAGCAAGAATTGGTCAATATCTTGACACAAAACTAAAAGATAAACCTGCAGAAATTACCGAAGAAGAATTAATTGAAAGTTACAAAAAATATCGTTCTGTCATGGGAACTGCTGGTAGAAATATGGCTTTGAATCGTGCACCTTTAGCTGATATCTTTTACACTGGAATGGCCAAAGCGGCAGAATCTGTTGGATGTGGTAATGAAATTGAAGATAGTATTAGAGACAAGGCAGCAAAGATTCCTTCTTGGCCATTATTCTATTCATTGAAAATGAATGATGCAAAAAGTGGATTTGAGGAAACAATGAATCATAGCGAATCATATTTACGTGAAGCTAGAGATGCCCTTGAAAAACTACCCAATGAATTTTCACATACCAAATTTCTGGAATTTCTATTTCTTACTGTTGAACATTACAACCAATTTTGGTACAAAAAATTACAAGAAGAAAACATCTGGTCTGATTTGAACAAAAATCTTCCAACCAAGTGATAAAATTGATGTGGTCTGAAAAATATCGACCTCGGATTATTTCTGATATGGTTGGTAATGAAGAACCACGTGCAGCCATAATGGAATGGTTTGCAAAATGGAAAAAAGGAGCAAAACCTCTGTTGATAATAGGGCCTCCTGGAATTGGCAAAACTACTATTGCTTATCTTTTAGCAAAACAATTTGGCTATGATATGATTGGTCTTAATGCCAGTGATGTGAGAAGTAAATCTCGTCTTAATGAAATTCTTACGCCTGTTTTAAGCAATGTTAGTGTCTTGGGAACTCCTATGATTTTCATTGATGAAGTTGATGGTATTCATGGTCGTGGAGACTATGGTGGTGCAGCAGCACTTGTCAGTATTTTAAAAAAACCAAACGTGCCAATTTTACTTGCTGCAAATTATGATGATTCCGATAAAATGAAAAGTATTAAAAAAGCAGTTACGACAATATCTTTTAAAAAAATCTCACCACGTCTTTTACGTGTTTATCTAGAAAATATTTTAAAAAAAGAAAATACCAAATTAAGTCCCGGTTCTTTAATCAAAGTTGTTGATAAATCCCAAGGCGATATTCGTTCAATGATTAACCTAACTCAATCTTTGATAACTGGATTTAATCCTCAAACTGAAACATCTTTTGAAAAAATTAACATCGAAGATGGAGTTAATGCATTTTTTAAAGCAAACTCAATTGAAGAAGCTAGAAGTGTTTTGTACTCAATACAAATTGATCCTAGGGAAAAAATTAATGCATTTTATTCTAGTATTGTAACTAGTGATTTGGATCAAACTACCCTTGCAAAATATTTGGAAATTATTTCAAATGCCGACATGCTTTTTGGAAAAATTATGAAAACCCAAAATTGGAGATTGCTCCGCTATCTTAATGATATTCTGATAAACTTGTATCAAAAAGATGATCGAATTAGATATTCTAAATATAATCTGTCGTGGCCTTTACTTAATAGAATTCGTTGGGATGGCGCAAAAGTAAAGTCACTTTCAAATGTAATGGCAAAAAAATTGCATTTGTCTTCTAGTTCATTTGTGACGTTGTGTTTGCCATATGTTTTATTCTGTATTAAAAACAAAACTTTGGAATTGGAATTAGAAGAAACTTTTGGTGATATTATTGATAAGGAGATTAAACTACTATCATGAGTTGGATAAAAATTCCAATGAAATTTCCTGGAACTTGTATTGTATGTAATGAAAAAATTGAAATCAATGAAACTGGACTTTGGTCTAAAGGACTTGGTGTAAAACATGAAAAATGTGCCCAAACTAATGAATTACAATGCATTGTATGCGGTTCTCCAGCAGGATGTTTGCAATGTGAATTTCAGGATATTTGTGATATTCAAAACGTGTCTCAATTATGCATATGTAAGAAATGTAGTGATGAAAAAGATGCTTTTCAATCTTATCAAAAAGCCTCTAGCAAAAACCATCCTATTTTAAATTCATAATTTCCTTCAAAAAAATCATAATTGTTGATATTCATAATTTTCCTGATTGTGGATGGCTCAAACTAGATTAATATATGAAAACTTTTAGTTTTAAGTTACTATCATGCATTCTGAAAAGATTGATGAATACTCTAAACATAATACTACTGCGTTACAGGGTGGTGGGCAAGATCGTATAAAGGCTCAGCATGAAAAAGGCAAGTTAACTGCTCGTGAGAGGATAGATCTTTTACTTGATGAAGGTACTTTTGTTGAAATTGATCCATTAGCAACACATCATTATTATGAATATGACATGCAAAAAAAGAAATTTTTCACTGATGGTGTAGTTGGTGGATATGGAAATGTATCTGGACGACAAATCTTTGTTTTTGCATATGATTTCACTGTGTTAGGTGGAACATTAAGTCAGATGGGGGCTAAAAAAATTAGCAAATTAATGGATCATGCTTTAAAAACAGGATGTCCGATTATTGGAATTATGGATTCTGGTGGTGCTAGAATTCAAGAGGGAATTATGAGTCTTGATGGATTTGCAGATATCTTTTATCACAACCAATTAGCTTCTGGTGTTATTCCACAAATTACTGCAAGTGTTGGTCCTTCTGCTGGCGGTTCAGTATATTCCCCTGCAATGACTGATTTTGTTATAATGGTTGAAAAAATTGGAAGTATGTTTGTTACTGGACCTGATGTTGTTAAAACTGTATTAGGCGAAGAAATTTCATTTGATGAACTTGGTGGCGCTATGACACATGGTTCAAAAAGTGGTGTTGCACATTTTGTTGCTGAAAATGAATACGAATGCATGGATTACATCAAAAAATTAATTTCCTTTTTACCTCAAAATAATACTGAACAACCACCTAAACATGCAACTGACGATGATCCAAATAGATTAGATCATAATCTAATTAACATAATTCCTGATAATCCTTTACAACCATATGACATGAAAGAAATTATTAATTCCATTGTTGACAATCATGAATTTTTTGAAGTTCATGAATTATTTGCACCAAATATAGTAATTGGATATGGTAGATTAAATGGTAATGTTGTTGGAATTGTTGCTAATCAACCAATGCACCTTGCTGGCGCATTAGATATTGATTCATCAAATAAAGCATCACGTTTTATTAGATTCTGTGATGCATTTAACATCCCAATAGTCACTTTGGTAGACACCCCTGGTTACATGCCAGGTTCTAACCAAGAACATAATGGAATCATTAGACATGGAAGTAAACTGCTTTATGCATATTGTGAAGCAACTGTGCCCCGAATTACATTGGTAATTGGTAAAGCCTACGGCGGTGCATACATTGCAATGGGAAGTAAAAATCTTAGAACTGATGTTAATTATGCATGGCCAACTGCCAGATGTGCTGTTTTGGGTGGAGAGGCAGCTGTAAAAATTATGAATAGAAAAGATCTTGCTGCTTCCGATAATCCTGACTCTCTTAAAAAAGAATTAATCGATGAGTTTGCACAAAAATTTGAAAATCCTTACGTTGCTGCATCTCATGGAACTGTTGATAATGTGATTGATCCTGCTGAAACAAGACCTATGTTGATTAAAGCACTTGAAATGCTAGCAAACAAAAGAGAAAAACAATTACCTCGAAAACATGGAAATATCAATTTGTGATTGAAGATGATTGAAAAAGTACTTATCGCTAACAGAGGAGAAATCGCTTTACGTGTAATTCGAACTTGTAAAGCACTTGGAATTAAAACAGTTGCAGTATACTCTGATGAGGATACAAATTCAATGCATGTTAAACAAGCAACTGAAGCATACCATATTGGGGAGGCAGCCCCAGCAAAATCATATCTAAATCAAGAAAAAATTTTAGATGTAATGTTGTCATCTGGGGCAGACTCGGTTCACCCAGGCTATGGCTTTCTTTCTGAAAATGATGATTTTGCAAGGCTATGTGAAAAAAATAAAATCACTTTCATTGGCCCTTCTGCAGATTCTATGAATCTCTGTGGTGATAAAATGAAATGTAAAGCTGCAATGTTAAAAGCTGAGGTTCCAACAGTACCTGGTAGCCCAGGTTTGGTAAAAGATGCAGATGATGCAGAAAAAATTGCTAATGACATTGGTTATCCTGTAATGCTAAAATCCGTTTATGGCGGAGGTGGTCGTGGAATTAGAATTGTAACAAATGATAAGGAATTACGTGATGGTTATGAATCCGTTACTGGAGAATCCATTGCGGCAGTAGGTAAATCTGCAATATTGGTTGAAAAATTCTTAGAAAAAACGAGACACATCGAGTATCAATTTGCTAGAGATACACAAGGCAACGCTGTACATATCTTTGAAAGAGAATGTTCTATTCAAAGACGCAATCAAAAATTAATTGAACAAACCCCTTCCCCAATAGTTGATGAGGAAACTAGAGCACGTGTTGGAGAATTGGTTGTTAATGCTGCACATGCAGTAGATTATACTAATTTGGGTACTGCTGAATTCTTGAGAGCAGACAATGGCGAATTTTATTTTATTGAAATTAATGCTAGATTACAAGTCGAACATCCTATTACTGAATTTGTATCTGGATTAGATTTAGTAAAACTACAATTAGATATTGCAAATGGAGAACCTATCCCATTCAAACAAAATGATCTAAAAATGAATGGATATGCCATTGAATGTAGAATCAATGCCGAAGACACATTCATGGATTTTGCTCCTTCTACCGGACCTGTTCCTGATGTAACTATTCCTGCAGGACCAAGTGTCCGATGTGATACGTATCTTTATCCTGGATGCACCGTCTCTCCGTTCTATGACTCCCTTATGGCAAAACTAGTAACTTGGGGCCAAACTTTTGAAGAATCCAGAACTAGAATGCTTTCAGCACTAAATGACTTTTACATTCAAGGTGTTGACACCTCTATTCCTTTGTATAAGACAATCTTGAATTCTGACGAATACAAAAATGGTGATCTTTCTACCGATTTCTTAAAACGTTATGATATGATTAATAGATTAACAAAAGATCTTACAACTGAAAAAGAAAATAAAACTGATGCAGCTTTGGCAGCAGCAATCATTCATTCTGAATACTTTAAGAGTCGTATACAAAACACTACTGCTCATAACTCTCACTGGAAAAATAAGCTGGATTGATAATATGACGAATTACAAAATACAAGATATTGAAAAATCATTTGATGGACAGATTGTAAAAAATCTTGGAAACAATGATTATGTAATTAAAATTAATGACACTGAACATAAGTTAAAAATTATTGGCATGAGTTCAAATGGAATAGAATTTATTTTAAATCAACAATACCACAAAGCAAAATATCTTGAACAATCCACAAACGAAATGAATATTGTGATTGATAATGTTCCTGTGACCCTTAACTTACACACTCATTATGATAAAGTTGTTTACAAAAATTCCGGCGGCGGTGGTTCTGGCGGTGTACAAAAATCCCTAAAGAGCCAAATTCCTGGAAAAGTAATTTCAATCTCAGTTGCACATGGTGATCCTGTTAAGAAGGGTGATGTTGTTTGTACCTTAGAATCTATGAAAATGCAAGTTGCAGTTAAGGCACATAAAGATGGTGTTATACGAAATATCAAAGCTAAAGAAACCGCTAGTGTGGCAAAAGGCGATATAATTGCTGATATAGAATAAAAAAATTATTTATTTTAAAAAGTTTTTAATTTCTTCATAATTTGGTTCTTTTAGTGGATCTTCTGACACCCATTTGTAACCGATCTTTCCATCTTCCATAATTACGAATACTGAACGTTTTGCCGCATTGTAATCTTTAATGTGAAGTAAGTCTTTAAGCAAAATATCGTACTCTTTGATTGTTTTACTTGTATAATCCCCTAATAGTGGGAAATTGAAATTATGTTTTTCTGAAAACGCCTTATTGGCAAATGGGCCATCATTGCTTATTGCAATTATTTGTGCACCCATATCTGATATCTCTTGCCATGAATCCCTAAAAGTGCATAATTCAACTTCACATACTGGTGAACTGGCTGCAACTATGAACGATAATACTATTTTTTTACCCTTAAACTCTTCCAAAGTCCTCAATTTCAATTCTGTATCTGGAAGTTCAAAATTTGGGGCAAGATCACCTACATTTAATGACATGATCGGACATTTTCATTATCCTATTAATTACTTTACAAAAATTATCTTTCAAAAAATTCGATCAAAAAAATGAAGCATACCTTATTATACAAAAATTAGAGATAAAATCTAAATTGGTCGGAGAACTAGCGGGCAATTACAGCACCGTTGTATTGATGTTTGTATTTGCGGTTGTTGCAATGGCACCTGCGTTGTTAATTTCACGTATGATTTCACCTCGTAGAAAAAGTAATCCGGTAAAATTTTTGCCAATGGAATGTGGTCAAGTTCCAAGTGGTGAAGGAAGAACTCATTTTATGATGCAGTATTATCCGTATATTCTGATGTTTGTTATCTTTGATGTTGTGGCGATTTTCTTGTATGCTTGGGGCAGTTCTCTTTTGGAATTGCCAAAAAGTGCAACTTTGCCTATGATGGGATTTTTAGCAATAATATTTGGAGCAATGTCATTTGCACTTTATCAATCTGGGAGACGAAGAATTTGGTAGTTATTTATACGAATAATGTTTACGGGGGTTGGGAATAAATTGCTTAAAGATTTGGTAACTCCAGAAAATGCTAATGTCTTCATTGGAAAACTAGGAGATATTTTAGAAAAAGCAATTGACAAACCACTGGGTTATGCTATCAATTGGGGTAGAATTTGGTCACTTTGGCCTGTACATATTGAAACAGCTTGTTGCAGTGTTGAGTTTGGTGCAGCATCAAGTCCTAGATACGATGTTGAAAGATTTGGTATCATTGAAGCATTTGGTTCCCTTAGACAATGTGATCTAGTTGTTGTTCAAGGAACTATCACCAGAAAAATGGCCCCGCGTCTTAGATTAGTTTATGATCAAATGCCAGAACCAAAGTATGTAATTGCTATGGGAGCTTGTGCAATTACCGGAGGATTATATTTTGATTCATACAATGTACTTCCAGGAATTGATGGCGTTCTTCCTGTTGATGTTTATGTTCCAGGTTGTCCACCTAGACCTGAAACTCTCATACAAGGATGTATTTTGTTACAAGAAAAAATCAAGAGAATGAAGGCTAGGAAGTTTGTATAATGAGTACTGATACTACAAAAGTTTCTGTTGAAGAAAAACCTGTTGAAGAAAAACCTGTTGAAGAAAAACCTGTTGAAGAAAAACCTGTTGAAGAAAAACCTGTTGAAGAAAAACCAGCAGCAAAACCAGCAGCAAAACCAGCAGCAAAACCAGCAGCAAAACCAGCAGCAAAACCAGCAGCAAAACCAGCAGCAAAACCAGCAGCAAAACCAGCAGCAGCCCCTGTAGAATTACCTGCATTTGAAAAAAGTATTTCTGATAAAATTGTTGAAAAATTTGGTGATAAAATCGAGGTTACATTTGTTAAAGAAAATAGAGTCGGAATTAATGTTGATAAAGAAAATATCCATGATGTGGCTGAATTCATTCGTGACGGACTAAATTATGATCATGTAGAGTCCGTTTCAGGCGTTGATTACCCTCAAGATAAAGAAATTGAGGTTGTTTATCATATTGGATCATATTCTGATTCATCTTTGGCAAAACAAGTTCTTGTTTTGGCAACTAGAGCACAAAGAGAAGAAAATCCAATACCTGGAAAAGATGCAACAAAGTTACCGACTCTTAGAGATATATTCTACAGTGTGGAATTTCATGAAAGAGAGGTTTTTGAAATGTTTGGAGTTTATTTTACCGGTCATCCTGATAACAGACGCTTACTTTTACCTGAAGATTGGGCCGATTTACCTCCTCTTAGAAAGGACTTTGCAATAAAAGGACGATAGAAATGACTAACGAGTTACCTCCTGGATTAGCACTCCAAAAAGTTGATGAGAGAATTATGACTCTCAATGTAGGACCACAACATCCTGGTTCTGGCCACATGAGAATTATTGTACAAATTGATGGTGATTACATTGTTGCATGTGATCCAGATCCTGGATATGTTCATCGTGGAGAAGAAAAAATGGCTGAATATCGAAACTACATTACAAACATTCCTCATTTAGAAAGACCTGTAATCCACGATTCTTGTAATGTACTTTATCCATATGTCTTGGGTGTGGAAGAACTACTTGGTATAGAAGTTCCAGAACGTGCAAAATATGTTAGAGTAATCTGTTCAGAATTAAATCGTTGCATCTACATCATGTATTGGCTTGCAATTTATGGCATCTTTTTAGGTCATTCTACAATGTTTATGTGGCCCGCAGGTGATCGTGAACTCTTAATTGATCTTATGGAAAAAATTAGTGGCGCAAGAGTCACACATGCACATTTTGTTCCGGGTGGAGTTAGAAATGACTTGCCTCCAAACTTTGAAGAAGTATGTTTGCGTCAAGTAAATTACTTTGAAAAACGTATCAAAGAATACGCTGCAGTATTTTATGACAATCCAATTTTAATTTCAAGAACTCAGGATACTGGTGTACTTTCTCGTGAAGATGCAATTAGACTTGGAACAACTGGTTCTGTACTTCGTGCTAGTGGAGTTAGCTATGATCTTAGAATAAAGGAACCTTATGATGTCTATGAAGAACTAGATGTTCATA
>Ga0315318_10000542_pt1 | contig 15439 bp, 15 predicted proteins | sample M1200m3416metaG_FD_203703 | JGI IMG/M metagenome (GOLD analysis project Ga0315318, IMG submission 203703) | Ammonia-oxidizing marine archaeal communities from Monterey Bay, California, United States - M1 200m 3416 | ecosystem: Environmental > Aquatic > Marine > Coastal | place: USA: California... | reverse complement strand
GCCTCTTTTTTACATGCACAAAACTATAGTTTGAAAATTAACCAGATTAAAAGGTGAGCAAATGGGAAGGCCTAAGACGCCAATGTCAGTTCGTGAGGTTCAAGGGACTGCCCACAGAAACAAACAGCGAAATAATAATGACGCACCAGAAGTCACTATGGGGATAGGTGAGTCACCCGAATATTTTTCAGATATCGAAAGCGATATTTGGGATTACCTTGTTTCAATAATGCCCGCTCGCGTAATGAGCCAGACAGACCGCCCAACGTTTGAGGTTCTAGTTAAACTATTCCACAGATTCAGACACGCGACATACGAAGAGGATTCGATTCTTCCGCCGCTTAACGGAGCAGAACTAAATAAGATGGTCGCTATCATGGGAACCTTCGGAATGAACCCCAGCGACAGACAGAAAATTGTTGTACCAAAACAGCAATCGGATAATCCATTTAAATCTGTATGAGTACAACCCCTTCAGTAGACAAAGGCCACAAGTACGCACTAAGCGTGGTAAGCGGTAAAATTATCGCGTGCAAATGGGTGGTCTTAGCTTGTCAGTATTACCTTGATCAACTACGCGAAAGCAAATCAAACAAAGATTCAAAATTCTATTTCGACAAAAAAGCTGCTGAGCGTGTTCTATACGTCAAGCAGTTGATGCCACACACTAAGGGGCGATGGGCAAAAGAAGGATTGCTTCTAACGCTCGAACCTTGGCAGTGCTTTTTCAATATGAATTTGTTCGGCTGGAAATATCGCACCACAGGATTGAGACGATATAGAAAAGCTTTGCTTCTTGTGCCTCGAAAAAATGGCAAGTCGGCTGAAGCTGCGAGCACTGGAAATTATATGTTTGCCTGTGACGGTGAGTATGGCGCAGAAGTTTACAGCGGCGCAACGAATGAGAAGCAAGCTTGGGAGGTATTCAAACCTGCAAAGCTGATGGCTCAGAAGTCGGACGAATTCAGGGAGCATTTTGGTATTGAAGTTAATGCTTCTAACATGAATATCATGAAAGACGGCTCACGGTTCGAGCCTATAATCGGCGACCCTGGCGATGGTACTTCGCCCTCCTTGGCAATTATCGACGAATACCACGAACACAAAACCGATAAGATGCTGGATACCATGGAGACGGGTATGGGCGCTAGGGAGCAGCCTATTATCCTAGTTATCACCACGGCAGGCGATAATATAAGCGGCCCTTGTTATCAGCTACAGCTTGAAGCGCAAAAGGTTTTAGAGGGACTTGTCGAGAATGACGGCCTTTTTGCCATGATATACACGATAGATTCGGGTGACGATTGGGCAACAGTAGACGCGCTAAAAAAGGCAAACCCTAATTTCGGCGTATCAGTTGGCGAAGAGTTTCTGTTGGCTAGGCTGGCAGAGGCAAAGAACAATGCCAGAAAGCAAAGCGTATTCAAAACTAAACATCTTAATGTTTGGGTTGGCTCCAAAGAGGCTTATTTCAATATCGAGCGCTGGAAAGAGTCGGGTGACGAAAGCTTAAGGCTCGAAGACTTTTACGGTAGAAGAATTTACATTGGCTTGGATTTGGCATCAAAGGTCGATGTTGCAGCGCTTGAAATACTCATACCGCTGGGCGATAACGACTTTGTACGGTTCGGAAAGTACTACTTGCCAGAGGCGGCAATCGATAGCGAGGCCAATGAACACTATAAGGGCTGGTCTTTGGATGAATGGATTACCGTAACTGATGGCGAAATAATCGACTTTAATATTATTAAGGACGATATAATAGCATTATGCTCACACTTTGAGCTTGCAGAGTTGGCTTATGATCCCTTCCAAGCTACAATGCTGGTAACTGAGCTTATGGCCGAAGGTTTGCCAGTGGTTGAAATAGCGCCTACAGCGAATAACTTCAGCGAACCTATGAAGCTTTTAGACGGGTTAATACGTTCCAGGCAAATCAGGCACAACGGCGATCCGGTTTATTCGTGGATGTTATCGAATGTCGTTACAAAAGTTAGTCATAGGGATCAGGTTTTCCCACGTAAAGAGCGCGAAGAGAATAAGATTGACGGCCCAATTGCAACAATAATGGCACTAGGTAGATCAATGAACGATGACCATGCATCGCTAGATGACTTTTTAAATAACCCGATCGGGATCGATTTATAATGGCTTGGTATAATCCTTTCACCTGGTTCTCAGGCTCAGGCAACACCCGAAGAGAAGGAACGCAGACAAGCGCCCCCTATTCATATTCAAGCGAGCCAGCCGCAACGGTTAATTTTGACACAGCTATGGCGGTTAGTGCTTTTTGGGCTTCGGCTCGGTTACTGACTGAAACCGTAGCAGCGATGCCAATAAAATCTTATAGAGTTGGTTCTGACGGATCAAAACAGGAAGACCCCAACTATCCGCTATGGCGGCTGATCAATTTCCAGCCAAACAGATACCAAACGCGAAACGAATTTTTAGAGTCGATAATGTTAAACCTCGTTACTGACGGGAACGCATTTACTCGCGTAGTTAAAACAGGCGGTCGAATTACGTCACTTTTACCGCTAATGTCTGCCCAAATGCAGGTGTTTGTCACAAATAGCGGCGCTATTGAGTATATTTACCGCAACTTTGACAATACAGTAACCACTTACACTGAAGATGATATTTGGCATATAAAGCTATTCGGTAACGGTGTTGTTGGTATGTCGCCCCTTGCATACGCTAGAAACGCGCTAGGTGTATCTATTGCGGCTGAGGAAAGGGTGGGAACGTTAGCCAAGAATGGCGGAAAGCCTTCCGGTGTGTTGATGGTGGATAAGGTTTTGACACCACAGCAGAGAGAAGCTATTCGGGAAAACATGAAAGAGATCGCTTCAGGCGATTCTGATAGCTTAAAGATTTTAGAGGCTGACATGAAGTTTCAGCAGATAGCCCTAAGCCCTCAAGACATGGAACTTTTAGCGTCTCGCAGATATTCATTAGAAGATATTGCGCGTTTTATGGGCGTCCCTTCTGTATTGATCAATGATACAGCAGGCTCGACGGTTTGGGGTTCAGGTGTTGAGCAAATTATAAACGGCTTCTATAAGCTTAATTTAAAACCTTACTTAGAAAGAATTGAAGCTAGCTGGAAGCGCTGGTTGATGGCTCCTACTGACAGAACCAAACGAATAATGGAATTTGATTTTGACTCACTTCTAAGAGCTGATCCAAAAGCCAGAGCTGAAACAAACAGCATTAAAATCAATTCAGCACAAGCAACGCCAAACGAAACAAGAAACGCGGAAGGCTTGCCGGATGCAGAGGGAGGCGATCAAATATTTATCAATGGTGCATTAGTGCCGGCCCAAATGGCCAACTCAAACAATAATCAAGGTGGGAACAATGAAAACGATCAGACTTGATGGCGTTGTAGGTTGGGATATCCTAGCCAGCGATGTAGCAGAACAAATGCGCGGCGAAGACGAAGTAAGGCTTATTCTAAATTCTGGCGGCGGAGATATTCTAGAGGGATTCTCTATTTTCAACGTTGTTAATGACTTTAAGGGTAACGTTACAGCTCAAATCGACTTCGCTGGTTCCATGATGTCAGTGATTGCCATGGCCGCTGATACTCGAACAATGAAAAGCAATAGCTCAATCCTAATGACACATAGACCATGGGGCGGAACTTCAGGAAACTCTGAAGATTTAAGATCCCACGCTGACACCTTAGATAAGCTTGAAGTAATGCTGGTTAATACTTACTCAGGCGTCACAGGTATGAGTGAGCAAGAAGCAACCGAATATTTGAGCGAAGAGCGGTACCTAAATGCTGATGAGGCTTTGAATTTTGGCTTCATAGACTCGATAGACGATGGTAAAACAGATCTATCATTGGTAGCTATGGCCGGAATGCGTTCACATAGTGCAGTGGGCTTTGATATGGCTAAGTTTTGCGCTAAGATAGACGATATCGCGGCGAATAAACCGCCAGTTAAGAATTTATTCGCTTCTGCTACAACATTGGCAGAGGTGGAGAAAATAGCAAGAAACAATTTAAAACTATCCCGAGCAGAGACCACAGCGATTGTGGCAGCCGTGAAAAACGTAGTTCATTGTGATAATGAGCCTAACGAAAAAGTGGATTTAACAGAAATGTTTAAAAACTTTAAAATAGGTGAAAACAATGGAACTAAAAGCAGAAGTACAAGCGGGCTTTGATGCAATTGATAAGAAAGTAGGCGAAGCGCTAGCAAAGCACGACGCTGAAGTATTGGAGATGGGTAAGGCTAGCAAAGCTACGTCGGACAATCTTAAGGCGTTAACCTCAGATCATAAATCGATGCATGATCAATTGATTGCCATGGGCGATCAAATCACAGATTTAGCACAAAAGGGAACCGAGTCTAAAGAAGTTCAAGCTTCTCAGGGTATCGGCTCTTTGTTTGTTGCGTCTGATGCATTTGCAGACTTTAAAAATGGCAATACAGGTCGTGCACGCGCTACATTCGAAAACAACACTATTGTAACTGGTGGCGATAACTCAGTAACTCGCCATGATCAATTGGCTGGTGTTGTGCCTGGCGCTTTCCGTCAATTAACAGTTATGCCGACGGTTTCGCAGGGCCAAACCTCTTCAAATATCGTTTATTACTCGCGCGAACTAGCGTGGACTAATAACGCGGCCGGAACTGCTGAAGGTGCAACAAAGCCTGAATCAGATTTGACGTTTGAAGAAGTAACAACCCCGATCCGTACCATTCCGCACTTCATCAAAGTATCTAAGCAAGCCCTAGATGATTCTACTTTCCTTAGTTCTTACATTGACCGCCGAATGGCGCACGGTGTAAACAACAAGGTTGAGCAGCAAATCATATCTGGTGATGGCACTGGCCAAAACTATAGCGGCTGGCTTGATGCTGGTAATTTCGTCGAAGTAGATCCAGCGGGAACTACTGACATTTACGGACTTGCTAACAAGATGAAATATGCTGTTATCGGTGCTGATTACCAGCCTGATTACTTCTATATCAATCCTGCTGACTGGTCTACTGCCGAGACTATCCGTCGCGCGGCTGGTGATGCGGCATTTGTTGCGGCTTCCGGTGCAGTTACCTACGTGAACAACGGCTTAACTCCTTTACTCTGGGGCTTGCCAGTCGTTCTAAGTAACAACGTTCCAGCAGGCTCTATTATCTGTAAGAGCTTCGACGCTGACATGCATTTAAACCGCATGAACACAGTTGTGGAGATGTTCGAACAGGACGGTGATAACGTTCAGACTAACCTTGTAACCGTACGTGCTGAAATGCGCGGTGCTGAGGCCGTAATGGTTCCAGCAGCAATTACACGCGGTTTGATTTCTGGTATCACATAAGCAATAAGGGGGTTCGCCCCCTTTTATTCTTGAGGGTGTATTGTGGATTGTATCGTATTAAAACAGTTTAGCTCAGTGGTCAAAGGCGAGCTTTCGAAAGGTCAAAAGGTTTTTTTCCCTGCTGAAATGGCGAAAAAGCTTATTGCTACTGGCCACCTTGAAGAAATTAAACCTTTAGAAGTTGTTAAAGAAGAAAAGCCAAAAACTAAGCGTAAGAGTAAAAAGGCTGATTAATGAATTATAAAACGGTTATTTTAACTGCCCCAACTTCAGAGCCTATAACGCTTGAAGACGCAAAAAAGCAGTTAAGAATCCAGGACGACGACGAAAACGACTTTATCGAGCGTCGAATCTCAGTTGCTAGGGCTAGTGTTGAGAAATACTGTAATCGTTTCTTTACTGAGCAAGAAATAGCCGTAATTTGGGAATGTAATTTTCCAGAGAGCACGGTTTTTTATCTGCCATACCCCGATTTAATCAGTGTTGACGCAATAACGTATTACGACAACGAGAACGCACAGCAAACCCTCACTGATTTCACTTTCGATAGCGAGAGGCAGGCCATTATCGCTGATGATGCGTTTCCATTAGACGCCACAAGTATCAGGGTTCAGGCTTCTACAGGTGCTCCGGCAGAGTTTGAAGGTGCCAGAATAGCCATGCTAATGATTATGTCTGATGTTTATGAGTTAAGAACTGAAAGCGTTATACAGTTTTCAGTGAATAAAAACCCCGCTGTAGTTCGAGAAATGCAGCCGTATAGGGTGGAAATGGGTGTCTAATTATCGTATCGGCGAGCTAGATCAGAAAATAAACATACAACGGGAAGTTAGAATCCCCGATGATATGGGCGGCCATACATTAAATTTAGAGAATATAGCGGTTTGCCAGTGGGCGCATATTCGCCCTATGAGCGGCAGCGAGGCCGAAAGGTTCGACAAATTAAACCCAGTAGCGACAGAGTTGTTTGTTATTCGATGGCGCGGCGACTTGCAAGAGGATGACCGCGTTATATGGGAAGGTGTTGAATACAATATTCGATACATTAAAAACGCAGGCGGAAGAAAGTTATATTTAGAATTCTTTGCTGAGCGAGGTGTGGCGCAATGACAAAAGGTTTTACCATAACAGGCGTTGATGGTGTGCAGAAAACACTCGATGATTTAGCGCCTAAATATGCTAATAACCTAATGCGTGCGACTGTTCAAGGTATAGCCAGTGAGATTAAAAAAGAGGCGGCAAGACGAGCGCCGGAAGATACTAAAGACCTTAAAAAGTCTATAAAGGCTAGGCGTAAAAAGTCTATTCCAACAAAGCCGACAAGTGTTGTTTATGTCACCAGAGGTCGAGACGCGAAACATAATGCCTGGTATTGGCGTTTCGTTGAATATGGTACGAGCGGAAGTGACGCTCAAGAAGCTAGACCATTTTTCAAACCGGCCGCCGAGATGTTGAAGGCTAATTTGAATAAGATTTTGACAGAGCAATTTGGTAAAAAGTTCATTTCGCTACTTAAGCGAGAAGCAAAGAAGGCGGCTAAAACATGAGCTTTGAAACAGTAGTGCAGACGGTTGTATATGATCAATTAACTGCCAGTGTTGCGCTTATGGCTTCCGTTGAAGGTGTTTATGATGCGGTTCCAGAAACCGAGACATTCCCATACATAACGATCGGCGATGATGCGCACGTCGAATGGGATACTAGCCCAGAGCTTGGAAGTAATGTAAGCATTACAATTCACACATGGTCTAGAGGTCGTGGAAGGCGAGAAACAAAAGAAATTCAGGGCTACATATACGACGCTCTAAACAGGGTCGAATTAACAGCCACAGGTTACAGCTTTGCGGGTATAGATTTTGAGCAAAGCGATAGTTTTTTAGACGCGGACGGCTTAACCCGTCATGGCATTTCAACTTTTAGAATTTTAATTGAAAAAACATAGGTGATTTATGGTTGCTGCAGTCGGTAGACAGTTATTAGTAGAGAAAAATGCGGTTGTGATTGCTGGTCTTAGGACTGCGACACTTTCATGGTCTGGCGAATCAATTGACGTAACAACCGGCGAAGATGCTGGCGTTCGTTTGCTTCTTGAGCTATCAGGCCAAGAGCAGTTAGATATCTCTATCGAAGGGATTATGAAGGCTGAAGAATTCCGAGATATCACGATTGGAGCGGGATCAGCTAGAATTCTTGATGATATCGAAATCACTTGGCCGATTGCCAACCCAGTTAACACGACGCCAGCAACATTAACCGGCGATTTTCGCATATCAAGCTATGAAGAAGGCAGCCCATACAATGACGCTATAACATTCACGGGCACGCTAGAAAGTACAGGGCCATTTGTGTATACGGCCGAGGCTGCTTAATGGCTATTTTTGAAGATATCAAGGTTCAATGGGGCGAAGATTCTTATTCTTGCAAAGCTCAAGACGTTTTTAGGATGATCGCTCATCTTGAGGATGGTGGCATAAACATTATGGAAATACTTTCCACCAATAGTGTTACCGTAAAATGTAAGGCTTTTAGTTTAGCTTTGAATTTTATGGGTGCAAAGTTGACGCCGGAAGACGTTTACCAAGGGTTGTTTTTGAATGGACAAGAGGGGGCTTTAAATCTCCTTATGGCATTACAGAAAATGATTGTTCCGCCTGATGTCTTTAAAAAAGCCGAGTCGATGACTGATGAACAGATAAAAGAGACTTCAAAAAAAAAGCCACGAAAGAAAGCGGCGAAAGCGAAGTCATAAAAACCTTTTATCAGTTGGCGCTTAGGTGGGGTGTTAGAAGTTGTGATTTTTGGAGTTTAACACCTACCGAATTTTGGTGGATTTACGAAGCAAACACCACTAGTGAGCAAAGAATGACCCCTGATGATAAGTGGGGTGAACTATATGAGGCATTAGGCTAATGGTAGCATCCGTAGGCGACGTAGCAATAACCGTAGGCGCAGATGTAGCGCCACTGGCCAAAGGGTTAAAAAAAGGCGCTGATGATGTTACTCAGTTTGCAGGAAAGAGCGCCAAGCAGCTTAAAAGTCTGACCACTACCATCGCAAAGATGGGCGCGGCGGCTGGAGCGGTAGCGGTTGGCGGCTTGCTACAGATGACCAAAAGCGCAACGGCCACAGGTCGCGAATTAAAGGTGATGGCTCAAATTGCCAACACTACTACCACACAATTTCAAAAAATGGCATTCGGTGCCAACTCCCTTGGTATAGAAAACGACAAACTCGCGGACATTCTAAAAGATGTTAACGATAGAGTTGGTGACTTTCTAACCACTGGCGGCGGCCCTATGGCTGATTTCTTCGAGAAGATAGCGCCAAAAGTAGGCGTCACTGCTGAGCAATTCAGAAAGCTTTCAGGCCCGCAAGCTTTGCAGCTATACGTGGACTCACTCGAAAAGGCTAATCTGTCACAAGGCGAAATGACGTTTTTCCTTGAAGCGATGGCTTCGGATCTCACACAGCTCCAACCGCTTCTAGCCAATAACGGCAAACTTCTTCAGGAGCAAGCAGAGCGAGCTGAAAAGCTTGGTTTGGTATTGTCCGAAATAGAGCTAGAGCAATTGGAAGAAGGCGCCAAAGCATTCGCACAACTCAAAAAAGATTCTGAAGCGGCGGCTCTTGTTATAGGTTCCAAGTTATCGCCTTTTGTCGTTGAGGCCGTAAAACAGTTTGAAAAGCTAAGCGAAACAGGCGGTGATTTTGGTGATAGCGTTGACTCGGCTATTCGAAAGACCTTAAAGGGAATCGGATTTCTTGGCGATATGATCCAAGGCTTAAAAGTTGTTTTTAAAGGTGTTGAGCTTGTCGTTAAGGGGTTTGGGGCTGCTGTCGTTTCGGTTTTTGAGGTTGCTGCTACGGTATCAGCGAAGTTCATCGATGATATTCTTGCAGGCGTTAATGTAGCAATTAATGCGCTTAACAAACTTCCTAAAGTGGATATTGCCAACATTGACCCATTTAAAGATTCGGCATTTATCCAGGGATTTCACAATCTAGGGGATACCGCTAGAAATGAAATTAGAGAGACTCGCACAGAGCTAGCGTTACTAGCTGAGCAAGAATTACCCAGCGCTAAGATAGAGTCATTCTTACAAGCCGTTACAGATAACTCAATCAAAGCGGCGGCTGCAGTTGTTGAGGCAAAAGCAAAGATCGGCGAATTAACTAACCCTGAAGGGTTGAGCGAGGAAGAACAAAAACGCGTTGATCGCGAGACAGCCGAAAAAGAGCACCTTGATAGAATGGTTGCGCTCAATAAGAACTCAGGAGAATTGATCAATGGTTTTATTAAGAATCAATGGGGTAATAATGTTTCTAATACCGTTGGCGGTATGCGAGATATGGTTAAAACGCTTTCAACTGGTTCAAGAAAAGCATTTGAAATATCCAAAGCGTGGGCGATGACCGATGCGGCTATAAGCATGTATCAAGGTATCGCAAAAGGCGTCTCTCTTGGCTGGCCCATGGGTGTACCGGCGGTCGCGTGGGCAACGGCTACAGGTCTTTCGCAGATTAACGCGATTAAAAATCAATCGTTTGGCGGCGCAGGTGGTGCAGCGGCTTCTGGTAACGGAACGCCAGCAACAGCCCCTAACCCTATTGGCGTAGGTGGTTCTGCTGCTACAGGTGGCGCACAAGGCCAAGCTCAAACGCTTAATGTTGCTCCCATTGATCCTAATGCGATATTCTCAGGTGCTTCGATGCAGGCATTTGGCGAGCAAATACTAGAATTCACAGAAGACGGTGGCCAGGTGGTGTTCCAAGCATGATTTATATAACAAATACTGCTTTTTTAAATGGCTCGCTAGGTTCTCAATATACGAACGATAACCCTATTATATTCTGGGAGTCAGTTTTAGATAATTCCGAATTTTCAGCGACTTATGAGAACGTGACAAACAGGCCCGCTTCGAATATGTGGAACCCGTCTACCTCTTCAGTGTGGGAGGGCGATTCATATTCTGGGGTGTCTGCTACATTCACTCAATATGTATTTTTAGAGAATGCGAATAGCGATGACGTTGATTATATAGCTATCGGTAAGCATAATTTCGGCGATGGTGGGTATGAGATTACCCTTCAAGAATCTACTGACGGCGGAACCATTTGGACGGATATTTCTACAACGAAGACGCCGACGACTAACGACCCATTTATTGAGTTTTTCGATTCTAGGGATTCTGGCGATTTCAGGATTAAAATAGAGAAAACGGCCACAGAAGTTATTGCGCCGATAATTGCACATATTAAAGCTGGTACTGCTTTTGTATTGCAGCGAAGAATCTACGACGGACACATGCCAGCAAATTTAACCAGGCAAGTTAGGCGGACGCCTAACGTTTCTGAAAGTGGTCAATATTTGGGTCAAGTCGTCTTATCTTCATTTCATACAGCGACATGCGACCAACAGAACAACACACCGGATTTCGTTAGGTCTGACGTTGTACCATTTATCGCCCACGTAAACGGGCATGATGTAAACGATACAGGCGCACCGGCGACATTCTTTTGGTCTTGGCGCCCTACAACTTATCCAGATGAGTTGGTCTATGCTTGGACTTCCGACGACATTAGATTAGAAAATCAATCGGGCGATAGTTCAGGCGGTAGAATGAAATGGTCATTTAATATGCAGGCGGTTGTGTAATGGCGAATACCTCTAAGCCTTTGCGGTTTTGTGAGCTTTCCTTAAATCCTTGCTCCAGGGAATATGGTGTTGCACCTTGTACGGCCTCTATTCCTACCACGGGTTCATTTAAGTGCTACAACTCGCCTAGAACATGCCAAGACCCATCGAATTACTTAGCCGGTGATGAGCAGGTTGTACGGTGGTCTGTGCCAACAGAAGATTTGCCTTTAGATATCGACTCAATACCCGCTATAACTTCGATAGCTAGAAGACCGGCCACGGTTAATCCTGGTGAGTCTTTGGGTGTTCGTGAATCTGTCACAGTATCAATGCACGATTTTAAACATAACGATGTAGGGTTTGACCCATATATACCTACTAGGGGATTTAACCCATATTTAAAAGGCTCGTTTTGGGGTAAGTTTACTGCTAGATGGGGATCGTTAGACGGCTACGCATTCAGGACAATAGATGGGTATGAAGGCCAGCCTTACGACGAAATGAAAGTTAGACATTATATAGTAGACTCAACTGCCGGCCCTGACTCAAAAGGCACGTTCGCATTTACAATAAAAGATGTGATCAAGTTTTTTGATGGTAAAAAAGCACAAGCACCACTGCCATCTAACGGAACCTTATTGGCTGGAATTGATGACACTGTAACCGCGCTTACATTAGACCCTTCAGGGATTGGCGACTTAGAATATCCCGCAAGCGGTACGGCCTCTATTGGCGATGAAAAAGTAACCTTCACGCGTGTTGCTGATGCAATAACACTAACTGGCAGAGGCTTAAGCGGTAGCGAGCAAAGCGCGCATGATGCCGGCGATACTTTCCAGCTTGCTTTAGTTTATTCCGCTCAAGATGTGGCGACCATAATTAACGACCTTCTCACTAATTACACGGACACACCAGCCGAATATATACCATTAGCAGACTGGAACGACGAAGTTTCAAACTATTTAAACAGGCTATACACTGCCGAAATAATGCGCCCCACTTCTATTAAAACGCTATTAGATGAGCTGATAAAAGAAGCGGGGCTGATATTCTATACCGACCTTTATTCTAAGAGTTTAATATTAAAAGCATTTAGGCAATTAGTACCAACGTTTGCGGTCACTGATGACTTCGCTTTACAGGATTCTATCAAGTCTAAACGGTTAGAAAGTAAGCGTATAAATCAGATTTGGATTTATCACGGTAAAAAAAACCCCTTAGAAAATCAGGATCAAAAGAAGAATTACACGACCGTGTACGCTCAGATATCCGACAACCCTATTGTTGCATTAGAGAATAACCCCGCCGCCATTAGTGAAGTTTTTAGCCGGTGGATCACCTCACTTAACGCCGACGCGGTGACAGAGCTTGCTGATTCGATTATAGAAAGATATGAGACGGCGCCAAGGCAGGTATCGTTTAGAGTGCCGTCGGAGTTCCCTATTAGCTTAGGCGAAGCGGTTACTATTCAATCAAGAATATTTGAAGATGCGCAAGGCGATTTGGCTGATCCTTTTACAGCTCAAGTTACGAGTTTTGACGAAAAAAACAACGTTATTTCTGCAATAGCAGAAGAGGTTAATTTCACCACAGTCGATCCTGGCCCGCTAAGAATTATTACAATAAGCTCGAATTCATTCGACCTAGATTTAAAAACCGTACACGATTCGCTCTATATCCCCGCCGAAAGTGGCGACACGGTTAGATTAATTATTAATCCAGGCGTAATAATAGGATCAACAAATTACAGCTATGCACTAACCACGGGTATTTTTGCCGCTGGTGTTACTGTTGAAATAGGTGGTACGGGAAGGATACAGGGCCGAGGCGGTGACGCTGCTACAACTAGCGGTGGTGATGGTGGTGACGCTCTTTTAGTTGAACAGGCTATTGAAATTATAGACGACGTTGAAATATGGTCTGGCGGGGGTGCTGGTGGCTCACTAGTCGCCCCTAATCCACCATTTACAAATGAAAAAGGTGCTGGCGGTGCGGGACAAATACCAGGCACGGGAAGTACTGGCCCAGGTCAAACAAACGCAACAACAGAAGCGGGTGGTGAAGTGACTATTGGTAATACTTCATTCGGGGGTGATCCAGGTCTAGACGGTAGCGGCGGAACGTCTCCTGGTGTTGCCGGTGTAGCCATTCAGGGTGATTCGCTAGTAACTATTGACGGCGGCGCAACACCAGATATAAGAGGTGGTCAACTTGGGTAGCATAGGGCGACTTTTAACCGTTGAAAAAGACGGTGTAATAATAGCGGGAATCAGAACGGTTTCGGTTTCCTGGGCTAGCGAATCAATCGACCTAAGCCAGGGTGAGCCAGACGGCTATAGGCTGTTAGCGGAAATTGACGGGCTAGAAACAATTTCTCTTTCCGTGGAGGGCATTACTAAATCTGATCTAATAAGAAACATCGCTTACTCTCGCGCTGAGTCTCGACTTCTTGAAAATATCACGATTACTTGGCCAGTGAGTGAGGAAGGCGCAACGCCGGCAACGCTTCAGGGGTCTTTTTTTATATCTGATTATTCAGAAGACGCACCTTATAACGACGCTTACACCTTCACGCTTACATTAAATTCGAGCGCTTTAATACAAGGAGGAAGATTGATTATCGGTGGCTATATTTACCAGCCGGAAGTGAACGAGGTTCTAGCAATAGGCAGCTCTTCGACGGGTACAAACGCTAGATATTACGAATATCCAAACTATAATTTTTTAGAGTCAAACATACCGGAATTTGGCACAAGCGCAATGAGAATTAGAATTGTTGATGAGGTTAGCTATTTTGCGTGTTCAACTGGATTAAATCGAGTATATAGAACAGACAGGAACGGGTATTTATTACCTCAGTTTTCACCAGGAATTCCCGTGGCCGGTGATGTTGATTCCGCTAAAGATCTAGGGCATTTAGCCACAACGCAAACTTCAACAGCATCGCTAGCTATTTATGATTTGAAAACTTCTAAAGAGTTGTTTAACTATTTGCTAAGCGCAGCGTTTACAGTCAAATATAGCCCAGATGAGCAATTTTTAGTGTACGGGGGAGGAATACCAAGGCTAAGAATTTACGACACTAGCGCAAGTCCATACACCGATATAACTGGCGCGACTATACAGCCGCTTTCTAACGTTCAAGACATTTCATTCAAGCCAAACATGTCTCATATGGCTTTAGGGACTGAGACGCTAGGTGTTAAAGTTTACTCTATTTCTGGATCGACATTTACGCCAATATCAGACCCAATCGGGAATATCACAACAGAAAGAATTTTAAGGCTTCAGTATAGCCCAGACGGCAGTGTTTTAGCGGTGGCTTATAGGAATTCTGATCCTGTAGATCTATGGGATGCGACAACAATTCCGTATGTTAAATTAACCCAGCCAATAAAATCTCCCTCATACCAGAAGTATGATGTATCTTGGAGCGGAGACGGAAGGGTGTTAACCCTAGTTACTGACCAGGAGATAATTAACTACGACACCTCATCCATACCTTACGCAGAAGGAAATCAGATACCAGAACCAGGTCTTTTAAATTTTAGAAGCAGCGATTACGGAAAAATAACTCCTTTGGAGGTAGAGGAGCATTTGATTATATCATCAACAGATGGTAACTATTTGACAAGCCTAAACCCGTCTAATTTAGGTTATATAGATGATTTTGATGGCGTTAAATCCAGCGCTGAAGATTTGATTTATAGCAGTGATTATATTTTTGAGCTTAGATCAACTGGGATAATATACGCTAATGAAAAAATATCTGGAATTTATCAAGATGACGGGTCGTTTGGAAGTGGCGTTTCTTGTTTTGATTTGGATTTATCTAACAATAGATTAATAGCCGGAAAAACTTCAGGGCCAAATTACTTATCATTTTTTGATCTATCGACATACGCAGAAACAACGCTTTTAATAAGTGGCGCCGCAGTGACTTCGGTTGCTGCTAGTAGCGATGGTTCATTGTTTGCCGTTGGAAATAATTTAGGGGTTATGGAGGTTGATTCAGATGTTGAGATAGGCTACGTATATAGCGGCCCTGATGTTTCGAACAGGGGGGGATTTAGCCCAGACGGAAATTCTTTGTGTATAGGGAGACAAAGCACGGAGGGTATTTTCCTTTTTAATACAGCAAGCTCGCCCTGGACGGCATTAACACTTCCGGCCTCTGTCCCCGAGAACTGTAGTGATGCTAAGTTTAATCCAGAGGGCTCATACCTGGCTGTAAGTTCTACAAGCTCAGACCCTATAGCTATATACGATACGAGTACGAATCCTTATACGAGGATATTAGACCCCGATATAGTTCCATCGTTCGGAGGCGTTTCTATAAAATGGAATAATAGTGGATCATTATTAGCTTTGGTTTCTTCAGCAGAAGAAAAAGTATACATATACAATACTTCGGTAATCCCATTTGAGAGGATTTCTCATGGTGAGCCTTACAATGTGGGAACACC
>Ga0315318_10000540_pt1 | contig 15447 bp, 11 predicted proteins | sample M1200m3416metaG_FD_203703 | JGI IMG/M metagenome (GOLD analysis project Ga0315318, IMG submission 203703) | Ammonia-oxidizing marine archaeal communities from Monterey Bay, California, United States - M1 200m 3416 | ecosystem: Environmental > Aquatic > Marine > Coastal | place: USA: California... | reverse complement strand
CGGCAATTTAAGCCAAATGATGGAGGGTTATAACCCACATCGTCAGTTGTTAGAGCAAACTCGAAAACTAGTGAATAAGTGGGAGCCGACTGGGCTTTTAGAAGGTATTGAAGGGGAAACACAGACACATGGTATGGCTGTTCTTCTTGAAAACCAAGCACGTCAATTAATTGACGAAGCAAGTCGCACCGGCGCCTCCTCAAATTCAGAAGAATGGAGTGGCGTAGCCCTTCCATTAGTTCGTAGGATTTTTGGTGAATTGGCAGCACAGGAATTCGTTTCTGTTCAGCCTATGAACCTTCCTTCAGGACTTATCTTCTATCTAGATTTCAAATACGGTACTGCACAAACAGGTCAGCATACAGAAAATTCTGACGTTTTTGGTAATACCTCGAAATCTAATTCTGGTTCAGAAGGTGGTCTCTACGGAGCTGGCAAATTCGGATACTCTATCAATGATGTTAGAGCAACAATTAACAATGCTAGTTCAATAGTTTCAGCATCTGCCACATGGGCAGACGTTGATTTTGAACCTGACCTATCGTCCTCTGTGGCAGCAGGTAACTTAGTTAAATTGACAGTTCCTAAAGCGAGCATTAGCTCTGTTTTAGATGAAACTGGTGTTAGAGCATTCTCTATCACAGGTTCAAACGGATCTGCAATTTCAACTACATACCCAGCTTATCAAAAGATGAGTGGAACAAATGTAGTTTTCTTAGTTGACCCAAATAACGCAGGAACAACTCTTGCAGCATTTACTGGTTCTTGGGAAGTCAAGTACCATAAAGCACCAACAGATGTAACTCGTGGTGATTTTGAACAATCAGCAGGCGGATTTGACGCAAATCCTGAAACTGATGTTGATATCCCTGAGATTGACATCTCACTTAAATCTGTCGCAATCGTTGCGAAGACACGTAAATTGAAAGCAGTATGGTCACCTGAGTTAGCTCAAGACCTTAACGCTTATCATAGTGTTGACGCAGAGGCTGAATTGACAGCTATGTTAAGTGAATACATTTCTATGGAAATCGATTTAGAAATCCTCGATATGTTAATGGCTGGCGCTTCTGCTAAAGAAGAAAAGTGGTCTGCTAGAGTCGGATATGAATACGATTCTGCAACAACCTCTTTCATAGAGTCATCTGGCGCATCAAACGCTTATACAAAAGGCGATTGGTTCCAGACTCTTGGAAACAAGATACAAGCAGTATCTAACGCAATTCATCAGAAAACTCTACGTGGTGGTGCTAATTTCATGGTGGTTTCACCTGAAACAGCAACTATTATAGAGAGTATTCCTGGATACGCAGCAGATTCTGATGGCGATGCAGCTAATAAGTCATTCGCTATGGGTGTACAAAAAGTAGGTGCTCTTAACAACCGTTATACGGTTTATAAGAACCCTTATATGCAGGAAAATAAAATCTTAGTTGGTTTCAGAGGAAGCAATTTCTTAGAAACTGGCGCGGTTTATTCCCCGTATGTACCTCTAATAATGACACCATTAGTATACGATCCTAAAAACTTTACACCAAGAAAAGGTGTAATGACAAGATACGCGAAGAAGATGGTTCGTCCTGAATTCTACGGTACTGTGGTCGTAGCTGATGTAAACTATGTATAATAGTTAGATCATTGATAAGGATTTCGATCCTTATATTTGAAAAAAGGGTGGTAGAAATATCACCCTTTTTCTATTTCCAGATAGTTATTATTGTATTCGATGGGTGAGAGCCTCGACTTCGGTTAACCTTTCACTTCATAAATACAATGATAGAGCATCGACTTCGGTTAACCTCTATTATAGGATATTTATTTAAAACTCATAATTTAGGAGAAAACAATGAGTGTAAATTCAAGAGGTAATATTAAAAATGCCTTACGTCGTTCACAAGGTAGATATATGGATGATCTATGTGATTCACAGGGTGTAGTTCCCGCTTTTAGTGGTTTATCTGCAGTAACTTTAACTGCTGATACTACATTAGCAATTGCAACACATTCAGTTCAAGTTGGAGCTTATGTTAATATCGCTACAGATGCAAAGACACTAACATTACCAGCAGTGGTACTTGGTGCTTCTTTCATTATTGTTAATTCAGCAGCAGACGCTGGTGCATTATTGACAATATCACCGAACGCAAGTGATCTGTTTTTAGTTGATATTGCAGGCGCAGCAGGTACAGATAATAAAGATATTATCAATACTAAAGCTACGCAAGCAAAATATGACTTTGTTCACTTAATTGGAATGGCAGCAGCCGGTTGGCATATTGCTGATATTCGTGGAACTTGGGTAGATCAAGCATAATAACTAATTAATTTAGTTTGATTAAAGGGGAAGTGTTTATCTTCCCCTTTTTTGTTTATTAGATATTTATTTATAGATATATCTATAATACCAATTATTAGGAGAAAAGTATGGCTCAACAGCCGATTTGGCCAGGAAGCGCTTCGTTTAACTCATCAGGTTCAACACCCTGGCAGTTATATGATGCTGAAGCTGGTTTTGCAAGTGCTTCTATTAAGTTCGCAGAATGGGGAGCAAAAAGACTTGGTTATCCAATAGTATCCGTTGAATTACAAGCTGCACAATTTTTTGCTTGTTACGAAGAAGCTACAGCAGAATATGCGGCACAAGTTAATCAATTTAATATAAAAGATAATTTATTAGCCGCACAAGGACAACCAACAAGTTCAACATTCACTCACAGAAATCTTAAACCAAGTATGGCTAGAACCATCGAACTTTCAGAACAATATGGTACTGAAGTTGGTGTTGGTGGTGATGTAGAGTGGAAACAAGGTAAGATTACGATAGATAGTGGTTCACAAACATACGATTTAAATGCTTTATTCTCAGAAGTAAGTGAAAGTGGTAAAGGAATAGAAGTTAAAAGAGTATATTATGAAGCAAGTCCTGCTATTCAAAGATATTTTGATCCATACGCAACTACAGGATATGGTAGTATTAATTTAATTGATGGGTTTGGTTTTGGTGGTTATTCACCAGCAGTCTCTTTTACATTGATGCCGATATATGAAGATTTATTAAGAATACAAGCAATTGAATTTAATGACCAAATAAGAAAATCAGCTTATACTTTTGAGATGACAAATAATCAATTGAAAATATTTCCCAATCCTACTACAAAATCTGATTTATTTTTTGATTATTTAGTTAAAGAAGATAGAGATGATTTATTAAGAAGACCATATGGAACTGCTAGTGGGTCTGGAGTAGTTTCAGATTACTCTAATATACCATATCAAGATATGAAGTATAATGCCATAAATTCGGTTGGAGTTCAATGGATTAGAAAGTATGGGTTAGCATTAACAAAAGAATTATTAGGAATGATTAGAGGAAAGTATGGAACTATACCTATCCCTAATGCTGATACAAGTTTAGATGGTGAAACAATGAGACAAGAGGCTCAAACTGAAAAAGAATTCTTGATTTCACAATTAAGAGAGATGTTGGAACAAACAAGTAGAAAAACTCTTATGGAACAAGAAAGAGACGAAGCTCAAGCACTACAAGAGAAATTACAAAAAGTACCATTTCCAATTTACATAGGATAATCATATGGCTACAAGATATTATTCACAGAATGATAGAGATTTATTTGATAGAGTCAATAATGAACTTGTTGGTGATTTAACGTCAAACCAAGATGGTATTATAAATCAAACAATAGTTATTTATCAACACGCTATCCAAGAAACCAAAACTAATATGTACGGTGAAGCTGCAGCTGGTAAAGTATATAGACCAGGTGTTCAAACAGCAGCATTGGTAACTGCAGACGATTTTGATTTTACTACAGAAGAGTTTGGACCAGATATGAGACAAAATGCTACATTTGCTATACTTAGACAATCATTACAGGATGCAGATATAAGACCTGAACTTGGTGATATTGTAGATTGGAATTTAGGTCATTGGGAAGTTGCTAATATGAATGAAAATCAATTAGTTGGTGGTCAAGTAGATAATAATTGGTCTGTAGTACTTACAGCATTCTTAGTTAGACGTTCTAATTTACAAATAGAAAGAATTAGGAGTAATTAGTGGCTAGATTAAAACCATTACCACGTAGTGAACGACATATACAATATGGTGGCGTAGCAAATAGAGGTAATATAAAAAGTAGAAATAAAGATACAGTTAAAAATGTAGAAGTTGGTTTATTAGATGTCGATGCCTCTATTATGTATTACTTTAATAATGTAATTAAACCTACGGTTATGGAACAAGGTGAAGAAGTAAAAGTTCCTTTAATGTATTCAAATCCTGAGAGATGGGCTGCAATTCGTAAAACTGGTTTTATGAGAGATAGTAAAAGACAAATAATTACACCAGTAATTGTTTTTAGAAGAACTTCTCTGGCTAAAAGGACTGAAATAGCAGTAGATAAACTTGATGCAAACGATCCAAAGTTATTTTATTCGTTTGAAAAGAAATATTCTTCACAAAACAGATATAATAGGTTCTCAACTGATAGAGGATTACTACCACAAAGAGAATTATACAATGTAGCTATGCCAGATTATGTTACCCTTAATTATGAGTGTATGATATGGACATCATATATGGAGCAGATGAATAAGATTATTGAAAAGGTTAGTTGGTCTGATGGTTCATATTGGGGGGAACCAGGAAAATTAAAGTTTCAATCAAATATAGAATCATTCGAAGATTCTACAGAGATGAGTGATAATGAGAGATTTATTAAAACTACATTTTCATTACAATTATATGGTTATTTGGTTCCTGAAGCATTTAATGATAAGGTAAATACACAAAAGTTTATTACACCAAAAAAGATTGATGTTATAGATGAAACAGATATGAGTGTTTCTTCACTTTTCAACCCAAATACAAAAACAGAAACATTAAGAGTTATTCAAGGTGGAACAAAAAGAAGTAGTGGATTAGCAGGAGCAACAGATTTTATTAGAGGTAAAAAATATACATCAGGACAAGAGATACAAGATTTAGAATTTACAAACATATTTGGTGGTGATACGATATTTGTTATGAGAAATAGTGGTACACCAACAAGTTCTTTAGATTCAAAGGCAGTTATTAATTTAGAACATGGTGATATATTTTATCATCAAAAGACATTAGTTCTTTCTGGTTCACAATCTTCGTCAAAAGATGGAACAGACCAATTATATGATTTACAACTTGGTACATATTCATCAAGTTATCATGTATTAACAGGAAGTTTACAAGTTTCATTAAATGGAGCAAATATAGTTTCTAACACAAATCAGATGACAAGTGGTAGCCCAGCAGATTTTTATATAACAGGGTCTTCTACATATTCTCAGACACATTTAGCAGTAGTTGGTGCTACTTCTAATTTGTCAGCTGGATTTAATTTAGTAACAGATGATACGATAAATATAACTTATCAGAAAACGATGAATACATAATGAGACAATTTTTAGAAGGATATAAAGGTTCAACAAGAAAATTTATGGCTCCAGTAAGTGAGTCAAGATTTAATGCTGACGTAATGGAATTTAGGGATGAAAGTCGTAATAAAATTCCATTTCAAATGGCAAATCAAAAAGGTTATTCTACAAAAAAGGCAGATGTTATAAGTTTTAGTGATGGTAATTTTAGATATAATAAGAAAATTAAAAATTATAAACTAAGCAATTTTTCAGAAGAATCTACATATTATCAATTAGATTTAGGTTTAAGTTCTACTGATAAGTTAAGTGTATTTATTATGAGTATAAATGGTATATATCAAGTACAAAGTCCTAAAGGAAATACTGAGACTTTTGAAGCAGACTTTAACTTAGTTGATAATTATAGACAAGTAAGATTATACAAAAAATACGCACAAAATAGTAAACTTTTTGGTATAGATTTAAATAGTAGTGATGATATTCAATTTGAATATCAGTTAGGAAGAACATAATGGCATATATTGATTTAGAACGACAGGCAAAACCACAACAAAGAGCAAGTCAGGTATTAGTAACTACAGCTGTTACTCAATCAAGTGGTTTATATGAATGGACTCAGGGTGCGATTACACCAGGAACCATTGGTACAGGTTCTCTTGATTTAGCACAAGGAAATATTTCAGCAAGTTATATATCTATACAGGGTGGTTTCTATGCAACAAGTAGTTTAGGAAGTAGTTTAGCCATTTCATTCCCACTTGGTTATATGAGTGGTTCAGTAAAAATACATGGAGATTTGATTGTAGAGGGTTCGTCTTCTTTTAGTAATGTTGAAACTATGGCAATAGAAGACCCAATTATTGATATAAACTTTAGTGGTTCTACTGCTCTTTCCGCTACTGATGCTGGATTGAGAGTTGGTAGAAGTGGTGGAACTAACGCACAAATACTATGGGATAATTCTGAAACAAGGTGGGCTATTGATAATGCAGCTGGTAGTAATATAAATATAGTTGGTGCATCTACTACAGATACCATGACAAACAAAACAATTACAGGATTAGCAACTTCCACAATGGCAAGTGCAGCTAATCTTACTTTTAGTGGTGATGGTGAACCATTGGGATTACCAAATGCACCATCAGCAAATGGTGCTGCTACATCCAAATATTATGTAGATGAAAGAGCCAGTTATTTAAGAAAACAATTTGTAAAGAAAGCTGTATCTTATAGTGGTTCAGCTACTTTCGGAGATTTTGCAGGATTTAAAACAGGAAGTTTTAGCGCAATCTCAGCATCAGCACCAACAGGACTTACTGCAACAACTGAAAATGATTTTATATTTTTCTTGAATGGTCAATATATGGAACATGACGCTTTGACAATAAAACAAAGTGGTAGTTTGTTCCAAGTTCAAGTAGATACTGATAGTATAGGTTACGTTTTAGAAGCAAGTGATGAAATATTAGCATGGGGAAAATTTGACTCGTAACCACATTCCTTTTACCATTGTTTGATATTTATATGTATGAGAAAAAGATATTGGCCAAATAGAAAAAACAGAAAATGTCCTGATTGTAGTAAGATGTTAACTTATACAAGAAAAGATGCTTTTGATAGGGCGGTTGGAAATAATAGTGTTTGTAAATCTTGTGCACAAATGGATAGAAAACTTACAGTTGACACCATTGAAAAGATGAAACAACCAAAGACTATTCAACATAAGAAGAATATTTCCAAGTCTATAACTAATTGGTGGGAACATAAGAGAGCAGAACAAGGACAAAGACTTAAAATGGTAAAAGATAATGGCTAAACTATCAAGCAAACAATTAAATACTAAGCTTACGGGTTCGTATACCTTTTCGGGTTCATCCCATTCGTTTATTGGTAATATAACTGCTGATAATAATATAAGTGGTTCAGTAACTTCGACTGGTTCGTTTGGTAGATTACAAGTAGCAGGTAACTCAAGTCTTACAGGCGACTTAACACTTGGTGGTAATATACAAATTGGTGATGCGGATACTGATTCAATAACCATCTCTTCAGATTTAACTTCTAATCTTATACCAAATACAGATAGTACATATGACATTGGTAGTACAACGAAAAATTGGAAATTTGGTCATATTGAACAAGTAAGTGTAACTCACGTTACTGCTAGTGGAAATATAAGTGGTTCTTCCACTTCAACAGGTTCATTCGGTTATTTAGAAGGTACATCTTTTGGAACTACTGCTCAATCTAATATTACAGGTTCATTTTCTGCAGCTAGTGCTTCATTTGCTACAACAACTACACAAAATCAAGCAAGATTAGATACATTACAACAATTTAGTGGTAGTTATGCTACTACAGGTTCTAATACTTTCATCGGTGATCAAATTTTAAGTGGTAGTGTATATCTTACAGGTTCAAATCATGTATCAGGTACTATAAGAATTAATTCAGAGGGTACATATTCAAGTTCTACAGCAATTTTTACAAATAATATTACAAACGGATATCCAACTTCTAATCCCTGGGGTTCTAATTTAGCAGGATCGTATTTTAACAATTTTGACAACACTACAAATGTAAGTGAGATTTTAAGATTTATGTCAGGAGTGATTAGTCATTCTTTGGATGTTGCAGATGCCGCACCTAACACAAAAACATTTGCAAGTGTAGATACAAATGAAAGTAACAAAGGTAATACAGATAGTGTAGATGGATACTTACCACAAAGTTATGACAGTACAAATGCAACTATGAAATATCTCTATACCAAAGATTTTGTAAATGAGGGTGGTACAATCTTTAGTGGTATTAGTTCTTATCATGATAATGGTGGAACATATTTTATAGATTTTGATTCAAATAGTGGCGGTTCAACGACTGTAAGTTCTTCAGTAGATACAGAGTTATTTGGAATGGGTGGATTGTCAAGTGGTGCAGCAAATGCTTTTAAAGTTAGAGTTTCTGCAACACAATCGTTTAGTGATACAGGAAGCATATCAGCACCAACAGCAGCATCAAACACATATACTACACAATCAAGATTAGATTTAACAAATAGTACATTTAGTACTACAAGTGGAGTAACTTTAACAAAGATAGCAACCAATGTTCCAGCAGTTATACCTGCGGCATATCAAGATGGTAAGTTTATTGATATAGGTGGAACAAGTCAAATGAGTGGTTCTTTGTCAAGAAAATATCACGCAACTAAAGGATTATTTACAAGTGTATCCTCAAGTGGTTATTATAGATTTCATGATTTAAAAGTTGCTATGGCAAGTGGTTCAGGAAACTATCAGTTTGTTGATGGAACAACAAAAACACATTTCTGGGCACCAATTGACCAAATAGAAAGTGATATTGGAACTAATAGTTTATCTATAGCGCAAGTAACACAAAGTTATTTAACTGCAACAAGTAGAAGTTTAAGTGGAACACCATATTTGATTGGGGCTACATATCACGTAAGTGCTTCAGTTCGTGGATTATTTCATCCAATGTATGCAGCATCAACAACAATAGTAGATGATACTATAGGTTCAGTTGGTGTTGGTTCTGTAGCAGGTTCAGGTATAGATGATGTTTCTACAAGTGGTGGAACAATATCAACAGCAAATGCAGTATATTCTTCAGATAGTGGTTCAGTTAGAGCAACAAGTGTAGTTCCAACAAGAACTGATGTTGTAAGATTTAATGCAACATATACTCTAAGTGGAACTACGGGAGAAAATATAAGTCAAACTGGGGTAAGTGATTCTACTTATACAGTTGGTGTGAGAGGAAGAAATAGAGCAGCAAGTCGTTCTACTCTACAAACAGTAACATTTAATTATCATTCTGCAAGTACTTTTAGTCAACCAGCCACAAGTGGTTCAATGGGAGTTTATCAGAGAACACAAGGATATGATGGTGGTGCATTACAAGGAACAACTGAAACATTTACAGGTGAAGATTTTAGAATAGCATTAGCAGATAATGTTCAGGAGTTTGATGGAACTGCTTTTACTACGACTTATAATGTGAGTAGGTCATCCCCATTATTAGGTAATTATGACTTACAAGTAAAACCAGGATATTTAGTAGATCCAGGTGGGGATTATAGATATTGGTATCCAGAAGATTATGGAACAGGAACATACAAATATTACATACGAAGATTCCAAACAGATGGCAGTACATATTCAAGTATGACGGTAAATCTTAATAATAATACATTGATAGCTTGGAACGCAACTACAAATGGTATTTCATGTGCATTATTATTTGAGAGTTCTGGTAAAGGTAGTGGTAATAATAGTGAACAAAGTGTTGCAAGGATTTATGATCCAGTAAAAATCACAAGTAACTTGATTGAAGCAGATATGGCAGCAGATAATTTTAAAAATCCATTCACTACAGCAATTAGTTTGTATGGGAATAGTGGTGGTAGTATAGCAAGTAATACTTATACAATACCAATAAGAAATGCAGATGGAATGTATTTAGATAGTAATGATAACGAACTATATGTGATAGTTAGATATAAGGGTGATCCAACACCAATAGATGATATCACATTAACTTTTAGTTAAGGAATGTAATGGGACAAATAGACTCAGGCTCAAAGTCAAGTAGACTCTTAGCGTCAAGACGATATACTCATAATACTCTTACATCAGCTCAAGAGTCATTTACGAATGTCCTTGATTTAAGAGCTGAAGAAATTTATACAAGAGCGCACCTAATTCCATCTTCAAGTTTACCACATAGTGGTAGTTCACAAAGAATGGCAGAATTTACCAAAGAGGGTCAAACTGTAACTAAATATTGGTATAGACACAAATTAACAAAATCAAATACTAATAATGAAGTTTGGTTTTTCTTAAATCCGACAGGAAGTAATGATGGTATAGGTGCTCAGTTGATTGATTCTAATCAACAAACAAGTTTTATATCACCAAAATATGCAGTAGCATCATTGGCAACTTCTACAACTGCAGATTCAACTCCTGGATATTTAGCAGCTGTATATAAATCAACTTCAACAAATACATCCTCATTAGATGGAGATGATATAGTTTCAACCAATGATTATCAGTTTGATTATAAAACAGGTGTTCTTCAGTTTAAGAGTTCTGCTGTAGATCCAACAGATTCACAATACCTATATATGACGGCATACCAATATGTTGGACAAACTTTAAAAACTGGTTTAGAGATACAAGGTCCATTTACTGCTTCTAATGTAACGATAACAGGGGAATCTGATATAACAACTTTTGGTTCAACTGCTCAGTCTATGATAAGTGGTTCTTGGAAAGGAGAGTTAAGTTCAAGTTTAGTTAAAGTTGCTGGTGGTGGTGTTAGTGGTTCATCCACTTCAACTGGTTCATTTGCTTATATTAATGTTACATCAAAATTAAGTGGTTCATCTGTTTCAACTGGTTCATTTGCTCACATTACTGCTACTTCTAAAGTAAGTGGTTCGTCGGTTTCAACTGGTTCATTTGCTCACATTACTGCTACTTCTAAAGTAAGTGGTTCATCAAGTTCAACGGGTTCATTTGGTCAAGTTTTTGTAGGAGATAGATTAGTATTCAAAGATCACCAAGATAGTGGTGAATATATAGAAAGTGATGGAACGGATTTAAGTATTAATGTTGGTTCAAGTGGAGACATAAACATACCAGCTAATATCGGATTAACTTTTGGTAACGACGGAGAGAAAATAGAGGGTGATGGAACAGATTTAACTATTGCAGGAAACAATATTAATTTAACTGCAGTTGCAGATGTAAATATACCATCAGGTGTAGGTATTACATTCGCTACTACAGAAAAGATTGAATCTGATGGAACTGATTTAAGTATAACTGTAGGTAGTAATGGAGATATCAACATACCAGCTGATATAGGATTAACATTTGGAGATGATGGTGAGAAGATAGAAGGAGACGGAACAGATTTAACTATAACAGGTAACAACATTGTATTGAGTCCTACTGCAGATGTTAAGATTCCAGTAAATAAAGGTTTGATGTTAGGTACTCATGAGAAAATTGAATCTGATGACACCGACTTAACTATAACTGTAGGTTCAGGTGGTGATATAAATATCGGTTCGGATATTGGATTAACATTTGGAGATGACGGAGAAAAGATAGAAGGTGATGGTACAGACTTAACTATAGCCTCAAGTAATGATTTACATTTAACTGCTACAACCGATATAAATGTTCCATCTGATGTTGGTCTTACCTTTGGTGATGACGGAGAGAAAATAGAGGGAGACGGAACTGACTTAACAATCGCTTCAAGTAACGACTTAAATTTAACGGCTACAACTGATATTAATATTCCATCAGCTGTAGGTCTTACTTTTGGTAATGATGGTGAAAAAATTGAAGGTGATGGAACAGATTTAACTATAGCGTCAAGTGGTGTTTTAACTTTATCCTCAACAGGAAATACAATAATTGAAACTGTTACAATTAATAACGGAGATGTAACAATTCCTGGTAATTTAACTGTTACTGGTGATAGACTTGAAGCACAAGTTGGCAGTTTACAAGTTGCTGATCACACAATAACAGTTGGTAGTGGTTCAGCTACATCCGCACTTATGGAAGCAGGTGGTTTAGATTTTGGTATTAGTGGTAGTATAGCAAATCTTAGATATCAACACGCAACAACAAGTCTTACATCAAGTGTATTTTTAAAAGCACCTAAACTTACAGTAGACACAATTACAGTAGATGGTTCAGAAATAGACGCAAGTGGCGCATTGACAATAGATACTGGTGGTGATTTAAGTTTAGACGCTACAGGAGATATCAACATACCATCTGCTATCGGTCTTACTTTTGGAGATGACGGAGAAAAGATAGAAGGTGATGGAACTGACCTCACTATAGCATCAAGTAATTTATTAAACTTAACTGCTACAACCGATGTTAAGATACCAGTAAATGTTGGGTTAATGTTAGGTACGCATGAGAAAATAGAAAGTGATGATACAGATTTAACAATTACTGTCGGAAGTGGTGGAGATATAAATATTGGTTCAGGTATTGGTCTTACATTCGGTGATGATGGCGAAAAGATTGAAGGAGACGGAACTGACCTTACTATAGCGTCAAGTAACGATTTACATTTAACTGCTACAACAGATATTAATATACCAGCTGATGTTGGATTAACTTTTGGAAATGACGGAGAAAAGATAGAGGGCGATGGAACTGATTTAACTATTGCAGGTAACAACATTGTATTGAGTCCTACTGCAGATGTTAAGATTCCAGTAAATAAAGGATTAATGTTAGGAACTCATGAAAAAATAGAATCCGACGATACAGATTTAACAATTACTGTCGGAAGTGGTGGAGATATTAATATTGGTTCAGGTATTGGTCTTACATTCGGTGATGACGGTGAGAAGATAGAAGGTGATGGAACTGACCTAACAATTGCTTCAAGTAATGAATTAAATTTATCAGCAACAACAGATGTTGTAATACCAGTAGATGTTGGTCTTCATTTTGGAGATGGTAACGAGAAGATTGAATCCGATAACACCGATCTTACACTTAATTCTGGTGTTGATATTAATCTTACTGCTACAAATGATGTAAATATACCAAGTGGTGTTGGCGTAACCTTTGGAAACGATGGTGAGAAAATAGAAGGTGATGGCACTCATCTTACAATCGCATCAAGTGATAAATTAAAATTAGATGTAGCAACTGATTTAGAAATAGATGTAGATGGTGGTGATATAAAGATAACAGATGATGGAGCGCATGTAGCTGATATATCTGCTACGGCAATTAGTGGTAGTTCTATCTCAACTGGCTCATTCGCATATGTAAATGTTACTTCAAAAATTAGTGGTTCTTCAGTATCGACAGGTTCATTTGGTAGATTAGAAATTTTAGGTGATGCTGATATAGATGGTACTTTAGAAACCGATGCATTAACAATAAATGGAACAACATTATCCGAAACAATTTCTGATACTGTAGGAGCTATGGTTGGAAGTAATACTGAAACAGGTATGGCTGTTACTTATGAAGATGGTGATAACACATTAGATTTTGTTATTAATGCCGCACAAACTACTATTACTTCGTTATTTGCAACAGATATTAAAATTGGTGAAGATAATGAAACAAGAATAGACTTTGGTACAGCAAACGAAATTCACTTCTATGCTGGTAATCAGAGACAACTTGACCTTGAAGATGGAGTATTAGCCCCTACTTCAGATAGTGATGTTGATTTAGGTAATTCAAGCCAATACTTCAAAGACGCTTATATTGATTCAATAATAACTACAGGTAATGTGAGTGGTTCTACAGTATCTACAGGTTCATTTGCATATGTAAATGTTACTTCTAAAGTAAGTGGTTCTTCAGTATCTACAGGTTCTTTTGGAAGATTAGAATTAGCAGGAAATGCAAATATAGCTGGTAATATAACACTTGGCGGTAATATTAATATTGGTGATGCAGATACTGATGATATCGTTCTTGGTGGTGAGATAAAATCAAATATTATACCTGATGCAGATGCTACTTATGATTTAGGTAGTTCTACTAAAGGATGGAATGATTTACACTTAGGTAGTGGTGGAGTTATTAATTTAGATGGTGGAGATGTAACATTAACACATTCATCAAACTTAGTAACAATTACAGGTGGAAACACAAGGGTAGATAGGTTAGAAGTAGATTCAGCAAATGATTATTTAGATGTAGATACAGATTTAAAAGTTATAGCAGCAGCGGATATAGTATTAGATCCAGGTGGTAATAATGTTTTACCTGGTTCAGATAGTGCTGATGATTTAGGTGCAAGTGGAACTGCTTGGAACAAATTATGGGTAGATGACATAGATTTAAATGGACAAGGTAGTATTTCAGTTGGTGGAACAGGAAGAATTGATTTAGATGCTGACGATGATACTTCAATTAGGGCTTCAGCAGATGATGTAATAACATTCGAAGCAGGTGCAGTTGATATTGCACAAGTAACTGCCACATCTATTAGTGGTTCATCAATTTCAACTGGTTCATTTGGAAAAGTTTTGGGAGATGCATCAGATATGACTGGCGTTACAGATGAAGGTGCATTAGCTTTCTCAATAGTATTCGGAGGTTAATTTTGAAAAATTCGATATTTATAGTAGAAGAAATGTGTAAAAATAGGAACAAATAATGGCAAATACCTTTAAAAATGCAGCAACTGGATCTAATACAACAGTAAATCCATTTTATACTTGCCCATCAGCTACAACTGGTGTAGTTCACGCAATTTACGTTAGTAATATTGATGGAACAAATGATGCTACAATAAATGTTACAGTTAGTGGTAGTGCCAATTTTACAACACGAAGACATATAATGAAAACAGTAAATGTACCTGCAGACTCAACCCTTGTTATTGAGAAACCAATCAATCTGGGAGCGGGGGATAAATTAGAAACACAAGCATCAGCGAATGGTGATTTAGAAGTATTCGCAAGTATATTGGAGATAACCTAATGGGTGATACATCATATCTTGGTTTTAAAGGAATAAATAGTGATACCACAATTAAAGGTGATCTTGTAGTAACGGGATCAATAAGTTCTACTGGTGCAATAAAAGAGGCAGGTGTTGCTTTAGCAACATTAGATGCAATACAAAACATGGTTATATATGATGATAGTTTGGATACAATCTTTAATTTTGATTATGTAGGAACATCCACTGGAGATATTGTGGTACACAAAATAGGTTAAACTTAACAACATGATATTTATTTAAAATAGGAACGATAAATGGCTAAATTACACAATGCGTTAGCAACAACAGAATTACATAATCCCAAAGGTATTGGAGTTGAAAGTTCAACCGAAATATTATTGACGATGAGCGCATCGTTAGGTGCGGTTAGTGCTAGTGCAAGTATAGTACCACATACTGCTGATACATATGATTTAGGTAGTGCTACACAAAGATGGAACAATATAACTGCCGCAGGTAATAT
>Ga0315318_10000538_pt1 | contig 15462 bp, 13 predicted proteins | sample M1200m3416metaG_FD_203703 | JGI IMG/M metagenome (GOLD analysis project Ga0315318, IMG submission 203703) | Ammonia-oxidizing marine archaeal communities from Monterey Bay, California, United States - M1 200m 3416 | ecosystem: Environmental > Aquatic > Marine > Coastal | place: USA: California... | reverse complement strand
CCCTTTCGCGCTCTAAGTCCATTGAATCGAGATACTGGGCTCTCATGTCTCTTTCATCAACAGCTCCACAAAGTTCCAGCATGCGGTCGGCCAATGTTGACTTACCGTGATCTATGTGGGCAATAATCGATGTATTGCACATCTTTTTATTAGTCATCTCTGCCGACCGTACATTCTCGGGAGCTTAATTACGTGAATTAAATTGGATTCTTTGCTTTCTTATGCTGTCCTGTATCTCTCTTCACACGCTAAGATTGAAGACTGCTGAAAGAAAAGGTTGTATTTACCCGTGGCAAATATTAAAAGTGCAATAAAACGTAACCGTCAGAATGAAGTACGACGTTTAAGAAATAAATCTGTTCGTTCTGAGATGCGTACGCTTGTAAAAACAGCTAGAGAATCAGGTGCTGTTGACGACACTGCCGCTGCCATAAAAAAGATTGACAGAGCCGTTGCTAAAGGCATTATTCATTCAAATAAGGCCTCACGCGAGAAATCCAAACTTCAAAAAAATCTGAACAACAGCTAATCAAGATTAAACCCCTCTGTAACCCAATAAAATCTGAATACATCCTTACTGGAGTACTTCAGGAGTCGTTTTTCCGCTTCTAATTTCAGTTATCTCATAGCCGCTAATCGAGCTACAAGCACTTCTACAACCAATTCAGTTGGCCAACCTTTTTTTCCTTTTAAATCAAGATCAGCTTCTGCTATAAGTCCTATAGCTCTGAAAATATTCTTCTTTCCTAATCTTTGGGAGGTGGAAAGAATTTTTTTTGCCGGATAAGCATTAATCGAAAGCACATTTGCTACTGCTTTTTCGTCTTTTAAACCCGACCCTTCGAGGCGTAACATTTTTTCGTAATGAGAGTGAAGTAAAGCCAGTACACCTAACGGATGTCGGTCGTCTGCTCTGAGCATTCGTTTAAGTCTTTCTAAAGCTTCAGTGATTTTGCCAGAGTCAATAGAATCCGTTAAATCCCATGGCATAACTGATCCAGCATCTCCCAGATAAGGCTCCACGTCTTTGAGTTCTAATGTTTCACCACTTTCATACACAGAAGCTAAAACTTCCAATAGTGCAAAAACTTTCGTACGATCTTCCCCGAAGTGGCCAGTTATATGCTTACGCGCTTCTCGGTTAAGTTCCACAGGAGCTTTCTCTAAGGCCTCCGCCAGCCATTTTTCTGCCTGTTTTCCTTTTCCAGTGGTTAACTTCTCGAGGATTCCTCCCGAATTTTCAATCGCTTCAAGGAGACTTTTCGGAACAGGCGACAATCTCTGTTGTTGAGGATTGTTTCCTTTCTCCCAGACCAGTATCAGCGAAGTCGTTTCTAAGGGGGAATTTAAATATTCAACTAAAGGTTCAAGGTCGTCTTTTTTGCTAAAACGACCCATATGTCGCCCCACCACAACTCTGCTTTGAGTCAAGAAAGGAGCAGTTTGTGCAGAATCGACTAATTTGCTTATATGAAACTGCTCAGAGGAACGATAATTTTCCTCAGTTAATTCTTCTAACGCGAGGCTTTTATCTTCGTCACCTAAAGCTTTTTCTACATATTCGTTTAACGATCTGGAAATCAACACATCATCATCTCCGGATATGAGCACCACTGGAACTTTATTCATTTATGACTCTGCTCATCTTTCGATTTACACAAATTCCATGACTCCATCTTCGAGAGAAGTGTTGCGTGAAAGCATTTTTTTGTCTTCGTAAAAATCTTGTGTGTTCAGCCAAGGCTCACGATCTCCTTGCTTTGGCATTTCGGACATAGATCTTTTCATGTACCCAGAAGAGAATCCCTCTATCCAATTCCTTTGAGGCATATCCGCATCACTTTCCCTGAGTCTTGGGGTCGCTCTTTCTGCTCCAGTTTTTTTCATATGATTTAAAAGACGACACGCGTAAGAACTATTGATATCTGCTCTCAGAGTCCAAGAAGCATTTATATAACCAAAAGTGGAAATTAAATTAGGCACATCTGAGTATGCAAGACCTTTATATATCCATGTCTCTGAGAAATCAACGGGATGACCATCTACTCTAAATTCGACTTCACCTAGAGTTACAAGATTCAAGCCTGTTGCTGTGACAATAATGTCGGCTTTTAATTCTTCACCCGTTTTCAGTAAAACTCCTTCTTGAGTAAAACGTTCGATGCTTTCAGTTACTACCGAAACTTTTCCGTCACGAATTGATTTAAACAAGTCACCATTGGGAACCAGACACAGTCGTTCATCCCAGGGATTGTATGAGGGCGTGAAATGACGTTCGATATCGTATTCCGAGCCCAAAGCCATCCGGACACCTGAAAGAAGTTTTTCTTTAATTTTTTCAGGGTCCTTTCGGGTCATTTTGTAAATGTAATTCTGAGCAAAAATATTTTTCTTTCTAGTGAGATAATAGGCAATTTTTTCAGGCATTATTTTTCGTAGTAGGCCTGCAAAAGGATCATGATCGGGACGGGCAACAACATAGCTAGGTGACCTTTGAAGCATGACCACATGTTCAGCACTTTCGGCCATTGCAGGTACAAGAGTTACCGCCGTTGCTCCGGACCCTATGACAACAACATTCTTGCTGTCATAGTCAATGTCTTCCGGCCACTCCTGTGGATGCACTATTTGCCCTGAGTATGTTTCCAGTCCTTCGAAACTAGGCGTATACCCGGATTTATAACTGTAATAACCGGAACACATCAAAAGAAAATTGCATGTGTATTCAATCATTTCCCCAGTTTCGCTGTTAGACACTTTCAGAACCCAGCGGGCTTTTTTATTTGACCATTCAGCAGCAGAAACGTGATGATTGAATTTAATTTTTTCTTTGATCCCAAATTCATCGACTGTCTCTTCTAGGTATTCGAGAATAGCAGGACCATCGGCGATAGATTTTGCCGCTTTCCATGGTTTGAAGCTAAAACCCAAAGTATGCATATCACTGTCGGAACGGATTCCCGGATAGCGGAATAAATCCCAAGTACCACCCAAATTTGGTCTTCCTTCAAGTATTACAAAAGATCGATCAGGACATTCTTTCTGAAGGCGGTAAGCGGATCCAATACCTGAAATACCTGCTCCCACGACTATGACATCAAAGTCATTTTCTTCTGTCATTATTCTTTCAACTGTTCTCACTGTTAACCATTGTAGATGCTGGATTCATCGCATTATTCCACCACCATCAATTACAACTGATTGGCCATTTACTTTTGCTGATCCTTCGGAAGAAAGCCAGAGCACAGTCTCGGCTATCTGTTCGGGTTTTATAAGTTCACCATTTGTAGAAATTCTTTCGAGAGTTCTCCTAGCTCGATCCGTCAGCTCCCCATTTGCATCTCTTATCATCGGAGTATCCACTAACCCTGGAAGAATAGCGTTGCAACGAATTCCCGACTTCCCGTATTCAGCTGCAACTGATTTGGTCAACCCCACTACACCGTGCTTAGCTGCCGTGTAATGAGCTTGACCTGGAGCGGGTACTATTCCAGCTCCTGAAGAGGTATTTACTATTGTCCCTCCGGAATCAGATTTCAGCATGTGTATTATTTCATGCTTCATGCAGACAAATACTGAAGTCAAATTTGTTTTAAGCATCTGCGACCAGTCTCCTATTTCAAGTTCGTGGAACTTGCTACTTGGGTGGTTAATACCTGCATTATTAAAAGCAACATCTAAACGTCCATGCTCGGTGAAGACTTCATTCAATGCCGATGCAACTGCATCTTCTTCACCCACATCAACGCAATGAATGGAAAACTCGGCTTTTAAAGACTCAAGAGTTTCAGAAGTCAAAAGCATTCCCTTCTCATCTATATCAATCAGTGCAATATGTGAAACACCCTCTTTAGCAAAAGCTTCTGCCGTTGACCGCCCAATACCACTAGCCGCTCCGGTCACTAAAGCAATTTTTCCCTCCATTGTCCCCATATCAATTCCTTTCTCGTTAAACATTCTGAGATCTCTGTCTTATTTTTCCATTGAAGTATGTAAGATGCCGAATCGATGGTAGTTAACATTTTTTCTACCGTCAGATTTAACATTAAATGGAGGATTTATGACAGTTTCTTCCTGGGATGACTACCCAGTTCATCAATCGGCTCAATTCATCTCCCATCCAGCTACAAGCGATAGAAATTTCTATGATCGCTACTACTTCAATCTTCATTCCTGTTCCGACGACCTGTTCGCAATTTTTGGACTTGGTCAGTATCCAAATCTAGGTGTAACAGATGCATTTATAGATGTCAGACACAGAGACAAGCAACACATTGTTCGATCTTCAACAGAATTAGCTGATCGTTCTGAAATACGAGTGGGACCTATATTTATAGAGGTCATAGAGCCTCTTCAAAAACTACGTGTCGTATGCGAACCTACTGAACACACTGTGGCTATGGACGTCACCTGGGAGGCATCCATGGCGGCTCATGCGGAACCTCACCAATACATCAGGAATAAAGGAAGAGTTGTGTTTGATACTCAACGTTTTGCCCAAAATGGAAAATGGAACGGTGAAATTACTATTGATGATGAAACTTATAAAGTTTCATCTGAAAACTGGTGGGGAGCACGGGATCGTTCTTGGGGTATTAGACCTGTAGGTGAGCCAGAAGGCGATGGGATTCGTCAAGGCACCAATGTGATGAGCGGAATGTGGAACTACTTTCCAATGCAATTCGATGATCATTCAATTCTGTACATGTGTCATGAACAAGAAGATGGAACCCGACTTTTGGAAGAAGGGGTGAGGATTTGGAATGACGGTCGCACTTCCGAATGGTTGGGACGACCGGAGTGGGATCACGAGATGATCTCTGGAACGAGACTGCTTAAAAAGTCAACAATTTCTTTCAGTGAAGCTCCTGGATCTCCTTTTGAGATTGAATGTGAGTCTCTTCTGCCGAATTGGGTTTCGATAGGTACTGGTTATGGAATTGATTCTGATTGGAGACATGGAATGCATCAAGGGCAAAATGTAGTTCAGGGTTTAGTTCTCGATGTTGATGAAATTAAACCACTAGCCCAATATGGCATCGTTGACCACGTAGGACGCTTTTCTTACAAAGGAAATGTCGGCTATGGCCTTTATGAACACGGTTTTTTCGGCCCTTTTGCCCCTATGGGTTTAGAAGATCGAGGCTCATTAGCTCCGTGATCAAAAAAAGTGCCACTGACTGTTTGAGTACTACGAAAGTAAAACGGTACACGGTTCTTATGATGCTATTGTTAGCGGTTTCTGCCTGTGGAAACAACAGTGATTTGACCTCCTCGATCAGCACTGAAACGCCGACCACTAGTGCTGTGATATCTGGAAACATTTCTTCAGATGCGGAAACTGCGCCGTTGTTTACTTCCGAGCAAAGCTGGACCTCTGATTCCACTTGGGATATGTGTCTCATAAGCGCTCCCGAAGGTCGTAAATATGAGTGGTTAAATTACACAACTTGGATGTCACTTGAACGACAACGTCGAGAGTTTCCCATATCTCTCATTTCAGGAATAACCGGATCGACCACTGCGTCCGTTTCTTCTGAAGAGAGTAGTGACTATAAAACTTTGATCAAAAGCTTCATTGATGCACGTTGTGATTTAATTGTCACCATCGGAGCCGAAATAAGTAAGGAAACAGGAATCGGCGCTCTTCAGTATCCTGACGTCGATTTCATCGGAATCGACCAACAATACGAAGAATACCCTCCGAATCTGGCCTCTCTACTTTTTCCTGAAGATCACGCAGGATTTCTAGTCGGAGCACTAGCAGCATCAGCAACCGTGACCAAAACCGTTGCCGTGGTGCTGGATTCAGAAACGGAGCCTTCATCTGTTGCCTACGGTGACGGTTTCATCGATGGTGTCACCTACGTAGATCCCAACATTGACGTTCTTTCAATTCTTCACCCTAGTAACGGTGGAGAACCCGACGCTGACTGGGGAATAGCAGCAGCGCGCGAAGCTCTCGACTATGGAGCTGACGTTATTTTCGCTCCAGGAAGTAGAAGTGGAAGTGGAGTTTTAAAAGAAGTAGCAGGAACAGGGTTTGATGCCCGAAATGAAGCGTTGTGTATAGGTGCAGAGGTAGATGATTTCTTCTCACTTCTCCAAGCTCGACGATGTCTACTTACCAATGTCATAAAACTCCCAAACGAGTTCCAAGATCTGTATTGGCTACCAGATAGACCAGTCATTATCAAACAATTCGAAAACGCTTTGCATCTACCATCCGAATATGAAAGTGGGAACACCCACTCCACACTAAGCCTTATCAACAGGGAATTCATCCTAGGAGGCAGCCCTTCCGGTATTCATATAGGACCAGTCGGATTGGGAAGATTCAACTCTTGGGGTGCTCACAAGATAGGGGAACCTAATCGCAACTTTTTACCATCCGAAGATCTAAAATCGATGTTGTCTGACCTTACAAGATCCCTTTGGATCGGTGAAATTCCAACCTTATAGAACACTCCTTCAAGAATTCTCTCTTAGCAATTGCACTTAGGGGACAAGTGGAACTATTTTCGTTTAATGCCTACAAATGATCAAAGTGTAAACTCTCCTCTTAAGGACGAAGAGTCGTTTCGTGTGAAAGTGCTGGAATTTCTGGAAGACAACTGTGAACGCGTCAATGAATCCGAATCGAGTTTGGAAGATGATCCGGAACGTGTTAAAGAATGTAGAAACTTCCAAAAAAAATTATTTACAGCAGGATTAGCATCTCTCTCATACCCAAAAGAACATGGAGGAGCTGGACTCACTAAAAAACACCAAGAAATTTTCGACCAAATAGCGCGTGACTGGCGTCTTCCAAATGGACCTTTGTACATATCACACGGAATGTGTTTACCCATGCTGGATCAATATGGAACAGATGAACAAAAAAATACTTTTATGAAAGACTGCATTTCTGGAGACAAAATATGGTGTCAATTGTTTTCCGAACCAGGCGCCGGGTCAGACGTTGCAGGTCTATCCACACGGGCAACCAGAGATGGGGATGAATGGGTAATTTCAGGACAGAAAGTTTGGACATCAGGCGCACACTACGCTGATTTAGGAATGATTGTTGCTAGAACAGACGCTTCGCTCCCAAAACATAAGGGGCTGTCGATGTTCATAGTTGACTTCAACGATCCAACTGTAGAGGTAAGACCGTTAAGACAAATTTCCGGTGGAAGCGGTTTCAATGAGGTATTTTTTAACGAGACTAGAATTCCTTCGAATCGACTACTAGGAGACCTTAATCAAGGTTGGAATTTAGCAGTTTCAATGCTGATGTTTGAACGTGTCTCAATAGGGGCAGGAAGCGGATCTTTGACGGCAGATCGAAGTCCAGTCCTTATTGAATTAGCAAGAAATCTAGAAAAAAACTCTGATCCAAACATCCGGCAGATACTTTCCGATCTCTGGATTAGAGAAAAAATCCGCCGATTCATAGGACAGCGAGTGCGTGACTCTGTAGCAGCTGGACGTGTACCTGGTCCCGAAGGATCAATTGCAAAACTAAATGGGTCCCTGTTAGCACGTGTTTTCAGAAATGCCTCCATGCAAATTGTTGGAACCAGCGGTCAAGCCTGGAAAATTGAAGATAAAGATGCTGAGAAATGGGCCGTGGGATGTTTAGCAGCTTCTGGAGTAAGTATCGCTGGAGGAACAGATGAAGTACAACGCAATATAATTGGTGAAAGAGTTCTTGGCTTACCTAAAGAACCGGACCCATATAAAGGTGCTTCCTGGGATTCTGTTCCGCGAAATTAAATTTTCGTTGCATACTTAATTGTGGTTAATTTGAAAGGTCCAAATGTTTATCGATTTAACTGAAGAGCAAGAATCACTCCGCAAGGAGATCGAGTCTTACTTTAGTGACTTGATGACTCCCGAAGTTAGAGCTGAAGTAAAAAGCGCAGATTTTGCTGAAAATAAGCCTTACAAGGATCTCATCAAGAAAATCGGACAGGACGGTTGGCTTGGCGTCGGCTGGCCAGTTGAACACGGTGGAAAAGGATTTACACCTATTGAACAGTACATATTTTTTAATGAATCTCAAGCAGCATGGTGCCCGATACCTTTTCTCACAACCAACACAGTGGGTCCAACTATTAGAGAATTCGGAACTACAGAACAGAAAGATTTTTTCCTCAAAAAAGTTCTAGCAGGAGAAGTCCATTTTTCAATTGGTTATTCCGAACCGGAAGCCGGAACTGATCTTGCTTCTTTAAAAACAAGAGCGATCAGAGATGGAGATGACTGGATAATCAATGGTCAAAAGTTGTACACAAGTCTCGCCTACAATGCAGATTACATTTGGCTCGCCGCTCGAACCGATACTGAAGCTCCGGGTCATAAGGGAATCACACTTTTTCTCGTTGATACAAAAGACCCAGGTTTTTCCATTCAACCTTTTGAAACTTTCGGAACAACGGATACAACAGCCACTTTTTACGACAATGTCAGAGTTTCAGACAGTATGCGCATCGGCGAGATTAACGGGGGATGGAATTTAATAACCAACCAACTTAACCATGAAAGAGTGTCACTTTTTGCCGCTGGAAGAATGGTTCGACTTGTAAGGGATGCAATCGACTGGGCCAGTGAAAATTCACTTCCTGATGGAAGAAGAGTAATTGATCAGGAATGGGTTCAAGTGAAACTTGCTGAATGTCGCTCTTTGGTTCGTTATCTAGATCTTCTCAACTGGGAAGTTGCTCATGCAAATACCAGTGGAAAAATGAGTCCCGCAGATGCATCAGCGATAAAAGTTCATGGTTCTGAATCCATGCATCGTATTTACACTCAACTCACTGAAGTTATTGGCGCTACTGGTCATTTGATCGAAGATAATTCAGGAGAAGATCTTACGTCGCAAATCGAAAGCAGTTACCGCTCTGTTTGGGTTCTAACTTTTGGTGGCGGAACTAATGAAATACAAAGAGACATAATTGGAATGGCTGGACTCGGCTTGCCCAGAGAGAAACGACGAAGATGAGCTCTCAATCATGAACTTTGATCTAGCTGAAGAGCACAACGAAATCGCAGAGTTGGCTGCTCGCATTCTTGATGACCACTTAGACATGGAAGTTTTGAAAGAAATAGAAACATCTGAAGAATGGTTTGATAGAGAACTTTGGAAAAAATTTGTTTCATCAGGACTAACAGGAGTGACACTCAAGGAAGATGTTGGGGGTGCAGGCTTAGATATTCTTGCTCTTGTCTGCTTACTTCGTTCACAAGGTCAACATGTAGCCCCTATTCCCCTATTACCAACCTTGGTTGCTGCAATGACAGTTGATAAGTTCGGTACTGAAAACCAGAGAAATTCACTACTTCCTGGAGTTGTTAATGGATCTGAACTGTTAACTTTTGCATCTCAAGAATTTTTAAATGATCAATTTATGGAGCCAACTACTTTTTATAAGGACGGATTCATAACCGGCAAGAAAATCGTTGTCGAATATGCAGATCACGCCAATTCAGCCCTAGTAACAGCACTAACTGATGATGGGCCTGTTATTTGCATAGTGGATCTTCAGGATTCGAATATCGTAATGCGGAAAACCAATTCAACTCGAGGTGAACCTCTCTGGGAATTATCCTTCAAGGACACACCTGCTGAAAAACTAGGCGGTGCTGAAAGTGTTGCATGGCTTTTTCAAATATTACTCGTGAGCCTTTGCGCTGTTCAATTAGGAGTAACTGAAACAGCACTAAAGATGACCGCCTCTTACACCAGCGAAAGAGAACAGTTCGGAAAACCACTCGCAACTTTTCAAGCTGTAACTCAACGTTTGGCGGATCAATTCATAAATGTAGGTGGTATTAGACTGACAACCTTTTCAGCCGCATGGCGCCTCAGTGCCGATCTCGATGCACTCGAAGATATTCTGATTGCTAAATGGTGGTCATCAGAACGTGCCACAGAAGTAGCACACGCGACGCAACATTGTCATGGCGGAATGGGAGTTTCAAAAGATTACCCTCTTCACCGTTACACACTTTGGAATAAACATATTACGACTTCATTGGGAGCAGGGACTCAGACATTACGCTCACTGGGTTACCTTTTGGCTTCTAACTGACCGATGCCGCATCATGATCTTTTAATTATTGGTGCCGGCTCGGGCAATACTGTTATCGGCCCCGAACACGACCACCTTGATATCGCGATAGCTGAGCCGGCAGAGTTCGGTGGTACATGCATGAACCGTGGCTGCATTCCTTCGAAGATGCTCGTTTACGCTGCGGATCTTTCACTTAACGCTCAGATGGCTAATAAACTGGGCGTTGACTCTTCATTTTCTGGCGTCGACTGGAATGGAATTCAAACACGAATTTTTGGAAGGATAGACCCGATAGCTGAAGCCGGGCTCAACTACCGTGAAGAACTTCAAAATGTAACGGTTTATAGGGATAAGGCTGCTTTTATATCAGAAAATACCCTTGCGTTAGCTGGGGAGGTAGTTTCGGCTGATCAGATAGTTATAGCAGCAGGCGCTCATCCTGCTATTCCACAATTATCGGGATTAAACGAAACACCTTTTCATACTTCAGATTCCATCATGAGAATAGATTCCTTACCCGACCGAATTGTCATTATTGGTGGTGGTTTTATTGCGATTGAAATGGCTCATATCTTCGGATCTTTTGGCTCAGAAGTAACAATGATTTTACGTGGTGAAGAATTTTTGAGTGAAGCCGATCTTTCTATCAGAGAGAGAATCACAAAGATTTACAAAGACAGATTCACTGTTCACACCACTGAAGAAGTAGAGCATGTTTCCTACGAAGAAAAATTTCTCATCAACTTAAAACAAGGAAGTGAAATAGAAACCGATGAGCTTTTGATGGCAACTGGCCGAAATCCGAATACCGTTTTTTTAGAACCTTCAAAAGGTGGTATCGACTGTGACAAAAACGGTTATGTCATAACCGATGACTATTTACGCACTTCTGCTAAAGGAGTTTGGGCTTTAGGTGATGTCACAAATCCTCTTCAACTGAAACACACTGCTAATGCCGAAGCGAGAATCATTTCTCACAACTTGTTGAATCCGGAGAATTTAATCAAAATTGACCGTTCTGTTATCCCTAAAGCAGTCTTCGGTAACCCACAAATCGCTACTGTGGGTTTTACTGAAGATAACCTTTTGGAAAATAAAATCCCCTATTTGAAATCTATTAGAAACTATTCCGATACCGCATTCGGCTGGGCGATGGAAGATGAACAGGGTTTTGTGAAACTACTAATTGATCCTGACACTCGCCTTCTATTGGGCGCTCATATCATCGGCTATCAAGCCTCTACTCTTATTCAACAATTGGTAACTGCTATGAGTGTTTCTATAACAGTTGATGAATTAGCACATAACCAACTTTATGTTCATCCAGCTCTAACTGAGGTTGTTGAACAAGCATTACTCAGTTTTGACGAAAATAAAGAACAGGAACAAGTATGAAAAAAGTAAATGATGAAACCGCACTAATTACCGGTGGAGCATCCGGAATAGGATTATCGATCGGAAAACGTTTAGCTGAAGCAGGAATGAACGTAGTTCTCGCTGATATTGAAGTTCCGGTTCTAGAAGAAGCAGTGACTGAACTGAAAGGGCTTGGTTATCAAGCAATGGGCATTCACTGTGATGTAAGTGATTTGAATTCTGTAACGGACATGAAAAATCAGATTGAAGAAGTTTTCGGCAGCCCTAAAGTAGTTTGTCTTAACGCCGGAGTTGGATTTGGTTCTCCTATCTCAGAAGCAACGATAAGTGACTGGGAATGGGTTGTAGGAGTAAATTTATGGGGAGTTATAAATGGGTTGAATACCTTTCTTCCAGCCATAAAAGAAATGAATGAGGGTCACATAGTTGTAACCGCCTCTATTGCTGGTCATGTCTCTGTTCCAAACCTTGGTCCTTACAGTGCAACAAAATTTGCAGTTGTGTCTATAGCGGAGACACTACGTCAAGAGTTGTTAACCGAAAATTCTCAGGTAGGTGTTAGCTGTCTTTGCCCGGGATTCGTGTCGACAAATATTTGGAATTCGGAAAGAAATCGTCCAGAAAGTCTAATTAACAATTTTTCTCGTGGAAAGCCTGAATACATGGGGGTAGTCGAAGATGACTTAACTGATGAAGAACTCCTTCAAAGAGAAGCTTTCATGGAGTGGATAAGCACTAATGCTAAACAACCATCCGAAGTGGCCGATCTCGTATACCAGGCAATTTCAGATAACAGGTTTTGGATTTTCACAGATGACCAACACATGGATGCTGTTAAATCCAGGCATTCTTCAATAGTAAATGGTGATGAATTACCATGGCCTTCACAACCTCTGATCGATCTCTAATCTAAAAAGATTGAGCTATCTCACGTGCCCATCTGTAGTCAGATTTTCCATTAGGCCCGCGCTTTAGTTTTTTAACGAAAACCACACTTTTGGGAATTTTATAGCCAGCTAAACGTTCTTTTGCATCGTTCAACAACTCCGCTTCTTCAAGCGTTTCACCCGATTTCACCTCTACAACTGCTGTCACTGCTTGACCCCAACGTTCATCAGGAAGACCCACTACATTACAGTCAACAACTAAAGGATTGATTTTTAAAGCCTCTTCAACTTCCTCAGGGAAAACTTTCTCCCCCCCTGTATTTATACACTCTGAACCTCTACCTAAAAGTGTGATAGAGCCATCTATTTCAACTGACGCCCAATCACCAGGTATTGACCATCTTCGACCATTAATGGTTGGAAATGTTGCTTCTGTTTTCTCCGGATCCTTGTAATACCCAACCGGCAATGGGTAACCCAAGGCAAGTTTTCCGGACTTATTGGACCCCGGTTGAATTTCCTCACCATCTTCTGCAAGAACCCTTGTGTGTTCCCCTAGAAAAAATCGGGCTGTTCCAGTATCTTTTTTTGTTCGTGAAGTCACATGTTTACCCATTCCTGTTCCTTCACTGGAGCCCAACGCATCCAAAATAGTGCAACTATGCAGATTCAGGAGACGCTCTTTTAAAGGAGCACTAAACATGACACCGGAGGACATCACTAGTCGGAGGGAAGAGATATCCCAAGCAGTACCATTTTCTATTGACATCTCAAGTTCATCGATCATCGGGCGAGCAAAAGCATCACCCACAATCGTGAGCATTGTTATTTTGCACTTTTCTACCGTTTTCCACAATTCTCTAGGATCAAATGATCTAGAAGAAAGTGTAGCTACTAGACCTCCATGCGTATGGGTACCCAGAGCAGTCAAACTTGAAGTCCCATGCATTAACGGAGCGGCACAAAGTTGTCTTACCTCTTTACCTGCATCTCTTAATCTTTGCGCTATTTCAGCAGCTTCTTCAGAGTTTTCCGGAATTTTCTCCCCAAGTGAACGAAAAGTTTCTCCCATTCCTCCCATAAGTCCCGCATGCGACCACATGACAGCTTTTGGACTTCCAGTTGTTCCACCCGTATAAAGAAACCATAGATCATTCCCAGATCTTTCAATACGAGGAAGAGGGTCGTTACTTACAGCATCTTCATAGTTGACAATCCAATCATGAGAAGATCCTTCACCTATCCTTACAAAAACTTTTAGTTTCGGACATCTTGCACGAACTGAATCAACTCTTTCAGTCAAACTCGAATCAAACAGTATTGCTTCAGCATCAGCATTATTTAAGATGTAAGCGAGTTCTTCATCTAAATACCGGTAATTGACATTTGCTGGAATCGCCCGAATTTTAAAAGCAGCAAATTGACCTTCCAGATATTCCGGGCCGTTATGACAATAAAAAGCTACTTTTGAATCGCGTTTTAAGCCTTTTTCAGCAAAAGTTTTTGCTAAGGATGCTGAACGTTTTTCAAATTCTTCCCAAGATTCTGAATTTTCACTCGAAGAGATAGCTGTCAGATCACCTATTTGATCGGCGATTGCTTCCCATGCAGTAGCAATATTTAAATTTCCATAGGTTGCAGACACACTTTGAGGGTATCGCGGTCACTTAATGAGACCTAGCGTGCACCTAAAGCCCTCTATGATCTATGTAATGGGAAACACTTTCGGTTCTTTGTTTAAAATATCCACGTGGGGTGAAAGTCACGGAGGTGGTATTGGTGTAGTTATTGACGGCTGCCCTTCTTTGCTTCCTTTAGAGAAAGCTGACATTCAACGTGATCTGGACAGGAGACGTCCTGGACAGAGCAAAATTACAACTCAACGTGATGAATCAGATACTGCAGAAATACTTTCAGGTATCTTCGAAGGAAAAACTCTTGGAACTCCTATTGCAATAATGGTTAGAAATGAAGACGCCAAACCTGATGCGTACAATCATTTAAAAGATGTATACCGCCCCTCACATGCTGATTTTACTTATGACGCAAAATACGGTATCCGCAACTGGCAGGGCGGGGGGCGTTCGAGTGCACGTGAAACGATAGGAAGAGTAGCTGCCGGTGCTGTTGCTAGAAGACTATTGAATGAATCCACTGATATGGAAGTACTTGCTTGGGTTTCACAGATTCATAATATAAAAGCAAACGTGCAAACTGAGACTGTCAACTTTGACGACATCGAGTCAGAAATAACCCGTTGCCCCGACCGGGATGCGTCAGAGGTAATGACTTCTGCAATAACGGAAGCAAGAAAAAACGGCGACTCTCTCGGAGGTATTGTTACGTGTCTCGTCAGAGGTGCCCCTACAGGTCTTGGAGTTCCTGTTTTTGACCGAATCGAAGCCGATCTTGCCAAAGCAATGCTTTCCTTGCCCGCTTCAAAAGGTTTTGATATAGGAAGTGGATTCTCTGCAGTAGAAATGACAGGAAGTGAACATAACGACGCTTTTGAGCCAGGTGCTGCTACGCCAGTCACCACCTCTAATCATTCGGGTGGCGTTCAGGGTGGAATTACAAATGGTTCTGAAATTGTCTTTCGTGTAGCGTTCAAACCCACTGCAACAATTTCTACCCCTCAAGAGACAGTGGATAATGATAACAACCCCATAACTCTAGAAGCTAAGGGCAGACACGACCCTTGTGTTTTACCAAGAGCTGTCCCTATGGTCGAAGCTATGACTCTTCTTGTAATGGCTGACCACTGGCTTAGAAATAAATCTGCACAAATTCCGAGTAAATGAATTCTTTCTTCAAGCCGATTAAACTGCTATAGGGGGTACAAATGAACAATGATAAAGATGTGGAAGCTTCGCAGCGATTCCAAACAGATCTACCGCTGTGGCACCAAGTACCCACTTTCGAAAACTATGCAGAAGAGAGACAGCACAGAAAAGAGCGACTAGCTGCAGCTTTTAGAATTTTTGGACGCTACGGCTTCAGCGAAGGAGTGGCGGGACATATCACTGTAAGAGATCCAGAGGAAACAGAGTGCTTTTGGGTTAATCCCTTCGGAATGAATTTCAGTCACATATCAGTTTCTGACCTTCTCTTAGTCAATCATAATGGTGATGTAATTGAAG
>Ga0315318_10000537_pt1 | contig 15463 bp, 12 predicted proteins | sample M1200m3416metaG_FD_203703 | JGI IMG/M metagenome (GOLD analysis project Ga0315318, IMG submission 203703) | Ammonia-oxidizing marine archaeal communities from Monterey Bay, California, United States - M1 200m 3416 | ecosystem: Environmental > Aquatic > Marine > Coastal | place: USA: California... | reverse complement strand
GCCACCAGGCGCAGGGTGGCGAGGCTGATGCGGCGGCCGCCCAGGTGGAGGACCAGGCCGTAGATCACCGCCCCGATCGTGAGCCGCCAGAACCCGATCCACAGGCCCGGCATGTCGAAGCGGGCAACCATGACGTTGCCAGCCGACCAGCAGCTGACACCGGCCAACGCCGAAAGGCGTCCCAACCCGCTTCGGTCCTCAGTGGCCACCATGGCCGCGCACCCTAGGGGTCAACGATAATTTTCCCGTGTGCCCCGCGGGTAAGCCAACTCTTCGAGTTTCGACTACGTTCGCGAAATCAAATTCGATCAAACTCAGGAGTTCAATCGATGAAGCCCATGAGACTGATAGCGGCACTGTTTGCACTAGTACTCATTTCAAGTTCCTGCGGTAGCGACGATGGTGGATCCACACCAGCGCCTACCACCACGGAAGCGGCGCCTACCACCACGGAAGCGGCGCCTACCACCACGGAAGCGGCGCCGGTGCGGATTGCGTTGGTGGCGCCGAGTGCGAGCAATGACCTGGCCTTCACGCAGAGCATGGTTGACGCGATCGCGGCAATCGGAGAGAACCGTTCGATCGAGGTCAACGTCACCGATGGGACGTTCATCGTCGAGGACGCTGCCGCTGCAATGCGCGGGTATGCGGAGGACGGCTACGACCTGGTGATCGCCCATGGCTCCCAGTACGGGGGGCCACTCCAAGAGATCGCACCCGGGTATCCGGACGTGTCGTTCGCCTGGGGGACGACAGAAGACACCTTCGGGCTCGACAACGTGTACGCGTACACGACGCGTTCTGACGAAGGTGGATTCGTGAACGGCACGATCGCTGCGCAACTGACCGAATCCGGCGTGATCGGCGTGATCGGACCGGTCCCAGTCGGCGACGCGAAGCTCTACGTCGACGGATTCGTCGCCGGTGTGGCACACCAGGACCCGAGCGTCGAGGTGAACGTCAACTACATTGAGTCGTTCAGCGACGTGGCATTGGCCGCTGAGGCAGCACAGGCGCACATCAGCAACGGCGCAGACGTGCTCACCGGCACGGCACAGATGGTGGTTGGTGCAACCGGTGTAGCCCGCGACGCTGGTGTCAGCTGGTTCGGTACGCAGGCCAACCAGACCTCCCTAGGCGAAGAGATCGTGGTCGCCTCGCAGGTGTACCACTGGGAGATCGCACTCAACCAGATCCTCGACAACATCGAGGGTGGAACTCTCGGTGGTGAGATCTTCGCTCTGAACCTCGCCAATGGCGGCCTCGTGATGGAGTACAACGACGCCTACGGGCTGTCTGCCGACGTACAAAGCGCAGCAGACGAGATCGTGGCCATGCTCTCCTCGGGTGCGCTGACAACCGAGGAACCGGAAGCGGCGCCGTGGCCCGAAGAGATCACGTTCGGCTTCGTCCCGAGTCAGGAACAGGAGCAACTCCAGGACGACATCCAGCCGTTCATGGACGTTCTAGAGGAGGCGCTCGGCATCGAGGTCGAGGGTTTCGTCACGACCGACTACACCGGCCTCGTCACCGCCATGGGCACCGGACAGGCCGACCTCGGCGCCTTCGGACCGTTCGGCTACACGCTGGCCAAGGACCAGTTCGGCGGTATCGAACCGCTGATCATGTCTGTCCGTTACGGCGCCGCCACCTACCACGGCCAGTGGTTCACAAACGACGCCAGTATCTGCGACTCGGCTCCTGAGTCGGGCACGGCACTCGAGAACTCGGCCGACGGCGTGGTCCAGATTGGCGCTCTCGCCGCTGTGGCCCTCCAAGTCGGCGTCTACTTCGGTGACGACGGCAAGGCCCTCGGCGAGACCGTAGACGCAGGAGACGTGTCCCCAGGGATGTCCTGTCAGGCCGACCTGAGCAAGGTGGCCGGCAAGACCGTGGCCTTCACGTCCGAGAGTTCCACGTCTGGTTCGCTGTTCCCCAAGCTCCAGCTCATCAACGCCGGCGTCGACCCCGACGCTGACATCGACGTCGTCTATACCGGCAGCCACGATGCTGCGGTCATAGCCGTCTACAACGGCGATGCCGATATCGGCCTCTCCTACGACGATGCCCGTCGCTCGATCCGTAAGACGAACCCCGACGTGGGCGACAAGGTGATCGTATTCAACATCACCGGCGAGATCCCTAACGACATCGTGGCGATTCGCACGGAGCTCCCGGGCGACCTTAAGACCGCCATCTACGATGCCATCGAGGCCTATCTCGCGACCGAAGAGGGCGAGACGATGTTCGACGATATCTACGGCTGGACGGACATCCGTGGGGCCGAGGATTCGGAGTTCGATATCGTCCGGGCCGCCGCACAGGCGCTCGGCATCACAGAACCCCCGGGCTGACCAGATCCCGTTCCTCGAAGCCGGCATCCCTCCGGGGGCACCGGCTTCGAGGCGTCTGCCCGACCTCACCTTCTCTCTTGACATATACCCTGTCCACGTGATCCGGTTCAACGACGTCTCGGTCACCTACCGGGGGGGCGTACAGGCACTGCGTGGCCTGGACCTGACAATCGAGGACGGCGAATTCATCGTCATCGTCGGCTTATCCGGCGCCGGCAAGTCCACCCTGCTACGTGCCCTGAACGGACTAGTTCCTGCCACCGGTGGTTCCATAACCGTCGACGGAACCGAGGTCGTCGGCGCCTCGGCCGCCCAGTTGCGTGCCCTCCGATCACAGATCGGGATGATCTTCCAGACCTTCAACCTGGTAAACCGAACCTCGGTGCTAAACAACGTCCTGATGGGCCGACTCGGCACCATTCCCGCCTGGCGTTCCACCCTCGGACTCTGGCCTGCCGACGACAGGGAGCGGGCGATGCAGGCACTCGAAAGGGTCGGCATCGTCGAAAAGGCCTACATCCGGGCCTCGAACCTCTCAGGTGGCCAACAGCAGCGTGTCGGAATCGCCCGGGCACTCGTTCAGGAACCGTCCGTGATGCTGGCGGACGAACCGGTCGCCTCGCTCGACCCGGTCACCAGCCGGCAGGTAATGGGCGACCTGCGTCGCATCAACCGGGACCTCGGGATTACGACGATCGTCAACCTGCACTTCCTCGACCTAGCCCGCGAGTTCGGTAACCGCCTTGTCGGACTCCGCGATGGCGAACTGGTCTTCGACGGCGATATCACCGACGTCGACGACAGCACCTTCATGGAGATCTACGGCCGGACGATCAGCAATGACGACCTGGTGGGCCCCAAGGACGACCAAGCGTGAACGAAGGCGGAACGGCCCGGCCGGTTCGCCCCCGGCCCCGCCTACGCACGCTCGGCATCACCGTCGGACTCGTCACGTTCACCGTCTTTGCCGCCAGAGAAGTCGAATTCGCCGCTTCGACCTTCTGGGAAGTGTGGAACAACCCGCTCTGGGAGAAGTTCTGGCCGGTCCCATGGGACTGGGTCCTGGACCGTTCCAACGTGCTCGACCCACTCGTCGAGACGTTCCAGATCGCCATCCTCGCTACGATCATCGGTTGTGGCCTGGCCCTGCCGATCTCATTCGCCATGTCGCGCCTCACCACGCCCAATCGGTCCACCTACCTTGTGACCCGGTCCGTGATGAACGTGGTGCGGGCCGTCCCCGACCTGTTCTGGGCCAAGTTGCTCGTCACCGCGGTCGGAATCGGCGCCTTCGCCGGCACCTGGGCTTTGAGCGTCTTCTCGCTGGCCGTGATGGTGAAGTTGTTCAGTGAGACGATCGATAGCGCCGACCCGCGCCCGCTCGAGGCCGCCCGAGCTTCAGGCTCCCGGCACCTGCCGGCGATCCGCACCGGCGTGCTCCCCACGGTCCTTCCCGAGTACGTGGCGTACGCCCTCTACGTGTTCGAACTCAACATCCGGGCATCGATCGTCCTGGGGCTCGTCGGCGCCGGCGGCATCGGCCGGGTGCTCGAGGCCCAGCGACAGTTCTTCCGATTCGACCGGGTGCTGGGCATGCTCATCATCGTCTTCGTGGTCGTGTTCGTCATCGAGCAGGTCAGCGTGGCGATTCGAAAGCGGCTGGTGTGACATGACAGCGACGCACACTCCCACAACAGTTCCCCGGCCCTCTCCACCCACCGGCATCCGACGCCGACGGGCCCTCCTCGCCCTCGCCCTCGCCCTCGGCGGCGCGTGGTCGCTGACCGGCCTCGACATCACGCTTGCCCGAGTGCTGGGAGCACCAGCCGATGTCTGGGACATCTTCAAGCAGCTCTGGCCACCAGCGATGGACGAGGCGCTTGACCGGGGAGTCGTTGGCAAGGTGTTCGAGTCGGTCTACATCGCCTGGATCGGCACGATCATCGGAGCGATCCTCTCGCTGCCACTAGCGTTCCTCGCCGCCACCAACGTGGCTCCCCGCTGGATCAGGATTCCGGTGCGCCAGTTGTTCAACGCCATCCGGGCCGTACCTGAGCTCATCGTCGCCGTGATCTTCATTCCGATCACCGGTCTCGGCCCGTGGGCCGGCACCCTCGCGATCGGCCTGCACTCGGTGGGCACCCTCGGCAAGTGGGCCACCGAGGCGATCGAGGGCGTCGACACCGGCCCGCTCGAGGCGGTCGAGGCGACTGGTGGGCGTTGGGTGTCCGGGATGCGATGGGGCATCCTGCCCCAGATCATGCCGATCGTTGCCTCGTTCTGGCTGTTCCGCTTCGAGATCAACGTCCGTGCCTCAGCGGTTCTCGGCATGATCGGCGCTGGCGGAGTCGGCGCCGAGCTTGTGTCGCAACTCATGTTCCGCAACTTCCCGGCCGTCGGGGCCGTGCTCGGGATCACGGTTCTGGTGGTGCTCACGATCGACACGATGTCGGCGGCCGTACGTCGAAGGATCATCGCCGGCGCAGCCCGCACCAGCGGACCCGATGTCGACACTGACCGCAATGCCGAGGCCCTGGCCGACCTGACCGGGTTCCGACGGTGATCGTCGGCATCGACGTCGGGGGAACCAACACCCGGGCGCTGCTGGTCGACCCCACCACGGGCAGAGTGCTCGGGAAGCGTCGGTCGTCGAGCACCGGCGACGGACCGACGATGGTCCGCTGCATGGCAGGAATGGTCGAAGAGTTGCGGGTCGAGGAAACAGTCGAGGCCGTCGGGCTCGGAATCGCCGGGCTGGCCGACCGAGCTGGAACGCTGTGCTACTCCCCGAACCTGCCCGACCTGCTCGGGTTCCCGATCGGACCCGAACTCGAGGATGCGATCGGCGTCCCGGTGACAGTCGGCAACGACGCCACGACCGCCACACTTGGCGAGGCACGTCTGGGAGCCGGGCGGGGCAGCGACCACTTCGGGCTCGTCACCCTCGGGACCGGAGTCGGAACCGGCTTCGTGCTGGACGGTCGGCTGGTCGAAGGCGCACACGGCTTCGCCGGCGAAGCAGGCCACATGGTGGTCGACGCCAACGGTCCCGCACACATAACAGGCCACCTGGGACCATGGGAGTACTTCGCCTCCGGATCGGCGCTGGGACGCATGGGTCGAAAGGCCACCGGGGAGGGCCGCTTCGGGCGGGGCCTCGTGCTGGCGGGCACTGTCGACGAGATCACCGGCCGGCATGTGGCTGAGGCGCTCGACGAAGGCGATTCAGATGCCGCCTCGATCTTCGACGGCTTCTGCAGGGAAGTCGCCCGTGGCGTCGCCAACCTGGTACTCGTCCTCGACCTCGAGCGCATCGTCATCGGTGGTGGCCTCACCGACATCGGCGAGCCGTTGTGCTCGGGCATCGACCACCATCTGGGCGACCAGTTGCCGGGTGCCGAGCACCGGCCGGCCGTCGAGGTCCGACTGGCCGAGTTGGGAGACGACGCTGGTGCCCTCGGCGCCGCGTTGATGGCCGCTGAACGCACCAGAGCCCGCAGGTGACGACCCCGCCATCCGACGACCACCATTTGAGACGCCGCGTCGGTCTATTCGGCCTTGAGTCCCATCATCAGGCGACCCACCCGCATGGCCGTCGCTTCGCTCCGGGGGAGTTGACCCATGATCTGTCCTCTGAAGATGACGATGACTCGATCAGACATCTGCAGGACCTCGTCGAGGTCCTCACTGATGAGAAGAACGGCGGCGCCTGCGGCTCGCTGGCTAAGCAACTGTTCGTGGACGTACTCTGCGGCACCGACGTCAATGCCCCGCGTCGGCTGTGAGACGACGAGAACCTCGGCGCCACAACTGAACTCCCGCGCGATGACGACCTTCTGGATGTTGCCGCCCGAGAGGTTCTGGGTCAACGTCTCGAGCCTCGGGGTCTTCACGGAGTAACGCTCGACCAACTTGGTGCACTGCTTCCTAATCGCACCGAACCTGAGAAACCCCCATCGGGTATATGGAGGGGATCTGTGGTCCACCAACACCAGATTCTCGGCAACGGTGAACTCGCCGATCACACCGTCCCTCATGCGCTCCTCGGGGACATAGGCCATGCCCTTCGAACGGACCGACTTCGGGGCAAGCGGATCGGCCGTAGCCCCATCGATCTCAATTTCTCCGGACTCCACGGGTCGAAGACCAAAGATCGCCTCAGCAAGCTCGCGTTGTCCGTTGCCGGACACACCAGCGACTCCCAGGATCTCACCTGCCCGCACGTTGAGAGAAACCTTGTCGACGGCAACGTTGCCCCGATCGCCTTGCACGACGAGGTCACGGACCACGAGTCGATCCTCACCGAGGTCGTGGGGCCGGACAGTACGAGTGAACAGGACCGGTCGCCCGACCATCATCTGGGCCAGAGATTCCCGACTCGATGACTCCGGCATCGTGTTCCCGACGATCCGACCGTCTCGGAGAACCGTGATCTCATCCGAGATCTCCATTACCTCGTGCAACTTGTGGGAAATGAAGATCAGCCCGCGACCGTCGTCCGTGAGTTGGCGAAGTGTCCTGAAGAGATCAGTGACCTCTGGGGGGGTGAGTACAGCGGTCGGCTCGTCGAGCACGAGAATCCGAGCATTGCGGAACAACGCCTTGAGAATCTCAACACGTTGGCGTTCCCCGACCGCCAGTTGCCAGACAAAAGCATCAGGATCGACCTGAAGGCCATACCGATCGGAAACCTCAGTCAGTTGCTGTCGAATCGTTCGCATATCGGAAAGACCCCACCTGCCGCCGAGGCCCAGGGCGACATTTTCTGCAACGGTGAGCGTGGGAACCAACATGAAGTGCTGGTGGATCATGCCGATACCCAGCGAGATTGCGTCCGTCGGCGAACGGATCTCCACCTCCGTGCCTTCGAGGTGCACCGACCCCTCATCTGGCTGGTAGAGCCCGAAGAGGATCTTCATCAGCGTGCTCTTGCCGGCACCGTTCTCACCGAGGAGAGTGTGAACTCGACCTGAGCGAACCGTGAAATCGACGTCCTCATTCGCGACGACCCCGGGGAATCGCTTGGTGATGCCCTGCATCTCGAGCATCGGAACATCCAGATCAGGAGACATGGGGCTAATCGGCCTCGGGGTCAAAGAATTCACCCCGAGCACTACGGGCCAGTTGCCACGCGACCGTGGGTGGTCCATTGCTACTTCTTTCCTGCATCGGGCGCTCCTTCAGAAATATCATCCTGCGTTACTCGGATCGGTCGAATGGCTTAGTGAGTGCCGACGGCTGGCCGATGCGACGGCTAACAACCACGAGAACGAGGATCGTGAGGACTGCCGGCGCCATGGCGGTGAAACTGGACGCGGAACCTGAGACGATGCCCAACGTCTTCCACTGCAAGACGGTCGCCGAGACGATTCCGAAGAGGAGCGCACCAGCCATGATCCCGCTGGGTCGCCAGGCGCCGAAGTACACAAGGGCGATCGCGATGAATCCCTGTCCCGCTGTCAGGTTGTACTGGAAGATCCCGATTTCGAGGGCCAGCGCCGCTCCCGCTAGTGCAGCCAGAGCGTTCCCGATGAGAATCGCCCCCACCCGGGTCCAGATAACGCTCACACCGAGAGTGTCGGCTGCCTCCGGCGTCTCGCCGACAGCTCGGATATTGAGCCCGAAGGTGGTTCGATTGACGACGAACCACACCACAGGAATCAGCAGGAAGGCGACGTAGACGAGCAGGTTGTGACGGAAGAAGATCTCACCCACGATTGGAATATCACCAAGGAGCGGAACCGACGTCGACCCAAGGCCGTCGATCGGCTTCGGCGTTCCCACCTGCTTCTGGAAGAGCAGATCCGTGAAACCGAGCCCAAATAGATAAATGCCGATCCCGCTAATTCCCTGTTGGGCGTGCATGACCACGGTGATGAATGCGTAAATGGCACCCATCAGAACCCCTGCGAGAATGGCCACGAAGACGGCTGCGAGGACGCTCCCGGACTGGAGAGCCGTGTAATAGGCCGCGTAGGCACCCAACAGCATGACGCCTTCCACACCGAGGTTGAGCACGCCTGTCCGTTGCCCCACCGATTCGCCCAGTGATGCAAGCAGGAAGGGTGCAGCGAGACGGATGCCAGAAGCAAGTGTCGCGACTATCGCCGTGGTTGTGAAAAACTCGCTCATTCGCGACCCCTTCGGGACCTGGCATCCTCAGACCACCGCTGCAGCTTCGTCTTGAGCCTGAGGCTGCTGACCACAAAGACCACGACGACACCGTTCAAGGCAACAATCAAGGCTGCCGGTACTTGCAACTCCCGCTGAAGTTCAATTCCTCCGGTCAACATTCCCCCGAAAAGGAACGATGCCGGCACGGTGTATAAGGGGTGCAGCCCGCCGAACAACGCGACGACGATGCCGTTGAAACCGGCGCCCTGGGTGAACGCAGTTGCTCCGCCCTCGCCAATCAGTCGGTGCGAGATGCTCCCGAAAACCATCACCGCTCCGGCGACGCCAGCGCAGGCGCCGCTCAGCGCGAGCGCCTGCACGACGCTCTCCTTCACCCTCATACCGGCATAGCGGGAGGCGTCGGGACTGTGGCCGACGGCGCGAAGACGGAATCCCAGTGACGTCTTGTAGATGATCAAGAAGCCGGCCACTGCGACAACGAGTGCAACGAGGACGCCGAGATGCAGCCGGGTACCACCGGGCAGCAGGGGGAGGTCGGCGTTATGGCTGAGCCTCCTGGTCTGCTGGATCCTTATCGCTCCCTCCTCGATGAGAAGGTCCTGGAGAAGCAAACTGAGAATCTGAGCAGCAACGATGTTCATCATGATCGTGCTGAGAATCTCGCTGACACCTGCGTAGGCCTTGAGCGCACCCGGAATCGCCCCCCAGATTGCGCCACCCACGGCTCCCGCCAGAATCACCAGTGGGATGAGCAATACCGGCGGCAGGTCGGGGACCGCCAGCGACACGAGAGTAGCGAAGATTGCTCCGATGATTATTTGGCCCTCGCCACCGATGTTGATGACCCCAGCACGAAAGGCGATGCAGATGCCGACACCGACAAGGAGCATCGGCATGGATTTGATAGCTGTATCAGCAACAGCGTCCCAGCCACCCACTGCACCGCCGATCATGGCGGAGTAGCCAGTCAGCGGGTTGGCGCCCAATGCCAGCAACAGGACGGCACCGACCGCCAGCGCCGCGACGACCGCGACGATCGGCACCACAAGACCCACAAACGGCCTGTACCAGAGACCCGTCGACGACGAGACGCTGCTCGTGTCAGGCTGCTCCGTCGTCACCATGTCAAATCTAAGCCAGCGGCCTCAGAAGGCATGCACTGGGACCTTCACGCGTCCGGCCTGCCTGTTTCGAAGTCGGCGAGGATGGCGGCCGCCCTCGTCCTGGCATCCGCGGAGACCACGATACGTGCAGCGTCGAATCCGGGACCCCGGGTTGCGTCGAGGGCCAGCCGCGACGTCGTGCCCCCTGTTGTGGACGACGGGTCGAGGGGGCTCCCGGGAAGGCCGTCGATGGTGAACAGGTCCCGGTCGGGCTGAAAGTGCGTAGCGAGCGCCCACAGCACCTCGCTGTCGTCGGTGCAGTCCACGTCCGGGTCCACGGCGACCACAGTCTTGACATAAGGGTCCCATCCGAGCAGGGCCAGCATCACCTGGCGGGCCTCGCCGGGCCGACGCTGGTCCACGGCCACGTAGCAGTGGAAGTGCGAGCCGGAGTTCGGGTAATGGATACGGCTGACCGAAGGGAAGCGAGCCCGGAGCCTTGCGTCCATCTCGGACTCCCTGGGCACTCTCGCGAGGTTGAGGTGTTCCTCGGAGTTGCCGCCGACGACGTCGACCCACAGCGGGTCGTCGCGGTGGAACACCGCCTGGACGTCAAAGCGGTTGTGGGTGGAGCGATCAGACGAGTACCCAGTGAACTCGCCGAAGGGTCCCTCTTCGGCGGAGGCGTCGGCGTCGATCACGCCCTCGAGCACGTATTCGGCGGACGCCGGGACCCGCAGTCCGTACCTCGGCGTGCGGACCACCTCGAGGGGTTCGCCGAAGAGCCCCCCGGCGATCTCGCGCTCGTCGACGTCGAGGGGAACCCGGGCGGAGGCCGCCAGCATGAACAACGGGTGCGCGCCGATGACCATCGCCACCGGCATCGGTTCTCCCCTGGCCTTCCACGCGTCAAGGAGTCGCCACAGGTCGCCGCGAGAGTGCAGGCTCGTCCCCAGCGAGGTGGCCGACGCCGGGAGTGCCCGGTGGTAGCTGAGGTTGCCGCAGCCGGTCTCGGGATCCTCGGCGACGACAACGCCGCTCGTAATGTAGGGACCAAGGTCGGTGGCGAAGTGCGTGAGGAGGGGCAGGTCCCGAAGGTCGATGTCGGTGCCGGTGACCACCTGTTCGAGAACCGGCCCGTCATCGACCTCCCGGAGGGGCCTCGGGTCCCCCGCCAGATGTTCGAACCTCTGGTGGAGCCGGCCCTCTTCGGCGCCGATCATCCGCTCGATGCGTCGTCGAGAGGCGAACATGTTGGTGACGACCTCGTGGCCCGCACCCTGTACGTCCGTGAACCGGAGCAGGGGGTGGCGGCCATCGGCGGCCAGTTCCCAGACGACCGCACTCACGTCCTGGTTCAGCGAGACAGGAGCATCGATGACAAGAACGTCCTCGGAGTGGGCGGTCGAATAGTCGTCGAGGAATCTGCGGAGATCCTGGCCGGTCATGTCGCACTCCCCTCGGGGGACCGCCACCTCGTGAACAGTTGGTGGTCGATGCCGAACTGGTCCAGCACCTTGCCGACGGACTGGTCGATCAGATCGTCGATGGTCTCAGGATCGTGGTAGAAGGCCGGAGCGGGGGGCAGAACGGTCGCCCCTGCCTCGGTCACGGTGACCATGTTGCGGAGGTGGATGAGGTTGAGCGGGGTCTCCCGGGTGACGAGGACGAGCGGCCGACGCTCCTTGAGCGTGACATCGGCGGCCCTGGCCACGAGCGAGGTCGAGACCCCGTTGGCTATGGCACCGAGCGTGCTCATCGAGCAGGGCGCGACGACCATGCCCATGGTCCGGAAGCTGCCCGACGACACCGACGCCGCGTAGTCGCCTGGGTCGTACACCACGTCGGCGAGCTCCCTCACCGCTGCGTCGGTCGTGCCGACTTCCAACTCGAGAGTGCGCTGAGCGGAATCCGACAGGATCAGGTGTGCCTCAACCGACGCGTCGTCGGCGAGCACCTCGAGCAGGCGGATGCCGAACTGAGGGCCACTAGCGCCAGTAATGGCGACGACGAGCCGTCGTAACCCGGGTTCGTGGGCTGCACCCATGTCGAGATGTCCTCGTCCCTCGTCGCGCCTCAGGCGATTGGCATCCCGTAGGAGCCGTCGGCAAGTTGCTGCTTGGCGTCCTCGACGGTCGCCGGAGGTGCCGTCGGGGTAATGCCAACCAGTCGGGCGATGTTATTGCCCATGTAGTCCTCGAGCTGATCCTCGTCGATGCTGAGCCCCTGCGGCGGCTCGTGGCAGAGCACCTCAAGGTGAGTCAGCCACATACCCGGGTCGTTCGGTGGGGAGTCCGTGCCGAAGACCAGGCGGTCGCGCGGCATCTCCTTGGCGAACTCGACGATGCGGGACTGGAGCAGCCATCCAGACTCGCCGTACACGTTGGGCGAATCCATGATCATCCAAAATGCCTCAAAGCAGTAGACGCCACCAGTCTGCACGCCGAAGTGGCCGATCACGAAATTGACGTTCGGGAACTCGCGGATGATGGGGTAGAACTGCGTCGGGATCGAGTACGGGCCGTCGCCAGTGTGGATGAGGACGACCACGCCGAGTTCGTCGCACTTGCGCATCACCGGCCGAAGCCAATCGAGCGCCCGGTCCGGCCGGTAGGCGTGCATGTTGGCGTGCAACTTCAACATCTTGAAGCCGTACTCCTTGACGTGGAACTCCAGCTCGGCGGCACCATTCTCCGGCCCGAACCTCGGGTTGTAGTTGAAGTTCCCGATGAACCGGTCGGGGTACGTCTGGGTGAGGTCGGCGACATACTCCATGTAGTCGCGGATGCCCTCACGGCCTGACCGCCCGCCATCGCGCCATACCGTGTTGCCGGGCGGAGGCTGAATGAAGCCCATGTCGATGCGGCGGGGTTTGCCATTGATCCAGTACGGGCCATCCATCATCTCGAGCATCCGCTCGCCGTTGAACGGCTCGCCCGTGTGCCGCCACGCCTCGTCAACAACGTTGGTCGGATGGAGGTGCGTGTCAATGATCATCTGGTCAGCTCCTGTTTATTGATTTGATATTTGTCGGCTACAAGGTCGGTGGGACGCACAGGCACCCTTGGCAATTCGAGCCCGGTGGCGTTTCGGAGGGCATTAAGCACTGCCGGAGTCGAGGAGAGGTTCGGCGGTTCGCCGACGCCGTTCAGTCCATATGGCGAGTCGGGATGGGGGAACTCGAAGACCCGAAGGGGCATCGGGGGGACATCGAGCATGGTCGGGATCAGGTAGTCGGTGAACGAGGGGTTCCGGATCCGGCCGTCCTCGATCTGGACCTCCTCCATCAGCGCGAGTCCCAGCCCCTGGACGGTGCCCCCCTCGATCTGGCCCTCGACGGCGAGGGGGTTCATCGCCTTCCCCACGTCCTGTGCGGTCGCCAGTTCGACGACCCGGACCAGGCCGAGCTCGACGTCCACGTCGACGACCGCCCGGTGCGCGGCATAGGCGAACGCCACATGGGCGTCGCCCTGTCCCAGCACGGGGTCGATGGCCTCGGTCGGCCGGTGACGGTAGGTGAACCGATGCGACACGGGTGTCTCGCCCAGCAGGTCGGCGAGTGGAAGGGAAGGGCCGGCGCCGGAGTGGCTCCGGACGAACCCGTCCCCGAGTTCGAGGGCTTCGACCGGCTCGTCCATGACCCTCGCTGCACGCTCCAGAACCTCGCCACGCACCAGCCGGCACGCACCGAGTACAGCGCCACAGGTCATCCAGCTCTGGCGAGACGCCGACGAGGCGCCCGCTTCCTCGATCGTGGTGTCCTTGTCGGCTAGCAGCACTTCGTGGATGCCCAGTTCGGTGCGGACGACCTGGGCCTCGAGCGACACGATCCCCTGGCCCAGTTCGGTCGCCGCCGTCTGCACCTCGGCCACCGGCAGGCCGTCGCCGATCCAGAGGGTCACCCGAGCGGTCGACGAGTCGTCGACCCCACCGGAGAAGCCGATGGCCTTCATGCCGAGCGCGTAGCCGATGCCACGGCGGATGCCCTCGCCATGCGTGGTGTTGCCAACACCACCGGGGCGGGCCCGTGCGTCGAGCGTCGCCGGCCCGGGCTCTTCGGGCAATACGAGGTCGCGCAGGTGGACCAGGAGCTCGCGCACCGGGACGGGCCCATCGACGGTTTGGCCGGTCGGAAGCACATCGCCCTCGATGAGCGCGTTGCGGAGGCGGAGGTCGACGGGGTGCAGGCCGAGTTCGACGGACAGTCGGTCCATGGCCGACTCGATGGCATAGCAGGACTGCACTGCACCGAAGCCGCGCATCGCACCACACGGCGGGTTGTTGGTATAGGTGGCGTAGCCGTCGATCTCGACGTTGGGGCAGGCATAGGCGCCGGCAGCGAAGTACGAGGCGTTGGCAATCACGATCTGGGAGGTGGAGGTGTAGGCCCCGCCGTCGAGCACCAGGCGCACCCTGCTGAACACGAGGGTGCCGTCGCGTCGAGCCCCCAACTCCACCCGAGCAGTCGCCGGGTGCCGGTGCACATGTCCGTAGAACGACTCCTCCCGGCTGTACGACATTCGGACGGGCCGGTCCGTGGCCAAGGCGAGCAGGCAGGCGTGGATGTGGACATTGAGGTCCTCCTTGCCGCCGAACGCTCCGCCGACGCCGGACAGCACGAGTCGCACCTTGTCGAGGGGGAGTCCGAGGCTGGCGGCCACCTGGGCCTGATCGAGGTGGAGGTTCTGGCACGACACATAGAGCTCGACACCGCCGTCGCCGTCGGGAACGGCCAGGCCGGACTCGGGTCCGAGAAAGGCCGGATCCTGCGTACGGATCTCGTAGTCGCCGACGACGACGACCTCGGCCTCTCCACGGGCGGCGTCGACATCGCCGTGGCGGATTCGAACGTGGCGGACGAGACCGCCGCCGGGAAGTCCATCGACGGCACCGGTCAGCGACGCCTCCGGATCGATGTTCGGGACGAGTTCGTCATAGTCGACCACGACGAGCTCGCAGGCGCGCCGGGCCACCTCGGGATGGGTGGCGGCGACCACCGCAACCGGCTCGCCCTGGTAGCGGACCTCGTCGAAGGCCAACACGGGCTGGTCGGCGACCTTCATGCCGTAGGTCTTGGACCCCGGTACGTCCACGTGGGTCAGGACGGCGGCGACGCCGTCGAGTCCCTCGGCGACCGACGTGTCGATCCGGAGGACACGGGCTCGCGGGTGTGGGCTCCGCAGCGTGACGCCCCAGAGCGTTCCCTCAAGGAACTCGTCCGAGGAGAAGACGAAGCTGCCGTCGACCTTCGGCACACCGTCCGGGCGCAGTGGCGTGCCACCGACGCCGTTGACGACGACAGGGCGCGATTCGGTGAGGGTCATGCAGACATCCCCTTCGAGGTGTGTGCTACCGGTTCGAGAACGGCCGACTCGAAGCGTCCTACCAGTTCGGCGAACGGGAGCCCCTTGCCGATGAACACGATCTGGCTGTCCCGGTGACCGCCCGGCCAGGCGTCGAGGTCGTGCATCTCGAAAATCCGGTGCACGCCCTGGAAGGCGACGCGGTTGGGGTTCCCCGCCAAGGCGAGCACGCCCTTCCAGCGCAGGAGGTTGGGTCCGAATTCCTCAGCGATCGACGCGGCGACCCGCTCGATGGCGTCGGCTACGAGTTCGCCGGGGATGCGGACCGAGTGGGTCTCGACATCGGGATCGTGGCTGTGCACGTAATGGTTGTCGAGGAAGGACGGGTCACTGGCGGCCCGCTGGGAGATGTCGAACGCCCGGATGCCGAGGATGCCGTCAAGGTTGACTTCGGCGTAGCTCGACGCCACGATGGCGCAGCGCTGGTTGAGACCGCGGATCCGTTCCCGGATGCGGGTGACGGTGTCCTCCCCGACAAGGTCGACCTTGTTGACGATGACGCGGTCGG